>Ga0307487_1000966_pt1 | contig 21288 bp, 30 predicted proteins | sample CBIW12metaG_FD_203665 | JGI IMG/M metagenome (GOLD analysis project Ga0307487, IMG submission 203665) | Sea-ice brine microbial communities from Beaufort Sea near Barrow, Alaska, United States - CBIW 1.2 | ecosystem: Environmental > Aquatic > Marine > Coastal | place: USA: Alaska | collected... | reverse complement strand
TGAGAACGCACACCATTTTAAACTCGATGCTTCCCCTAATGCGCATTATTATGAAGGATTTCCCGGAGCATGTGTATTTACTGGATCAACTTCAAAATGAAATTTTTGAATATAAAACGTCGGCAGACGGAAATGAAAATAAGGAATGAACCAGATAGTAAAATTTCAGAAAGAAAATTGCCTGGATGATGACGGGATCCTTGGACCCGACACCATCAAAAAAATGCAGGAAGTGTTTTGCATAGAAAACAAAGAGCAGCTGGCTCATTTTCTGGGACAGGTAGCACACGAAACTGCTGACTTTAAATATTCTAAAGAAAATTTAAATTATTCTGCTCAGGGCTTGATGTCAACTTTCGGCAAATATTTTACTCCTGCCCAGGCGCAGTCATACGCCCGGCAACCTGAAAAGATTGCAAACCGTGTATATGCCAACAGGATGGGGAATGGTTCCGAAGAAAGTGGGGACGGATATAAATATAGAGGTCATGGAGCTTTACAAACCACCGGGAAAAACAACTATGAACAGCTTGCAAACAAGCTAAGAGATCTTCAAATAATGAACGATCCCGGACTGGTGGCCACCAAATATTATTTTGAAAGTGCACTGTTCTTTTTTAGCAAGAATAATTTATGGCCGCTTTGCAACCAGGTAAATGAAGACACTATTAAAGCTCTAACCCGCAGGATCAATGGAGGATATAATGGGTTGCAGGACAGAATTAATAAGACCCAAAAATTTTACAGTTATTTAAACCGATAGTTATGGTAAGCTTCACAAAAATATTTTCCCGTTTCCTGTTGCTGGCTTTTGTATGCCTTATGATCTTGATGTTTACCGGCTGTAAATCCAAGCTGAAGCTGGTAGAAAAGAAACAGGAAACCGTGAGCGTGTTGGAAAGCAATGACATCAAGACGGCCGAGGAAACCATAATGGATGTTGAAACATTCATTCTCTCAAGTTCTCAGAAGATCACCATTAAACCAAATAATAACAAACTTCCTGCAAGGATCATCAAGGGAAAAGATACGTTGGACATCTTTAATGCCGATGTGGTGATAGAAAATAACAGTTCTTCAGAAACAAAAAAAGACAAATCCAATACGGAAAAATCCACCAGTGATAAGTCCACAAAAAAGAGTGAATCTGATAGCAGTGAAAAGACGGTCGATATCAAAAAGACAGGCACCCATCCCGCATTTATTTGGGGAGGATTGCTCTTGATTTTAATAGTGATCGTGCTGGCCGCTTCCTGGTCTTACCTAAAAAAGAAGCTCCCATTTCTTTAAACCCCCTAAAAACGTGTCACAGCTTAAAACTGCCCCATCCTATACATTAGCCCTAAACCCCGCATACCTATGAAAATCAATCCTGTTTTATCCGAAATATATAGAGGCCTTTGGCTGCTCGATGTAAATAGCATTGTGAGCTTTGCCCCTGTCCTTTCCAAAATACTTGCTGGAGATGAAATTATCTACGAAAAATCCAGCGCTGCCCTTTTGAGTTTCTCAGATAAAAACGGAAAGAAATTAAAAGCAGATCAGGATGGCGGGATTGAAATACCCCCCGGAACTGTGGCCGAAGTGAGTATGATGGGCCCTGTTTTAAAATCGGGTGACTTTTGTACTTATGGTGCTGAAGAGATCGTGGGAGCGCTTCGCTTTGCCAACGATAACAAAAATATAAAAGGCATTGTATTTAATATAGATGGTCCCGGAGGATCTGTAAATGCAATAGGGCCTTTTATGCAGTTTGCCAGGGAAAAGAAAAAACCCATTGTAGGATTGATAGATAGCTGCTACTCCCTACACTATTGGGCAGCTGTAACCGTATGTGATGTAATCCTGGCAGATAATGATGTAAGCGCCGGCGCTGGAAGTGTTGGTATACTTTCCTCTTTTATGGACAGTCGCCCGGTAATGGAAAAAGCCGGACATGTGTTTCACGACATCTACCCCGATGAATCCAAGCATAAAAATGAAGCCTTTAATCTGGCTCTGGAAGGAAAGTACGATATGATAAAAGCAGAGATACTTTCTCCTGTTGCACGAAAATTTCAGGCTGCAGTACGGGCAGGACGTCCAAATTTAAAAGAAGCCACTGGCGTGCTTACGGGAAAAACCTTTAATGCCGATCTCTCTATGGAATACGGAATGATCGATGGCATAGGATCCTTAAAAGATGCCAAGGAACGCATTGATATTTTAAACGAATTAAAACTTTTTCACCAATAATTAACCCTTAAATCAAAACTATGAAGCTTAAAATGATGGCGACCACCGTCGCTTTTTTATCAAGCCTCTTCAGCTGGAATAAGCTTCCTGTTGTCGAGGGCAAACTCTCCTTGAGTGAGGATGAGAATTCCCAGCTGGAAACCAAGTTGGGTGCAAAAACAGCCCAGGAGGCCATTGATGCTATCAATAAAGAGATAGCACAAATCACCGCGAATAAAAAGGACAATGAAGACCTTACTGCTGCCAATAAAGAATTGGAAACCGTGAAGGCCGAAGTCCAAAAAATGCTGGAAGCCACCAATCTTTCTGAAGAAGAGAAGGAAGAGCTGGTCACAGCAAAAGGAGAAGGCAATGCAGCACTGACCGCACAGTTGCAGGCTTTGAAAAAAGCACAACTAAATCAGGATGCGCTTATTGCAAAATTATTGAAGGATCCTGAAGGGGATTCTCCGGAAGAAATAATCAAAAGAAATGCGAAGAATATGACACATAGTGCCACTCACCTTTTTGCCAGCGGCAAAAATTATGATGCTTTTGAAAAACGCGGCTGGAACCAGAGGTTACGAGATGGCGGAATGAAAGCCACCGATTTTAATGCAGACGGCACCGTGCCTTTGTTACAGGATGATGTTGCGCATTTTGTGCGTGAAAATCCGCAGGCGCTGGAAAGTTTGTTCAATGATTTTGCCGAATTGCCTTCTCAATGGTCCAGACGTTCCGGAGTATTGGATAGGGTTGCCACCGGTACCATTATTCCAGCTGAAATTGTTCAGGGCCGCAAAAAAGGATGGGCACCAAAAAACAACTTTAAAATTTCTGCTGAAGAAAGAAGGGTTTGGAGAAAGAAAATAGACATCACTTTTGATGGTTATGAATTGCAACAAATTGAAAACACCTGGATAAGGAACTACAATAAAGAAGGGTCTCACCCTTGGAAAATGTCATTCATTGGATTTTTGCTTACCGAACTTGTCAAGCAACAAAAACTTGATGACAGAAGGGCGCAAATAAACGGGATCTTTGCACCAACTCCAGATGGTGATGGAATTTCCGGAGCTGCCGTGAATTCACAAGATGGCCTTAGATATTTATGGCACCACTACAGGGATATTTCAAAGAAATACCGAGCCTTCAATTTAGGAGAGCCTACCAAAGCGAATATTGTGGATTACATTAAAGCCGCTATTGAATTGATCCCTGAAGAAGACAGGAACCAATCTGGTATGGAGATCCAACTTTCAAGTGAAGTGTTACAATGGTACCGTGAAAAAGCGGGAATTGTGTACCAAATGCACAAAACCCAGAATGAAGGAACTATGGTTTATGGATTGAACCATCCCATAGATTACCCGAATTTTATGTTTCAGGAATTAAAAGATCAGACCAAAACAAAATTTATTGGTTTTGTAAAATCCACCAATGTTGAAATCCTGGATTACAACACTTCCGAAAAAGGAAAATTCACTGTATCTCATGAAAAACGCGATACCCATATTTTTGCCGATTACCGTTTGGGGATCGGATTTATATTTGTTGGAACGGAAGTACTTCCGGGAGAGCCAGCCGAGTTTGAACGTCAGGTAATTTGGAGCAACGATATGCCGGTATTTGATGCCGCTGTTTCTGCCCCAGTATTTGATGATAAAACAGGAATCGTAAAACTGCACTACAACCATTTAAAAGTGGAGGATGCATGGGTAACAGACATCGCATCTATTAAAGATGTTACCGCCGGACAAATTGTAAAAATTACAGGGAATACCGCAATGCTGGCCGCCAAAAATGTCAAAAAAAATGCTGCGTTGTTATTGACAGCCGATTTTGATCTTTCCTCTGGAGGAACCCTGACCATGTACGTACAGGCAGATTTGAAGTTGAAGGAATTATCCAGGACTGCTGCCCCTGCTGTATCAGCTTCGGTAACAGACGGTGAATTTATTGGAAGTGTTATTGACGCGACTTCTATCAATGAATTCTTCTACACAGGCGCTGCCAATGGTACTTTAACCGAAATCCTTAACGGGGTTGACGGGAAAGAGATCACCATATACGGAAACGAGACAGCATTGATCACTTTTACCGTTCCCGCAATTGCAGGAAATGTAAGCGTGGCCACCAGTGCCGTTTTAGCCTCAAAAGCAGACTTCATAGTACTTGTAAGAGTAGAAGGAGTATGGACCGAAGTAAGCAGGACAATAGCTTAATTGTAATAACTAATCTTTTAAGACCTTAGATATGAAATTAATTAAAAGTGTAGCCAAACCGCTGAATACTTCAGCGGGGGCCCCTACCCCAAAAGAACCTAATAGCACCCTGGTACGTACCCGGGACCTTTTAGCGTGGCCTACTCCGGATGCAGGAGGCGTGAATTTATTGGGAAATTATGTACTGAAACCCGGCGCGAAAATGCTCCAGTTATACCTTACCCCTTCAAAAACAACTTCTGGGTTTGAACCTGAGGGTGATGAAGATGCTGTAGGTGTTTCCCAAAAATATGAAGGATCCCACCCGGGAAACAGCATAGAGATACGTGAGTTTATACTTGCTGCCCTGGGAGAAGATTTTATCATTATTTCCGGAACTTGTAGAGATACAAATAAAACCGTGTACGGAACCAAGTGTTCCCCTATGAAACTGAAACCAACCTTTGCTGAAAACGGGGACGGAACCATGCACGCTATGGTTTTTGAGCAGTATATGAGAACAGACCAGGTGCCTTACAACTATACAGGTTCTATTGAACTTGAAGTTGCTTATGATGTGGTGGGTGATTCCATTAGTCTTCTTGAGGCCAACGGCACATCTTACCAACTAGCTGCTAACGCCGTTACGGCCGCGTTGGAAGTTGCAGCACTTGACCTTGTACATGGTACAGTGGTAAGCCTTATTGGTGGTGGGGGTGTTGATCCCGCAACCTTGGCAAGTGGAGCTTCCGTTGGAATGCCCAATATAGAAATCGTATTAAAAGACGATACAAGCTGGATTGCATTGCAAAATGCGACCATAAGCCTGGAAGTCTTTGAAGCCGGTGCAACCACCTACTTAATAGAGCGCGCAAGAAGCTAAAAATTGTTGTTGTTTGTTTCTTAATTAGTCGGAAAAGACCTGCATTTGCAGGTCTTTTTTTGTTGTCACAGCGTTTCACAAGTGGTTTCGCAATATTTACAATCATTAACATCCACAAAATCAATAGTACCAATGAAAAATCAAGTAATCAAATTTTTAGGGGACCTGCCAAAGTCGGGTTCAGAACAGTTTAACCAGGCACTGGACCATTTCAGGAAAAGCAAGAATCACGATCCCGAAAAGCTTCGGTATTACAATGCCCTTGGTTTTTCAAAGGACAGGCTGGAGAGTTTGTTGTATGAATTAAAGAAAATTCATTCCATCACTGATACTGAGGTGGCGATGAGTAAAATCCCCCTTACCCCCAAAGGGGGAATTGAACCTTCTCAAGAGGAAATTATTACAGATGTACGGGTTACGCTGAAAAATTCAGACCGTATTCTAGCAATGGAAATTGAAGCGGCTATAGGCTTATATGAAGATTTAGGAGTAAAATTAAAAAACATTGAGGAAGAAGACATTCCGGAAGATGTAAAAGAAGATTTGAACAGTTTTGCTAGTGTTTTAGCACGATGCAGAGAGGCCGCAGCACAAGAAGAGTATAAAGATTTGAAATTAGTGAACGATCTTGGTATAGCTTATTATGAGTTGTTAGGCAAAGTGGAAAGCCCCCTAGCCCCCGAAGGGGGAATTAGTAATGTTTCAAATGATACTAAAAAAGAAACATTGGAGATCACTTCTGAAGAATTGGGAACCAAGGAGCTATCAGAAAAAGTTAAAGAACATATTTCGGTTAATCAAATCGACGTAAACGATTCGACAAATGATGAAAGCCCCCTAACCCCTGAAGGTGGAATTGATGATGCCCAGGAGGAAGTTATTCTTGAATTAGGACCTTCAGAAGAATTCAAACAAAAGCTTGCTGATTTTGATTTGGAAACAGAGAAATACAACAGCATCAAATCTTTTGCCGCTGAAGTTTCCAATGTCATTGAAGAGGATCCTGCAGATCAGAAGTCGGACACGCTGAAAGCTTTTGTTGCCGAGGCAAAAAAAAAGTTTGCCCAGGCTTAGAAAAACCCATTCGCGATCAATATTCGTTCCTGGACAAAGATGATTGTCCGGACGAGTTCAAAATATTGGTTGCCGATAAAATTTCAGCATTCCGGAAGTTTGAAAAACTGCACCCGGAGCTTTCAAAAAAAGCCAAGGCGGGAGCTGAAATAGCCTTTGAAACATTGGCCACAACAGTTCACAGTTTTGAGCTGAACAGGCAAATTTGGGAAGAGCTGGATTATTACGAGGAGCACGGCGAGGTTTTTGGGAAGCATCCAAAACTAAAAAAAATAAAACTGGAACAGGATATTTGTTTATACGACAGGTTCCAGGCGCTGAACCGAAGGAACAATCTTCGCACTTATATCTCAAGGGACCGCAGGGCATTGAAGAAAATGAAATCCGGAAAGGAAAAAGAAGCATTTGCGGCCGGGCTGCAACTCTTTATCCTGGAGAAGTATCTCCTTGAAACAAAATTTAAGCTAAATGGCGAACAACAGATATTTTGATATATCCAAACTGAAGGATCCTTCCCCCGCGAAGGGTCCCTCTCGCCACTTTGAAAGTAAATATCTACTGGCCCACTTTGAGAATGTGAATAAGCTGGAGGGACAACTGAAGCGCTTGCCAAGTGCTGAAGAATTCTTTTTCCTACAGACTAACAATTCGTTTAACGCCTTCACTTTCCTGCCCTTTGTTTGCAAATACGTGAAAGTGCGCAGGCTTTATGCCAGTACTTACAGTATTAGCCGGAAAGTGATCACGGCGTTAATGGAATTGCACAGCCGGGGTTTTGTGGACGAAATAACTCTTTTGATTAGTGATAGCATGGTAAAGCGAAACCCAATGACCATTGATGTGTTATTGAGCGTAGCAGCTGCAAATCCGAATCTTAAAGTGTTGTTCGGTTGGAACCATTCCAAAGTGTGCCTTTTAGAATCCTCCCCCTGCCCCTCCAAAGGAGGGGAGATAAATCATTTTGTAATAGAAGGATCCGGGAACTGGAGCGATAACGCAGCAATGGAACAATACACCTTTGCAAATTGCAAGGGTTTATATGATTTCAGGATGGATCTATTTGCGCCCGAAAGAGCCAGACAGGTTGCGACTGGAGGAAGTTTGAAAGTGATTAATTAAAAACAAAATAAGATGCCGTTTTACTTCGGAAAATCAGCAGATGGCTCTGACATACAGGAATTCCCTGGATTTCATGTTTCTCCAAATGGAAAATATTGGAGTACGGAACCTATAACTGAAGAGGAAGAAAAAGAAATGAAATTAAGTTTTGGAAAGCCTAAAATGACCAGGAGAGAAAGAAGAGCTCTTGAACGATTTAAAAACAAATAACAATGGACATTCAACAAACAAGCAACTACAATTTATTTACCACCATTACGGGAAACCGCATTATCAACAAAAAGAAAGTTGAGAAGTTGGTAGATGATATTAACAATGGATTGAACCTCCTTCCCTACTGCCCTATTATCGTTTATGAAGATGATAACGAGCTGAAGATCGTAGATGGCCAACATCGTTTTGAAACTTCCCAGAAGTTGAACCTTCCAGTTTATTACGTGGTATGTGATAAACTTGATTTGCGGCAAATTGCCAGGTTAAACAGCCGCAGCGATAAATGGAGTAACAAGGATTTTTTGGAGTGTTACATCAGCCTGGGGATTGAGGATTATAAGTTGCTTCAGGAATTCATCAAAGAATATGAAATGATTTATTCCGCGGCCATTGAACTATTGATGAATGGAAAAGTGAAAACCGGCAAGAATACCATGGAGATTTTTAGGGATGGAGAATTAAAGGTGAATCATCTGGAGGTTGCAAAGGAAATGGCATCCCTGGCTAGGGAAGTTTTCTTTCGCTATAAATTCAGGAATGACCGCTATATTATTCAGGCTGTGCAGGAATTAAAGGAAAAAGGCCTTTGTGATTTTGAAGTTTTGACACAAAAGATAGCAGCTACTCCAATGCTTATGAATCCGCAGGGAAGCGCTAAGGAATACATCTACAATATTGAGCGGGTATATAATCACAATAACCAAAAGCGGGTTGTAATATTTTAGATATGGAAACAGCTATAATTTTATTACTTATTGCGGGTGCTGCAAATATCATTTTCGCCTGGAGAGCATTTTATACAGGCCAAATAACCAGGAAGTTTTATAAAAAATTAAAAGGAAGTCGAGAAACAGAAAATAAGAGGGTAATAGAAATGTATGAGTACATAAAAACGAGAGCTGCTACTTTGAAAAATGTAAAAGACATGAATCCTCTTGAACCATTTCCTTTATGGGTGAATATCTGGGAAATACATCATATTCTTTCAATGTATCACAATGGAACCTTAGAAAAATTTTTAAAAGGACTTCACAATGGAAGTTATGATAGTTGGGGTTTTGACGCTGATGATTTTAAACTTCCGGAGTTTCCAGAAAAGGAAGATAATAATGACTTCCCTAATATTCCAGGGTCTAAACCCTCACCATAATGATTGAAGACGTACGACTTTCCCAGGAGGAATTTGAAAAGATAGAAGATTTGGCGGCTTGTAATTACACACCGGCACAAATAGCCAAGTACCTGGACATTCCGCCAGCCGATTTTTTGGCAGCTTTTCACAAGCCAAATCATTTGGTACGCTTTCATTATGACAAAGGTCAGCTGGTAGCCGATGCCAATATCAATATGAAAGCCCTGGAAACTGCCAAAGCCGGGAATCTCACCGCGATGCAGATCTATCAGAAAAACAGGGAAATGGTGACCCTTGAGAACCTTAAAAACCTGATCCTTTTTGGAGGGGAAAATTTTGAAGATGAAGCCCCTAATCCCTGAAGGGGGAATTAATCAGCTGTATGAAAAAAATAACCCAAAAATATATTGATCTCCAGGACGTAGATCTCGATACAATTTATGATTTTGTAGATAATGGCGATCGCAGTAAAGCACCTCGGGAAATTATAGATTACCTGGACCTTATGGATAAGGTACGGGGAATGAGCCTGAGAATTGACAGGTACGGCAGTAAAGATGCAATTGTAAACCATTTGATCAAAGTAGAGGGCTTAAGCCGTTACCTGGCAAATAAAGCCTACAATCAGTCAATGGAATATTTCTATGCAGATAGCGATATTTCAAAAGAAGCCTGGAGGAATATTTTGGCGCAGCGAATGGATAAGAATTATGCCATTGCCCAGCTGCTCGTTAAAGATGTTTCAGATGCCAAGAAAGTGAACGATATGATCAAGGATATGGGAATTGCTTTAGGGCTTCATCTTCCAGATCCGGAACCGGTACCTGAAGGAGCTTATCAAAGGCCTTCAAAAATTTATACACTCTCCATGGAGGATCTTGGAAAAGTACCGCAACCCAAGAAAGAGCTCAGGGAATTTATCATGAGCCTTCCAGACGTATCAGAAAAAGTAAAATTAATGGCGCTGCAGGAAGCTCTTCTGGAGCCAATAAAACTTTTCCCCCAAGAAAATGAAGATCCCCGAAAGTCTTAAAAACGATAAGTCCGCAGAATTGCGCTTTGGTACCTGGGCAAAACAAACCACAGATTTGGTCTCGCCAAAGGATCTAATTTTTATTGGTGGTCGTGGAACCGCAAAAACCAGTGATATAGTTGCAGAGCGCACAATAGATTTGGTTCACGATATGCCGCGGGCGTACACCGCGTTTGTGTGTGATACCTATGACAATGCAGTGAGGAACATTGCCCCTACAATGATTGAAGGCTGGCTGCGAAAAGGATGGAAAGAAGGCGTTCATTTTGTTACCGATGAAAGGCCGCCAAAAAGCTGGGATTTGCCCTACAAACCCCCAATGACTTTTAAGCATACTATTTCCACCTGGAACGGGCATTTCTTCAACATTGGTTCCCTGGCACAGCCAACATCCCTTGCGGGGAACTCTTATCAGCATTTTATAATAGATGAAGCCAAGAACTGCAAATTTGACAAATTAAAAAAGCTGTTTCCAGCGTTGCGCGGGGATTTCACCGCCTTTGGGCACTCCCCTTATTTCCTAGGGATGACCGTTACTACGGATATGCCAAGGATAGGAGATGGGGAACATGACTGGATGCTGAATTACGAGAAGGAAATGGACACCGAAAGGGTACTTGCTGCCCTGCAGGCGGGAATGGAATTAAGCGATATAAGGCTAAAATTGATCAGTGCCAGGAAGCAACGTAACAAAGCCCGGATCGACAGCCTTACCAACCGATATAAAATTTGGTACGAACTATGGGTACGTTCCCGGATGGATCTCACGATGTTCCTAACGGTTTCTACTTTTGCCAATGCAGAAATATTGCGAAAAAGCTATTTTGAAAATGCACTTATTTCCCTGGGGCCGGAAGAATTTAAAAGCGCCATTCTTTCTTTAAAGAGTGAACTAAAAGCCGGGGAAAAATTTTATATGAATTTGGGCGAACATCATTTTATAGATGATGGGATCTATTTAAAATACTACGAGCAATTCAGGTTAACCGACAAAATCAAAGAAAGCTCCCAGGCTTTAAAACATATCCAGCACGATAAACCTTTAGATTGCGGGATAGACTTTGGAAAGCAGTGCAGTATGGTGATGGGTCAGCAAAAAGGCAAGGATTACTATCTTTTAAAGAATATCCACACCCTTGCGCCCCAAAGCAGCAAGGAGCTCGCAAAACAGTTTATAGACTTCTTTGCCGGCCACAAAAGAAAAACCCTGAATATGTATTATGACCGTTCCGGGAACCAGTATAAAAGTCAGAAGCGGGATTGGGCCACAGAGATCAAGGATCATATTGAGAAATATGAAGGAGTTTCCACGAATTGGCACGTAAATTTAATGAGCAGGAACCAGCGTACCATCACCCAGGAAGAAGAATTTACATTTGCCAAGAAATTGTTTGGGGAATATTACCCCAATTTACCCAGGATAAAAATAGACAAACACCAATGTAAATTTTTAAAGAGCAGTTTGGAACTCGCAAAAATAAAGATGGGTAAAGACCGGAATGGATCCTCGATGCTTCAGAAAAATAAAGATTTGGAAAAAACCCTTCCCACGGATAAACTTCCATTGCATTCTACCAATTACAGTGATGCGTTCAAGTACCTTATTTACCGTCCGGAATGGGTTGAACTTGCAGACAAGAAGGTGCCGGCCGCGAATATAGATCCAGGGGTTTATTAAGATCCCCCTGGCCCGAAGGGGGAGTATCGATTTTTTTATTATATTTGGGATATGACTAAACAATTTCGCCTATGACCCCCGAAGCGCAAGCTTATATAAGAGCACTATTAAAAGAAGATTCCCGAAAATTTTTTGAAATAAATGAGGATTCCCAGAGGGGAATTACGAGTGCGGTGTTAAACGAAATCGCTTTAACGCCAGATGAAATAGATTATATTCGTTATTTTATAAAAAATGGTTCTCCAACACTGGTTATAGAATACAGACCGTATGAAATAGGGATTTCTTCAAAACCTTCTTCCATATTCATAGATGGTAAGGAAATTCCCGTAGGGATCAAATTAAATCTTCCAGGATCCATTTATGATGGTCAATGGACAGGCTCACCTATAGATGTTAGTTTTTCTGAATTAGATCTTAAACATGCAGCCTGGTCTTATTTTGATGAAACAGCTCTTTATAAAAAGCTACGGGAAACGGAAGTGGCAGAGAATTATGAAGAGTGTATCGAGATCCAGGAGTATGCAGAAAAAAAAGGTTGGGATTTAAAGAAAAAGAAATGAAAGAAAATTTTAAAGCTACCGGATCTCTGGTAGGTATGACTCCAGAAGAATTAAGCCAATTACCAAATCCACCTTGTGCAGAATGTTACGGCACGGGGTTATCTATAACTGATGAAGTTTGCGCGGTATGTTCAGGAATAGGATATCTTGAAAATAAAAAAACAGATATAAGGAATTAAATTGTTTTCAATTAAACGTAACTTCGCCAATTGAAAGATTTGAAATAAATATTATGGCAGATATTGTAGAAGAACAGAATGTAAATCCATCTTTTGAGGATTTTAAGAATGAAAATGGTATTACTTATTGGTGGGCATCAGACTTAATGAAAATGTTGGGCTATACGAATATGAAGGCTTTTCAAAAAGTTTTAGATAGAGCTACAAAAGCTTTGGTGTCTTTAAATATACCTCATTATGAAAATATTATTGTCAATCAGAGAGAAGTTGCAGGCCAAATAACACAAGATTTTAAACTTACCCGTTTTGCCTGCTATATTGCTGTAATGAACGGTGATCCCAAAAAACTTGAAGTTGCACAAGCTCAGTCATATTTTGCGCAACAGACACGTAAATTTGAATTATATATTCAGGATAATACTGAACTTGAAAGATTACTTATTCGTGAAGAATTAACGGAAGGAAATAAATCATTAGCGGCATCTGCTAAGCAGGCTGGAGTTACAAATTTTGCGAATTTTCATAACGCAGGTTATGTCGGAATGTATAATATGAAATCCTGGCAACTTGAAAAAAAACGTAGTTTAAAGAAGGGAAAGCTAATGGATAATATGGGGCGAACTGAACTTGCCGCAAACTTATTTAGATTAACACAAACTGAGGAAAGGATAAAAAATAAAAAAATTAAAGGTCAAAGTAAATTAGAGCAAACCCATTATTTAGTAGGAAAAGAAGTTAGAAAAATCATTATTGATAACGTTGGAAAACTTCCTGAAAATCTTCCACAAGAAAAACAATTACCTGATGTTCGAAAGGAATTGAAACAAGGTTATAAGAAAATGAATAAAGAGGATAAAAATTCCAAATAAAAAAAAGCTTTCCTGTGGTAAGGAAAGACCCAAGCAAATCGCCCGCCAGGGCGATTTTTTTTGGTAAAAAAAAACGGAGTTAAAATATGTTAACTCCGTTGGTACTTTTTAATTATTCTTTGGGGGTTCTTTCTGCTACCTGCGCATTGCTAAAAATGAAGCTTACTGGAAAAAATTTATCTTCCTCGGTTTCCCCTTCGGTGTTTTTCCCCTGCTCCTGTTCCTGTACTGCTTTAGGCCTTCCCCATACTAAAAAAGCATGTTCCCCTTTTTTGACGGCAAAGCCATCTTTAAGCCAACCTTTAAAAGTCTTAAATTCTTGGTGTTCTCCTTTCTTGTGGATGAAATTCACAATAATATCATTCACCTTCATTTCGTTTATTTCGTGTATCTCTGCATCGTTTTTGGCAGCGTGCAAAAGTTCTTCTTTGATCTCTGCGGCCTGATTCGATAAAGCTTTTAAAAACTCCCTTTTTTCCTGTATAGCCATAATTTCTAAATTTTTGAATTAATTATATTATTCCTTCGTCTGCGAAACTGAAGTATGCATTTGTTGTTACTATGATATGATCTAACATTTTAATATCAAGCGTTTCCCCTGCAGCCTTTAATTTTTGGGTTAATTTTTTATCGGCTTCGGAGGGGTTAATATTTCCGCTCGGGTGATTGTGCAAAGCGATAAAAGAAACTGCATTTGCTTTTAAAAGTTTTTGATATACTATGCGGATATCTACAAAGGTTCCAGCAATCCCACCTTCCGAAATTTGGGCAACTCCCAAAATATGGTTAGCCTGATTAAGTAGGATTATATTAAAACATTCGTGATGCTCGATATAATCTTTTGATATTTCAAGTCCAATTTTATAGGCGCAACTAGAACCATTTATTTTTTCACATTCCGAAAATATTTTCCCGAATTTGTAGGTAATTTCAACCTCTGCGATTTCAAAACGTGGTTTAAATCCCATCTTAAAATATGTATTCCGTTAAATCGCTTTCGGCTTGGTGTTCCTCAATAAACAGATTTGCAATTTCCTGCGCCCTGTTAAATGCTCTGGCTGCTTTGCGTTTAAAACAGTCATAATCTGAATAATTAAATACCTTTGAAAGTCCATGTGCATGTAGGATGGATTTCACTTGCTCACTAACAAGGAAAGGATTACTTTTGTTTGTGCGTTGTTTAGTCATGACGTGTAAATTTTGAATTAAAAACCCCTGGCCCGATGCGAACGGATCAGGGGTTTTATTGTTAATATTAAATTTGGAAATTGATAATTTGGTTTCCAGTTTCTTCTTTCAGTTGTGAAAGTTCGGTTTCTACAAATCCCAAAAGTTGGGAAATAGTAACGGGGTTACTAATTGTAAAATGATAGCCGTTGTTCGCTGTAAATTCCATCTTGGAAAGTGTACCGTCATTACTTGCATTGAAGTTTGTTAAGTCGTCTAACTTCCTGTCAATTTTTTGTTTCTTCTCTGCCAGTCTGTTAAAGGTTTCCAGTTTTTTAATCCGTGCATCTGCGGTCGGGTTTAAAATTTCGTCAATTTTTGAAGCTGACAATTTTACTTCTGCGCTGTTCACTTGTGGCGCAATTTCGATTTTTGCAGTTTCTTTTTTTACTGCGGTCTTTGTGCTTTTCATAACGTATAAATTTTGATGTTTAACTACCGTTAAAGATACGAAAAAGTCGTTAAATAAACGACTTTCAAGGCAAGTATTTTGCATTATTTTGCAAAAAAAACCATCTTTTTTCCCTCCCCTTCTTTAAAAAACAACATCAAAACGGCATCCGTTTAAAACCTCTTTTTTTAATTTGTTGAGAATCAGCATACAAACCCCTTGCAATTTTTTTGCAAAGGGGTTTGTATTACGGTTGACCCCGCCCCACTATGTCCCGTGTTTGCAATTGTAAAAGGTTAAAGCAAATGAGATATATGACTGCCTGCCCGCATCCCACTGATACCAAGTGTTTCCAGAGCAGACACCCAACCACTTATACATTAAATCCATTTCTTTGATGCCAACCAACCAACCAGATACAGGTTAATGCCAGTGTTTACAGCTGTTCGCGTGTGTCACACCTCCAACCATTGTATTGATATACACTTGTATAATGGATGCAACTACAATCAGTAAGCTTTATGCAGTTCTCAAGCGTATGCGTGAGTTGACCAAGGCGGGTGTTCCCTTTGACATTGAGTACTATTCCTATCAAGAGAGCAAAGGAGTAACCAACGGTTATAAGGTGGCTAAGGCTGTAGTACTACGGTCTGGACTCAGTAAGAAGTACAGTGAAAAGAGTGAAACCCTGGTTGCCTTCAAACAGGATAATGATAATAGGTTCTTTAACCTTCCGCTATTAATTAAATTCAATAATAAGTACATCAATGAATATTGAACGATATGGCGAGAACGCCTATGTTGAAACAGAAAACGCGGTATTCTCCTTCGAGGTAAGTGAGAACCCCAGAGACTTTGAGCAATCCAGGAAGGCACGTGCCGAGGATTCCCTTAACTGGTCCAACTCTCCACAGATTAATCACATTGGTGCCTGGAGGATATTGCCTTATGGTGATAACAATGATCTACCTAATATTATTAAGAATACAGTACAGAATAACTCTATTGTACCTGGTATATTAAAGAAGAAGACTGGTATGTTATGGGGCAAAGGCCCTAAGCTATATAAGGAATCCTTTGATGATGCGTTTAACCTGGTACGTGAATGGCAGGATGATGAAGAGATACAGGATTGGCTGGACTCTTGGGATGCCGAGGCTTATCTTACTGCTGCCTGTGTAGACTTCAACCATATCGAGGGGGTGTTCACAAAGTTCTACCTATCCAAAGGTGGACGTATTGGCCAGCCCAAGATTGCGAAGCTGGAGCACGCTGGTGTAGATAGGAGCCGTCTGGCCGTTCCTTTGAATACCAAGGAGGTTAAACCTTCCCACGTAATCGTGAACGATTGGTTCCTCACCCACCTGGATCACCTCACAGATTTTAAAGTCTATCCAATCTTTGATTTTACCCAACCATTCCAAAGCCGAAATAGCATCTACTACTCCAATATGTACAGCTTCTGTACCGATTACTATACAGTTCCGGACATCTATGGCTCCTTGGAGTGGATAAGAAGATCCACTGCAGTGCCTTTGATACTGAAAGCCCTCTCCAAGAATTCCATTAATGTGAAGTATCATATCACATCCCCGCGGGAATTTTGGAACCAAAAGAAAGCAGTGATAATAGAAAACTGTACCCGGTTGGATATTGAGTATAAAGATTCTATGCTTGTTGAATACCAATCAGAATTCCTGCGCAAGATTGCCAAGGTCCTTTCCGGGGAATCCAATTCAGGAAAATTCTGGCATACCGTGAGCGATCTTGTTATAGACGGTGGGAGCCTTAAAGAAGTTGGATGGACCATCAAACCAATAGACCAGAATATAAAAGACTTTGCCGAAACCCAGATCAAGATAGGTGAGCGTGCCGACCGTGCTACAGCAGCTGGTGTTGGTGTTCATAGCGCAATTGGCGGAACAGGGAAGGATGGCAGCAGTGATTCAGGCAGTGAGCAGCTGTACGCGCTTCAAAATTATATGATGACAGGTATTGACATTCCCGAAATGATCGTGATGAAAGCGGTCAACTATGCCATAAAAGCCAATTTTCCCAAAAAGAAACTGAAGCTTGGTTTCTATCATACCACCGCAACCAGGGAACAGGATAAATCAGTGAACGACCGTTCCAAAAATCAAAAAATATGAAGTTAATATTCAAAGAGGATTCATCAGAAATGAATGACCTGTTGGGTTTTGTAGATGCTGATCTTGAAATTAAAAAGATCCGCAGTGAACTGTACACGGCAACCAGTGAGATCATAGCGCTTATTGGCCAGCCGGTGTATGATCATATACTTGGCCTGTATGAGGCTGATCCAATAGCCACGAAGACCGCCTTTCTTGTTTACAGCCTTCAGTATCCTATAGCCGTGAATGCATACCGGCTTTTTGCGCCTTCCGGAGATCTTGCGCATACCAATAACGGAAGGAAAATGCGCAATAATGAATCCTCAGAAAAATCGGCGTTTGAGTGGATGATCAACCGGGATAATGATGCCCTGGAGAAACGCTATTACAAAGCCCTGGACACCTTGCTTGATCATCTGGACCAAACCAATCCAACCATTATCGCCGCCACTCTGGATCCTGAGGCTGCCGCCGTGAAGTGGCAGGACACAGCAGCGTATCAAAAAACACACAAACTCTTTGTGCGTACTGTTGCCGATTTTGAAGAATCCTTCTCTATCCATTCCCGATTATTGCTGTTGAAGCTCCAACCGGGATTGAACCAATGTGAGCGTGATGAGATACTTCCAAGGCTAGGCAAAGCCGCCTTTGATTTGCTTAAAACTGCAGTCCAGGATCCAACTGCTGAAATTGATGAAAAGTTAATTTCCCTTATCAAGGAAGCTTGCGTGTACTACTCACTTGCGTGGGGTTTACGCAGGCTTCGTGTGTTGCTGTTGCCAGAAGGTGTTTTACAACGATATAGTGGTGAACGGGTTAACAGTGTCAATTCCAAGGTGCCTGAGAAACTGGAGACCGAGCTTGCGGCACAATCCTTTGCTGCCGATGCGGTAACAGCACTCAAGGCAATTGAGAACCATATCAAGCCGGTAGCGACAGCTGTAGAAATCCTAGCAGCAAATATTTTCCCAAATACCGGCTTTGATGAATATGATAAATTTCTTTCAACCTAAATAATAACAACAAACAACAATGACAAAAATTTTTAAAGCTATCGGGGAATTCTTCTTGAATATTTGGAATTTCCGAAGCATCGCTAAATTTAAAGCGATCAACAAAAAGCTTTCTTCTGAAGTAAAGAACCAGAACGAGGATAGAACCGAGTTTTTAAAGGAATTCAGGTCATATCTGCGCAAGTATTTAAAGTATGATGCCAGCGGTAAATATATCCCGCTAACGGGCAAGAATAAGGCCGAAATACACGCAACCATTATGGACACATATGGTTCCAGGTTAAAGCAATTAAATTTGAAATTCACCAAGAAACTTCAAATAAAACTATGATTTTACTTGAAATTCCCGAAACCAAGAGGAAAATATACCTTCCTGAAAACCTTGCCGAATGTGATGGTAACCAATATGCCGATGCCTCACACCTGATATTCAAATTTCAGCAAGGAACGTTGTCTTATGAAGATTTCAGGATAAATATGCTCTACAAGCTGCTCAACCTGAAAAAAGGAAACCGCAAATTAAGCGATGACCAAAAAGAAGCGAAAAACAGCACGATTTACCAACTTTCCGAACAAATCGATTCCTTTTTTGAAAAAGATGATGAGGATCAAATGGTTATCAAGCAGTATTACATCCATAACCACACCCCGAAGATCCACGATTCATTTTACCGCTGGTATGGTCCTGCAGATGAATTTAACGACATCAGTTTTGGCCAGTACGTGGATGCCTTGAATGTTTACAGCCTTCTGGAACAAAAATCAACCCCTGAGTTGCTTTTTTCCTTAATGGCCATATTTTATCATAAAAAAGGCCAGAAATACGATCCAAAGAAGGTAGAAACCAATGCCGCGCATTTCAGGCACGTTCATTTTGGTAGGGTATATGGTTTTTTCCTGCTCTTTGCCAGTTTTCAGAAATACTTGTTTTCTGCCAAGGTATATTACCAGGGAAATGAACTAGATCTTTCAATACTCTTTGAAAAGGAGAAAGAAACCGACAATAATACTGCAGAAAGCAAGATCCCCGGCATTGGAATGTTGAGCATTGCTCACCAATTAGCCGAAAGCCAGGTTTATGGTCCAATTCAGGAAGTCCGGAAAACCGATTTTTGGGAGATTATCCTTCGCCTGTACGATATCAGGAAAAGGGATTTAGATCACCAATCCGACATTAAAAAACAGGAAGAAACAGCAAAAGCAAATTCTAAAAAGAAATGATACTGATCCCGGAACTCTACCAATACACAGTCGAAATTGAAGCGGCCATTCCCGCTATTAAAACCTCGCACTTATTGCTCAATGAAGCTGAAGTGACGAAGTACCTGGGCGGAATGAAAAAAACGGACAACCAATTGATGCTCGTGATAATTCCCGATGCCAGGTCAAAGGCAAGGGATGAAGATTCCATTGTAATGAACAATGCCATGGGCTTTTTCTTTTTGGAGAAAACGGAATATTCCTCCAGTCAGCAAGCCGAGTGGATAGCTATATTTTCACGCACGCAGGCAACAGCATTGGAATTCATCAGGAAACTGATCTACGATAAGACCTGGGGTTCCTGTGGCTTCAACAAAGACCTGGACGTGAACAACATCAGCATAGAACCGGTCACCGGTCTAGCCTCCTGTAATGGTTGGACCGTAGAAGTTTATTTTGATACTCCCTTTTAAAGTCGTATATTTAACGACAATTTAAAAGAGTTTGAAATGACCGAGCAGGAAATAAAAGACACCTTTAACCAATTGATCCACCAACGTGGCCGTGGCACAAAAGCGGGTTTAACCAATGACCAGGTGTATAATTACAAACGCACACCGCCAACCATTGGCACGATGCTGGAGGTATTGTGGCTAATGGATCAACTTGAAATGAAAATAGAATGAACATTACCGATCGCAGAAAAGGCATTTCTGAAGCTGTTATCAAGGATAAATTCATCCGGCAGCAGCTGCAGGAAGAGGGTGCAGAAATTGACAAAGCAACCAATTCTATTATGTCCCGCCGCGGCTTCAAAAGTGCCGACTGGTTCAGCAAGCGCGGGATAACGGTTGAAGGTAATAATATGGTGCTTCGCCATAAGCCCAAACACAGGTTTGTGGATATGCGTTCGCGCCAAACCAAGCAGGGAAAGAAAAACAAAAAAAGCCATCCCATCCATAACAGAATCCTCTATGGCCACGCCAACGATATTATAAAAAGGCTCCATTTCGGCTTCACACAGGCCGTAAAAGAAGAGCTCGCCCGGGAGGTTTAGAACCAACCCATTCTTTTTACTTTAATTGGCATTTAATTTAAATAAATTTAAATGCAACAATTTTTAGAAGAAATGGCGTCCCTTGACACCAAAGAAAATCACTTAAAAATCATTGACAATCTTCTCCTGGTGTATTTAACCAGCCAGGAAGCCAACGATCAATCAGACCGCTGCCAAACCCTTATGTTGGGCATCAAGCTTCGCAACCTATTTGTGTGATTGCACAAGCGGTGCCCTGCCACTGCTTTTTTTAGTATCTTTAAGGCAGCATCAACTTATTAAATGTGAAAGAATGAATACATTTCTACTACTCCTATTGGGGGTGGCAATTATTATTATAATTGTTCAGGCATCCTCAAAAAAGAAAACATCACATCCTTCTAACTCTTCATTTACTGAAGAAAAGAAGAAAAATCCAAAGAAGGTTAAACAGACAAATAATCATGATATAGGTGCAGAAGATTTTATGATATGGAAAACCAATAAAATTCCTCACGAGTATTTAACCCCCAAGAAGGATGTTGAAGATACTTCCAGTTATTTCTATGGTAAAAAAGTATGCATAAGCGGGCAGCTGAGCAGTTTTCCTTACCGTGGGGAACTTGCCAAATATCTTTGGGATGCTGGTGCCGATGTTGATACCTCGGTTGGAAAAACGTGTGGGATCCTAATTTCAGGTGATGGTACCGGGCCTTCAAAATTAAAAAAAGCCATTGAACAGGGTGTTCAAATAATGCCGGAAACCGAATTGAGCGAAAAACTGGACGGATTTAAATCAAAATATCTATAATGACAAATACTACTTTCACCGAAATTGCTAAAAAACCACTTGATCAAAGAACCGATCAGGAACTTGAACTAACAAAAATATATCTTCAGCGCGATACCAATGCCAGTTTAAGGAGTCTCCAAAAAAACCTCCAATTCTTCTTCTGGCTTACCATCATTTCAATTGTAATTGCCTTATTAGCCTACGCGATTAGCGAAAGTTAGTTTTCCTTTTGTACTTTTACGGGGTCGAATACTCATACATATGTACAAAAAAGGAAAATTAACGGAAAGGTGTCCCGGATGCCGTAAGGCCCGGGGGTCAATTGATGCAGATAC
>Ga0307487_1000963_pt1 | contig 21317 bp, 20 predicted proteins | sample CBIW12metaG_FD_203665 | JGI IMG/M metagenome (GOLD analysis project Ga0307487, IMG submission 203665) | Sea-ice brine microbial communities from Beaufort Sea near Barrow, Alaska, United States - CBIW 1.2 | ecosystem: Environmental > Aquatic > Marine > Coastal | place: USA: Alaska | collected... | reverse complement strand
TTGTATATATGCTCATCCTCCACAGCCCTAATATACGCTTTTTCAAAGCGTTATGAAAAACCATCCGTTTTTCAAACTTTTCCTTTACTACAACCCGAGGCAAGCCTCGGGGAATTCTTTAGATTAAAACCGATCTTCCGCACTATGAAACCGCTCATTTTAAAGGTGAAATAGGTCAATAAACACATAGTTGCAAAAATTAGAATTACCAGACTTATGTGCATATAGTTTGCATTGGAAACAAAATTCATGGCCGTAACAATAGTCCCAGGCCCTGCTAAAATAGGTATGGCTAAAGGAGAGACCGCAATATTTTCATCTATATATATTTCCTTCAGATGTTTGACGTTTGACTTTTTAGACTGTAACATTTCAAAACCGACAAAAAAGATGAGAATACCACCAGTTATTTTAAATGCGGGTATCGTTAGACCGAATAATTCAAAAATAAATTTACCCAGTAAAACAAAAACGGTTACTATGACAAAAGCGATTAGCACAGCTCTTTTGTTTATCCTTTGCCTTGTTTTTGGGTCCGCCCCCTCCACCAATGAAAGAAATATTGGCATATTTGAAATAGGGTTCATAATGGCAAAAAACCCCGTGAAAACGGTTATCGAAAAAGTTAAAAGGTTTTCCATTTGTCTCTTACTTGAGGCTAATTTGAATTATATTTTCGGTATAGATATTGGTTAGGTATAGATAGTTATCCGAATTATTGTAATTGTTCCAGAAATAACCTTTCACATACTTTCAATTTTTCTAAGAGGAACTATTTGGCACCATATGACTGGCAAAATCACCTGCAAGAAAAAATGAACTTTCACGTAATCACATTCCATTATGATCGCTCTACTCCTAGTATTCAGATATATTATTTAATATGACCGGAAAAAAAATCCAAATGTTTACCGCAAATAGCATTGAATAAATTATTTAGATGCCATTTTATTTGGAAACGAACGATTCGCCCCGATTGAAAATAAAATCTCATGGGAAAATTATTGTACCTTGTTCATAAGGTTTTTTGGAAACGAGGACTGTACGGAAAAAACATTTTATCAGCCAACCTTCGTTTTTTAGCTCAAGGATTCATACTATTCTTATAGCAAAGATTTTAGTAGATATTGCTATACACTTTTAAAAATTGGGTTTATAAATTTCACTTCGATTACGATGCAATTCTGTTTGGCTTAACCAACAACTAACTTAAAATCCAATGTTCCTATACGTTAAATACATGGTAAGTCTGCGCTGTAAGATGGTGGTCAAGGAGCAATTACAATTACTCGGCCTGCACTGTGCAAATGTGGATCTCGGGACCATTGAAATCATAGAAACCATCACGCAAGTTCAACTGGAACAACTGCGTCAAAACCTAAAGAAATTTGGCCTCGAACTACTTGACAACCAGCGAAATATTCTTATCGCACAGATTAAAGCCGTAATCATTGAGATGATCCATTATAGTGATGAAGTGCCCAAATCGAAAGCTTCAGATTACATCAGCGAAAAACTTGGTTATGACTATACGTATTTAGCCAATACATTTTCTGAGGTAAAGGGAATTACAATACAGCAATTTATCATTTTAAATAAAATAGAACGGGTCAAAGAACTATTGCTATATGATGAGCTGAATCTTACTGAAATATCCTACAAACTGCACTATAGCAGTGTGGCACATTTATCAAACCAGTTTAAAAAAATTACGGGACTTTCACCATCTTATTATAAAAAATTAAAAAAGAAACGTTTTAAAAATCTAGAGGACTTGTAGTCTACTCTATAAAATGAAAATTTTCTAATAAAAGCCCTATAATTCTAATTGCAGGGCTTTTTTAAATTTTAGTTTGAGCAATGCAAATGTGGGAATACTGCAACTCTTCATTTTTTTTATGTAATAAAATATGCACAAATTTCCGTCACTTTACACTGCAGTTTTATAAAAAGGATAACAAGGATTAGGGCACACCATACATTATTAAATGAAATGATCATCAATAGAGGTAGTTAAAAAGACTGTATTAACAATATGGCAGGCTTAAGTGACCAAACAAATCTTTTATACATAGTCATGCAATTACCAAATACAATCATGATAAAAAACGAAAAACATCATTGGAATAAAGACGAGTTGAAATGCTACATCCTGCTCCTCTGTGCCAAGGCAGATGCGGTAGAGACTAAAGAAGAACTTGATCTGATCAAATCAATGACCACCTATAAGACATTTCAAAAGATCTACGCAGAATTCTGTAAAGACGGCGAGGATCAATCTCTCGAAAAGATTCGCGATTCCATGCGAACAAATGATTATTCCTACTGGGAGCTTGCCAAGTTGAGAAAAGAGATAGAGGAAGTCTTTGCTTCAGATGGTACGATCTTGAAGAAGGAGAATACGCTTAGGAATATTTTGGACAAAATACTGTATTAATGATATTTATTTGGATTTTCACCCAAAATTTCAAAAGTAAGGTTTTGTCACTTTTTGTTCCAACTTCTAACCCTAGAAAAGCGATATCTAATCAAGAAGCATAATTTAAAAAAAACCTTGTAGCGCGCCTATTATTATACGATTTAGCAATGGAAAATACAGTTGAAAAATCAAAAGCCTTTATGATCGTCGAGATTATCGATTATGTTCCCAATGCAGTAGTTATGAAAACCATAATAAAGAAAATAACTGGGAACATAACGGCGCTTTCCTTTGATTCCGGAGAAAACTTAACTGAAAAAATATCACCATTTGATACGTTTATCCAAATAATAGAAGGGCGGGCAGAAATTTTAATTGATCACAATTCCCAGACTTTGGAAACAGGTCAGTCCATTATCATTCCAGCACATTCAAAAAATTCCATTAATGCCAATGAGAGGTTTAAAATGATCTCTACCAGTATGAAAAGCGGTTATGAATAGCTCCCTATTTACGGGGAAAATGCGGATGTGAAAATTCAGGATTAGTAGATCAAAAATAGAACAAGCACTTTAGGATTGGTAAATACTAACACAACTCGGATGCTTCTCAAGACAGTCTTTCGGAAAAATTAAGCCGGAGTAGTTAGTCACGCATCAGTTTGAATTAAATGATATTATCAAAGCTTATGAAGTCTTTGGGAATGCTGCTAAAGAATAAGCATTAAAAACAGTCCTTATCAACTAGAATTGAGTATTCCGACTTCAGTCGAAAACTAACCAATCAATTTCTTTTATATTGGAAGACAATCTAAATACCGGTAAAGTAACAAGCATACGCGGAAATGTCGTAGACATCTGGTTTCAGTCCGATTTACCTGCTATAAACACCTTACTAATAACCGGAAAGGATAAGCAAATCAAAATTGAAATTTATACGCAGCTCGACGAGAATCACGTGCGCGGTATTGCACTCACTCCCACACAAGGTCTCGCACGTGGTATGGCGGTATCGTCAACAGGGAAACAACTTTCGGTTCCGGTAGGTAAAATGATTATGGGACGCATGTTTGATGTTTTTGGAAATCCTATAGATCACCAGGATTCTCCAACAGATGTTACATGGAAATCCATACATCAATCACCGCCACCACTGTCAAAAAGGGCAACTAAATCTGAAATTTTTCTTACCGGTATTAAAGCTATAGATGTCCTAATCCCATTGGAACGAGGCGGTAAAGCAGGTTTATTTGGTGGTGCGGGAGTGGGTAAAACAGTATTGCTTACCGAAATCATTCACAATATGGTAGGCCATGACAATGGTGTAAGTATGTTTTGTGGAATTGGTGAACGTTGCCGCGAAGGGAACGAACTCTATAACACGATGAAAGAGGCGGGCTTGCTAAAAGACATGGTTATGTTGTTCGGGCAAATGAACGAACCACCCGGAGCTCGTTTTCGTGTGGGTCACGCAGCGCTCACGATGGCAGAATATTTTCGGGATGAAGAGCATCGGGATGTTTTGTTATTGATCGATAATATTTTTAGGTTTATACAAGCCGGGATGGAAGTATCGGGTTTGATGGGGCAAATGCCTTCAAGATTAGGATATCAGCCCACCATGGGTACAGAGTTGGCAGAACTGGAAGAGCGCATTGCGTACACAAATTCTGGCGCTATTACTTCTATTCAGGCCGTATATGTACCTGCCGATGATTTGACCGATCCTGCCGCCGTGCACACATTCTCACATCTTTCTGCATCCATCGTGCTATCAAGAAAAAAAGCGAGCGAAGGTTTATATCCCTCCATCGACTTTTTGCAATCCAATTCAAAAATGACCACTCCGGAGATTATTGGGGAAAAACATTATAAACTGGCACATCAAGTACGTGAAACACTGGCGCAATATGAAGAATTAAAAGATATAATCTCAATGCTGGGCATGGAACAGTTATCCGTAAAAGATCGCAATGTGGTAAATCGCGCCAGAAAATTGGAACGCTTTCTCACGCAACCTTTTTTCGCTACAGAACAGTTTAGTGGTATTACGGGCAAGCAGGTGAATCTGGATGATGCTTTAGATGGTTGTGAGCGAATTCTAGCAGATGAATTTAAAGACTACCCAGAAAGTGCATTTTATATGATAGGTTCTATTGATGAGGCGAAGAAACCAGAAAAAAAAGATGAAAACCAGAACGAAAAGCCTGCAACAGATGAGAAATCAGATACGTTGACGAAAAATAAAGAGAAAGTAGTGGATAAGAACCCTCCCGTAACCGCATAGAAACACCAAAGGAATGAACCTTAAAATATTGCTTCCGTATAAAATATTTGCAGATATCAACGACGTGAGCAGTGTGGTTATGGAAACCAGCGCAGGTTCTTATGGACTGTTACCGCAACGACTGGATTGTGTTGCTGCTTTGGTACCTGGTATTTTAACCTATAAAACTAAAAATGAAAAGGTTACTTATGTTGCTGTTGATGAGGGCGTAATGGTAAAAGCAGGAGCAGATGTTTTGGTTTCGGTGCGCAATGCGGTGGGTGGTGCAGATCTGGGAAAACTGGGCGAACTCATAAAAAATGATTTCAGCAATCAGGATGAAACGGATCGCGAGGCCAAAACCGTAATCGCAAAGCTGGAAAGAGGCTTTATTTACAGTTTTGATAAATTTCGTAACACATAAAAAATGGAACCTACAGAACCTGATAAAAAAGAACATTTTTTTAGCGACGAGGTCTCTAAAAAAGAGCAGCGCAAGTTGAAGGCACAGCGTGATAAAAATTCGGTTTGGTTCGGGTTGGGATTGATGGGAATGGTTGGTTGGTCAGTTGCTGTACCGGCGTTGGCAGGTGCCGCTTTAGGAATATGGCTAGATAAATCCTATCCACAATTTTTTTCATGGACGTTGACCTTGCTGTTTGCGGGCATCATAACAGGAGGCATTATTGCCTGGTATTGGGTATTGAAAGAAGATAAAGAAATACATAAAAATAAAGACGATAGCGATGAATGATATAGTAACAATGATCCTGGTTTTTGTGGCAGGGGCAATTCTTGGAATACTCTTTTTTGGAGGACTTTGGTTCACGGTAAAGATATCGGTTAAATCAAAAAATCCTGCACTAGTTATTATGAGTAGTTTTTTCCTGCGTATCAGCATTACGATGATTGGATTTTATTTTATCGGAGCCGATGACTGGCATCGTCTTGTAGGCTGTCTTCTTGGTTTTATAGCAGCACGCTTTGCGGTGCTTTATTTCACAAAAACACTGGATGCAAAACAAATGAATGTAACCAAAAAAGAGCTCCATGGAACTCAGTCCTGACCAAACTATTTTCTGGGAGTATGGTTTTATAACCATAAACCTTACCCTCGTTACGACCTGGGGCATTATGCTATTGCTTGTTGTTTCGGCAGGATTGCTTACGCGAAAGCTAAAAACCGATATTCATATTTCACGGTGGCAATGTTTTTTGGAAATGATCGTGACCGGAATCAATGCGCAAATAAAAGAAGTAGGTTTAAAAAAGCCGGAAGAATACATTGGGTTTATCGGCACTTTATTTCTGTTTATTGGGGTTTCCAATATCTGTATCATTTTTCCGGGATATCGGCCGCCCACAGGATCGCTTTCTACCACCGCAGCATTGGCGCTGTGCGTGTTTCTCGCTGTTCCGTTTTATGGGATCAGCAAGCATGGCATTGGGGGATATCTTAAATCCTTTTTACAACCCACGTGGATCATGCTTCCGTTCAATATAATAGGTGAAGTTTCGCGCACCTTGGCACTGGCGGTACGCTTGTTCGGCAATATTATGAGCGGTGGAATGATCGTCGCCATTCTGCTGAGCATTTCGCCATTTATTTTTCCGATAATAATGAATGCACTGGGTTTACTTACCGGCACCGTGCAGGCTTATATTTTCAGCATTCTGGCCACTGTGTACATTGCAGCGGCAGTTCAGAACGAAAAAAAGACCACTAAAACTAAAGTAATAACCACTAAATAAAGTATACAATGGATAGTATAACAGCAATTGCAGTTGCTTCAATAGCAACTGCCGGTTTAACAACAGCCCTAGGCTGCATGATGCCTGCCATAGGAGAAGGCAAGGCGGTATCAACGGCCTTAAGTGCAATAGCGCAACAACCCGATGCCGCACCCACCATTACCAGAACGCTCTTTGTGGGGCTGGCCATGATCGAATCTACAGCAATTTATTGTTTTGTGGTTGCGATGATACTCATTTTTGCCAATCCGTTCTGGAATCACGTCCTAGCCAATTAATCATGGATATCAACTGGTTCACAGTAATTGCACAGGCACTTAATTTCCTCATTCTGGTGTGGTTACTTAAGAAATTTCTGTATAAACCTATCCTGAACGCCGTCAATGAACGGGAGAAAAAGATCACTGATCAATTGAAGGATGCCGATGCCCAAAAAGCAACTGCTCAAAAGGAAAAAGAGGATTTTCAGAAGAAAAACGAGGATTTTGACAGCAAGAAGAAAGCGTTGCTTTATAAGGCGGTTGCAGATGCCAATGTGGAAAAAAAGCAATTGATGGATTCCGCGAAAGAAACTGCCAATGCCCTGGGCGCTACTATGGAAAAAGCATTCAAAGAACAGCAAAATCAAGATAAAAAAGAGCTTTCTCAAAACACGCAGGAACATGTTTTTGCCATTACGCGCAAAGCACTTACGGACCTAGCTTCGGTAAGTTTAGAAACTCAAACTGTCGATATTTTTATTCACCATTTAAAAGCAGCAACAGATACCGAAAAGCAACAGTTTATTGATGCCTTTAAAGCAAATTCAAATGCGATTTTGATTAAAAGTGCCTTTGCTCTTTCGGAAAAACAACAAGGTAATCTAACGGACGCCGTAAATGAAGTGCTGGATACAAAAACAACATTACAGTTTAAAATAGCACCCGAAATCATTAGCGGAATCGAACTATCTACAAACGGCTATAAAATGGCCTGGAGTTTTTCAGAATACCTCAGCGCATTACAGAAAAATAGTTCTAAAGAAATCAAAGACAATATAACGCCCCAGCCAGAGAAAAAAGAACATGCAAACACTTGAAACTGATCCTAGCCCAACCAACACATTTAGCCAAATTGCTAAGGCGATAGAGAACTTCAGCTTTTCTATGCAACCTCGTGAAATTGGTCTGGTAACTAGCGTAGCAACAGGTATTGCGAAAGTTTCAGGTCTTCCCCATGTGGGTTTTGAAGAATTACTCCAATTTCAGAACGGACTTTTTGGAATTGCTTATAACCTAGATGAAGATGAGATAGGTGTCATTCTTCTTGGTAAAGATTCCTTGCTAAAAGCGGGAGATGAAGTAGAACGTACGGGCAGGGTGATGGACATCCCTGTGGGAAAGGCCTTGATAGGGAGAGTGATCGATCCTCTAGGTCAGCCCTTAGATGATAAAGGCAAAATTCAATATGAAAAACGTTTGCCCATCGAGCGCCCAGCACATGCCATTATGGATCGTAGCCCGGTATCCATCCCATTGCAAACTGGAATAAAGGTGATTGATGCGTTGATTCCCATTGGTCGCGGCCAGCGTGAATTAATCGTGGGAGATCGCCAGACCGGTAAAACTGCCATTGCGATTGATACGATTCTTAACCAGTTTGATAAAAATGTAGTGTGTATTTATTGCGCCATCGGGCAGCGGGCATCTGCAGTGGCTAAAGTGATCGCCAACCTGAAGGAAAAGGGAGCGATGGATTACACCGTTGTGATGGTGGCCGAAGGAAATGATTCCCCCGGGATTTCATACATAGCCCCGTATGCAGCAACGAGCATTGCAGAATATTTTATGGAAGAAGGTCGGGATGTACTTATAGTTTACGATGATTTAACGCATCACGCACGTGCATACCGTGAACTTTCTTTGTTATTAAGAAGACCGCCGGGTCGTGAGGCGTTTCCTGGGGATATTTTTTACATCCATTCCAGATTGTTAGAAAGGGCTACACATTTAAGTGAAGAACTAAAAGGAGGTTCCATTACTGCTTTACCAATTATTGAGACCGAAGCACAAAACATCTCTGCTTATATTCCTACCAACTTGATTTCCATTACAGATGGGCAGATTTATCTCTCTCCAAAGCTTTTTGAGTTAGGCATTTTACCGGCGGTAGATGTTGGGAAATCGGTGTCCCGAGTTGGCGATAAAGCCCAGTTAGCGGCGTATCGTGCCATCGCAAAGCTGAAACTGGAATATGCACAATTTGAAGAGTTGGAAACCTTTGCCCGTTTTGGTACGCGTCTCGATGAAAACACCCGTAAAACGATTGAGCACGGTAAACGCATTCGTGAATGTCTTAAACAAGAAGAGCTTCAGCAATTAACTGCGACAGAACAAATTTTGGTACTTCTTTCGTTAAAAGAAGGCCTTTTAGATACAATTCCGGTGGAAAAAATTAAGCAGGTGGAAAATGTATTCCTTAAAAACATTAAAACGATTCCTGAAGACATAAAAAAACGCATCGTTTCAAACGAAAAGCTAAATGATGAAGACAGCAAAGCTATTCTGAAGATAGCGAAAAAAGTCCTAGAACCCTTTCAAGACAAGACGAAGCCGAACGAAAACAAAGCGTAATGGATACTCTAGAAAATTTACGGGACAAAATGGAAGGTGCTAAAGATTTAAAATCTGTGGTGAGCGCTATGAAAGCTATGGCAGGATCAAATATTGTTCAATACGAGACCGCAGTAGATTCTCTTGCTGATTATTACCACACTATTGCTTTAGGCATAATCGGATATTTTGAGGCAGAAAAAATAGAAGGAATCAATGATCCCGAAGATTTCAAAACCAAATCAGAAGATACCATCTGTGCTATTGTTTTTGGATCAGATCAGGGCCTTGTGGCGCAGTTTAATGATTCTATGGCCAGTTTTGTTTCTGCTTCCCTTAAGGAGATTCCCGGAACTAAGGAGTTATGGGTCGTAGGCGAGCGCGTTCAACTGCTTTTATCTGATGATGGCTTTACAATTTCAAAATTATATCCTGTGCCCAATGACATTAACGCCGTCACGCCCCTAGTAACTGAAATATTAAATAAAAGCAGGGAAAGTCAGCAGAAACGGGAGATTTCTACTTTTTATATTTTTCATAATCAACCCAAACCTATATCAGGTTTTACACCTGTAATGCAGCGGTTTTTACCGCTTGATGACAAATGGAAAAGCACCTTGCAGGAAGTTCATTGGCCTACGAATTTACTTCCGCAGATAGCGGGAGCTGCAGAGCCTACACTGGTCGCATTAATCAAGGGATACCTTTTTACGTCACTTTTTAAAGCCTGTGTAGAATCTTTGGCCAGCGAAAATGCAAGCCGTCTGGATGCGATGCAAAGAGCTGAAAAAAACATAGCTGACTTGCTCGAAGACCTCAATAAAAAATACCACCGCCTGCGCCAAAGTTCGATCGATGAAGAATTGTTTGACGTGGTTTCAGGATTTGAAGCATTAAATAAGACAAAATGATTTAAATCATTTTAAATGTATTAGTTACATAATACATTGGCCATTAAAATCTAAGTAAATAATTGCAATGCCAGAGGTATAAAAACAACTAAAAATCAAAATTATGGAAACGACATTAGTGAATGCTGAAGTTGGACCAGTTTCAAAAAAACTGCTTCGCAAGATGAATGCCTATTGGCGTGCCACAAATTATTTATCGGTTGGGCAGATTTATTTATATGACAATCCCCTTTTAAAAGAACCGCTAAAACTAGAGCACGTAAAGCCTTTGGTAGTTGGACATTGGGGTACTACGCCTGGTCAGAACTTTATTTATGTACACTTGAACAGGGTTATCAAACAATACGATCTTGATATGTTTTACATTTCCGGTCCCGGTCACGGCGGACCTGCTATAGTAGGAAATGTCTATCTGGAAGGAACTTGGAGTGAAGTGTATCCAAACATTACGCAAGATGAAGTCGGACTTAAAAAATTATTCAAACAGTTTTCATTTCCTGGTGGTATTTCAAGTCATGTGGCGCCTACTACTCCCGGTTCTATTCATGAGGGTGGGGAATTAGGCTATTCATTAAGTCACGCTTTTGGCGCTGCATTTGATAATCCAGGATTAATTGTGGCTTGCATTATAGGTGATGGCGAAGCGGAAACGGGACCATTAGCTACGGCATGGCATTCCAATAAATTCCTAAACCCTATTAGTGATGGTGCGGTTTTGCCCATTCTGCACTTAAACGGTTACAAAATCAGCAATCCTACGGTATTATCGCGCATAGAGCATGAAGAATTAGAACAGTTTTATCAAGGTTGTGGCTGGGCTCCTTATTTTGTGGAAGGTGATGATCCTGAAACGATGCATGAGTTGATGGCAAACGTGATGGATGAGGCCATTCAGGAAATTCAACGTATACAAAGCCGGGCAAGAGATCATAACGAAAATACAAGACCACGGTGGCCGGTAATTATTTTGAGATCACCTAAGGGTTGGACAGGTCCAAAAGAAGTAGATGGTGTGCCTAATGAAGGTACATTTCATTCGCACCAGGTGCCTATATTGGTTGATGCGGAGCATCCCGAGCACGTAGAGCAATTAGAAAGCTGGATGAAAAGTTACAAGCCCGAAGAACTTTTCGATAAAAAAGGGCGATTACTCCCGGAACTTAAGGCATTAGCGCCCGTTGGCGACCGCAGGATGGGATCTAATCCGCATACCAATGGCGGGTCACTTTTGCATGATTTGATTATGCCAGACTTTCATGAACACGCATTGGCTATACCATCGCCGGGTGCGGTTATGGGACAGGATACTATGGTACTTGGTAAATTTCTACGAGATGTAGCCCGCTTAAATTTTAAAAAACACAATTTCAGGGTATTTGGACCAGATGAGACCGTTTCTAATCTCCTGGGAGCAATATTTGAAGTTGCTAACCGACAATGGGATGCGAGAACAAAAATAAACGATGAGTTCCTTGCTCCTAGCGGTCAAGTACTGGACTCTATGCTTAGCGAACATCAATGCCAAGGCTGGTTAGAAGGCTATCTGCTTACCGGTCGTCATGGATTGTTCAACAGTTATGAAGCGTTTATTCGTATCGTGGATTCAATGTTTAGTCAGCATGCTAAATGGTTAAAAGTGACATCAGAATTACCCTGGAGAAGAGAAATAGCATCTCTTAATTATTTGTTATCATCACACGTCTGGCAACAGGATCACAATGGTTTTACCCACCAGGATCCTGGTTTCATCGATCATGTAATCAGTAAGAAAGCAGACATCGTACGGGTTTATTTACCACCCGATGCCAACTGTTTGCTTTCGGTTTTTGATCACTGCCTACGCAGTAAAAATTATGTAAACGTTGTGGTGGCGGGCAAACACCCTTTACCACAATGGCTTTCTATGGATGCTGCCGTTGTACATTGTACCGAAGGTATCGGCATCTGGCAATGGGCGAGTAACGATCAGGGTGGCGAGCCCGATGTGGTTATGGCCTGTGCCGGCGATACCCCTACGCTTGAATTACTTGCGGCGGTTTCCATATTGCATGAACAGCTTCCGAAATTGAAAGTACGTGTGGTGAACGTAGTCGATTTGATGAAGTTACAATCGAGTTCAGAACATCCACACGGATTGAGCGATAAAGATTACGATTCCATTTTCACAAAAAACAAACACATTATATTCAATTTTCATGGGTATCCGTGGTTGATACACCGTCTTACCTATCGCAGAAGCAACCGTAACCTTCACGTGCGAGGCTATAAAGAAGAAGGAACCATTACCACGCCATTTGATCTGCGTGTACAAAATGAAATTGACCGTTTTCATCTGGTGATCGACGTGATTGACCGCGTACCACGTTTGGGAAGCAAGGGTGATTACCTGAAACAGAAGTTAAATGATAAGCTTATTGAACACAGGCAATATGTGAATAAGCACGGGAAAGACCTGCCGGAAATACTTAACTGGACATGGAAAGACAAATGAATAAGCAACTATTAAAAGATACCATACAGCAACTCTTTGCCGGCAATAAAGGCTTGCTGGCCATGGATGAGAGTAATCCAACCTGTAACAAACGTTTTGCGGCAGCAGGCATTCCGCAGACTGTTGAAATGAGGCGCAGTTATCGCGATCTGATAGTTACAACGTCTGGTTTAAATGAAAGTATAGGGGGCGCTATTTTGTATGATGAAACCATTCGCCAGCAAACTAAAGATGGTATTCCCATCATAGATATCGTGGTTAAAAATGGAATTATTCCGGGTATTAAAGTAGATACGGGAGCTAAACCAATGGCGGGTTATCCATGTGAAAAAATCACAGAAGGTCTGGATGGTTTACGGGAACGTTTAGCTGAATATAAAAAGATGGGAGCCCGTTTTGCCAAGTGGCGGGCCGTGATTACAATTGGTGACAATACTCCAACTATGGCGAATATTGAAGCTAATGTACATGTCTTGGCAAGATATGCAGCTTTATGTCAGGAAGCTGATATTGTACCTATTATAGAACCTGAAGTGTTGATGAGCGGCAATCATACCTTACAGCATTGTTATGAGGTGACAGAGCAGGTGTTGAAAATACTGTTTTATCGATTATATCAATTCAGAATTGATCTGGAAGGAATGATTTTAAAACCAAATATGGTCATTGCCGGAACAGAAAGCGCCGTTCAAAACAGTATTGAGGAAGTTGCCGAAGCTACTGTGCATTGCTTACTCGCATCAGTTCCTGCAGCTGTACCTGCTATTGCATTTTTATCTGGCGGACAATCGCCCGAAGATGCTGCTGCCCATTTAAACGCTATGCATACCAGTTTTAAAAACCGCTTACCATGGATAGTTACGTTTTCTTTCGCGAGAGCCATTCAGCAACCGGCTTTGGATGTTTGGAAAGGCCAGCAGGCAAATGTAAAAGAAGCACAAAAATTATTATATCAGCGAGCCAAATCTGATGCTGAAGCACGGCTTGGTAACTACGAATAGGAGATGGAAGAAACTTCGATTCTAGATAGTGTAATGTATTTTTGGTAAGACTTTCAAAATAATATTCTTTATGCCTGCTAATAATTTCAATATAAATGGATTAACCGATGAGCAGGTACTTAATGCTAGAAAGAATAATGGAGACAACAGTTTAGCCTATAAAAAAGAAAATGGATTTTTTGGTGCCGTAAAAAGTATTGCAAAAGAGCCCATGGTCCTTTTATTATTGGCCACATCTTCTATTTATTTTATAAGCGGAAATATAGGAGATGGTATTTTTATGGCTTCCGCCATTGTTTTGGTAGCCGGTATTTCTCTGTATCAGGATTCCAGAAGTCGCAATGCGCTTGAAAAGCTGAAAGATCTTACGCAGCCTATCTGTAAAGTAATACGCAATGGCGAAATTCAGGAAGTTAAAATTGAAAAGCTCGTAGTAGGCGATAGCCTGATGATCGAAGAAGGCACTGCTGTTGCTGCTGATGGTAAAATTATCCATTCTAATGATTTTTCGGTAGATGAATCGATACTTACGGGGGAATCTCTATCGGTTTACAAAGATGATACAGTCGATAATAATTTGGTTTTCAGAGGGACAACTGTCGCTAGCGGATTGGCCATTATTACCGTAACTGCCATTGGTAATGAAACCAAACTGGGTAAAATAGGCGAAAGTCTTGAAAATATTCAGGAAGAAAAGACGCCGTTAGAACGACAGATCAACAGTTTTGTCAAGAAAATGGTGATTGCCGGAGTTGTTGTTTTCGTCATTGTTTGGATTATTAATTACCTGGAATCGCATAGTTTTTCAAATAGTTTATTAAAAGCACTTACGCTCGCGATGAGCATTCTGCCAGAGGAAATTCCGGTGGCATTCACCACATTTATGGCTCTGGGCGCCTGGCGGTTGATGAAAATGGGAATTATCGTCAAGCAGATGAAAACAGTGGAGACCTTAGGTAGTGCAACGGTGATCTGCACAGATAAAACGGGCACCCTAACCGAAAACAAAATGAGTTTGGCAAAAATTTTCACCATGGCTTCCGGTGAAATTTCTGAGCCTGAAAACATCGCTTCAGACGCTGAAAAAGAACTCATCAGACTGGCCATGTGGGCGAGTGAGCCTATTCCTTTTGATCCTATGGAGATTGCTCTGCACGAAGCCTATGCCGATAGTACTGCAACAGATGAAAGAACGGCTTATAAAATGGCTCACGAATATCCGTTAGGCGGAAAACCTCCTATGATGACCCATATTTTTGAGGATAATTCAGGCAACCGAATTATTGCGGCGAAGGGAGCTCCTGAAGCTATGATGAAGGTTTCCGATTTAAGTGAAACCGAAAAAAAACAGATAGAAGATGCGATAAAAACCATCACAACGGAAGGATTCCGCGTGCTGGGTGTGGGGCAAGCAAATTTTCAAGGCACCGATTATCCAAAGAAGCAGCAAGATTTTGCGTTTGAGTTTAAAGGAATAGTTGCTTTTTATGACCCACCAAAGAAAAATATTGCCAAAGTTCTGGAAGACTTTTATACCGCAGGAATTGCCGTCAAGATTATTACGGGAGACAACGCTACCACTACTGAAGCGATTGCCCGTCAAATAAAGTTTAAAGGTTTTGAGAAAAGCATTTCAGGGGATGAACTGATGAAGCTTCCGGAGGATGAGATCCTGAAGACCGTTAGTGATTTTAATGTATTTACCAGAATGTTTCCGGAAGCAAAATTGAAAATAATCAATGCTTTAAAAGAAAATAAAGAAATTGTTGCCATGATAGGCGACGGAGTAAATGACGGCCCCGCACTTAAAGCAGCACATATAGGTATCGCCATGGGAACTAAAGGAACCGAGATTGCCAAACAGGCAGCTTCCTTAATTCTTAAAGAAGATGATCTTTCTAAGCTGGTTGATGCTGTTGCAATGGGAAGAAGAATTTATGCTAACCTTAAAAAAGCCATTCAATATATAATTTCCATACACATCCCGATTATATTGACGGTTTTTCTTCCGCTGGCGCTGGGTTGGATCTATCCCAATATTTTTTCACCCGTACATATAATTTTTCTGGAACTGGTAATGGGGCCTACCTGCTCCATTATTTATGAAAATGAGCCTATCGAGAAGAACAGTATGGTTCAAAAACCCCGCGCATATACAAGTACTTTTTTTAATCTAAAAGAGCTTATTACAAGCGTCTTACAGGGATTAGTAATCACAGCCGGAACGTTATTTATGTACCGCTATTCCATCGCGCAAGGTTATGGCGAAGCTCTTACCAGAACGCTGGTTTTTACAGTGCTTATAGTTGCTAATGTTTTTTTAACGCTGATAAATAGATCGTTTTATTACTCGATTTTCACAACCGTACGCTACAAAAACAATCTGGTCCTATTGATTATTGGCATCACTATTTGTATTACCGGGTTTCTGCTTTACGTGAATTCCTTATCTGCCTTTTTTGAGTTTGAATCTCCAGATTTTAAACAAGTATCGATTGCTATAGGAATAGGTTTTATATCGGTAATCTGGTATGAAGTCGTTAAATGGACCAAGCGTTTAAAAGGTAAGAAAAGAGAATTTGCATAGCCTTTTCAATCAATGCACCATTGAATGTTCAACTGGTAATTCATCAGGCAAATCAAGTTGAGCAACTCCTATACGGTTATCGGCCATCCCGTAATACACATCAAAACGATTTGGTTTGCCCAGATCATCCCAGCGGTCAATGCCTGTGGGAAATACCACATTTGCAATAGTACCGACCTTTTCTTGTGGCAAAAAGGGAGACAAAACGGGATGAATGGAGCGATACAGTATTTTCTCCGGATTATCTTTATCTAAAATCATAAGCTTAGCTGACGTAAATCTTTAGAAATAGGTTTTAGATTGCTGACACCATGATATACAATGAGCCATCCATGCTTGGTTAAAATAGGAGGTGTACCCGCACCAATTTTCAGAAATTCCCAAGGTTCTTCAGGAAGTGCCAGCGTCTGGTTGGATACGAATTTTGGCAAATGATACGGCTTTTTGATTTGTTTATTGATGTGGCAGTATGAAATCCAGATACATTCATGATGATCGCCAATCCTTCGGTTTATGGGTTCATTTTTAGTTTCTTCGGGCGTTGTCCCGGGAAAAAGAGGTCGATGCAGCATCGCCATTGCGGTGTGCTGATGCGGACTATTTACTGCTAAAGGAAACATACAGGCATCTTTGTTATCGATTCCATTGAAATCAATGAGCTTATAAGGTGCAAAATCTGCTAAACCCAGACGTTCCCAGTTAAAAAGATCGGTTGACTGTGCCAGAGCAATTCTGGGTCCTGCCATAGAAAATGCGGTATAGGTCATAATATAGCGTTGCAAGGGTTCTACGTAGGTAACCCTTGCATCTTCGCAACCCCCGCCATCGGGACGTTTTTCATAATCTGCCTCCGGTTGCAATGCGATCCCCAGTCGTTTTACGCCTACAGGATCGCCGGCGGCATTAAAAATGACCTTTGCGATACCTATACGGGAATAATTTCCTTTAGCCACCAGTCTTGGAAAGAGATACAACTCACCATCAGGGCCTCTCGTAGCGGCGGGATTAAGGACACCTTCCACTTCGTTTTCATTGTCCTTATCAGACTCCATAATCATTCCTAATCGGTGTAATTTAATGCTCATTTTATTTTGTTAAGCATTGTTTTCGGGCAGGAACTGTGAACTTGCGTAAGACGTTTCAATAAATTGGTAATTTGAATTAAGACTGAATACGGTTTAAAAATTGAACCTCAACAAAGGTGGGTTTTTACAGCATTGGCGCCTTACATAATTTTAGAAAAGACTTATATATATCCTACAATTATGGTTCTATTTCTGTCAAAATTTAGCCGTAACTACTTATTTATTCTAAGTTCATGCTAGGAATTTTATGGGGTAGAATTAACAAATATCCTAATCGGTCTAAGTCTGACAATGGCAAAAGTTTATTGATTTTCGATCAATAGCTTTTAATTGTAGACTCAGTCGTCTCCTTTCAATACGTATCATTTTCAATACCTGGATAAATATCTGTAAACTGAATGTCGTTACCTTCACCATCTTTCCCTTTCAAATCATACCTTATAACCACTTTTGTATCTAAAGGAGCATAGTAATATACAAACCACGCAGCAGATTCCCTTAAACCTATACAGCCATTGGAATAGGCTCTGCCCAAAGTTGCAAGATTGGTTGTAGGGTGAATAAGCTGTCCAAAACGACGGCCGTCAATTTCAGGCTCTATCCAAGGTATTGCAGGGAGTTTTGTAACTTTATTATCGTCTCGTTTTGTTGCATAATACCGATGGTTATCCTTAGGATTAATAAAAGACGGTGTTTTATTGACCCTAACAATTTTTCCAATACCGGGTTTTGTGCGCATATCTACTTCAGCATTTGCCATTTTTAAGTAACGCTTGTTGTTCTGGCCCACCCTAACCGGAAACCTGTGTATTACCTGCCCATTTTCTATAATTTGAAGTCTAAACTCTGGAATATTTATGTCTAAATAGGTGTTGGCCATACTATTACTGATTTCTTGTGTTTGTAAAGAATCTGGAATAAGCAATGTTTGCCCTTTAAGAAGTACATTGAGTGCTTGCGAATCTTCGTTAAAAATCCCCTTTTCTTTTAAGTAATAATAATCCGTATGCGCTAAAGTATCAAGTATCCAGATGTTATGTCTTACCAAAATATATTCATCAATGGCATAGGTATTTTTTTTATTAAAATCCGCAACCAAACTATCCATCCACCTGAAATAAACAGCGATAGGAACATCTTTTTTTACAATTACTTTACGGATAGTATTCTTATTATTTGAAAAACTGTCCTTTTTAATGGATAGATCGCTATTAACTGCAGGATCCTTTATAAAAGGAGTTTTTTTTCTCATACCCTCGCAACCCGTAAAAAATATAAAAGCAAAAATTATGGGCAGTAGATACTTTTGGGTTTTAATAAACCCAATAATCCTCGGGAACTTTATCACAATCATATATTTTGTTTAAAAGCCCCAAAATAGAATTAAGTATTTCTATATAAAATGATTTTTATCATCACTGTATAAATCAACTGCCTCGGGACAAGCCCGCGAGGTATGATTTGGAAATGAATTTTAAATTTCGACCCAGAGGATGGGGGAATAAAACCCCGTGAGATTCAAACTACAACCGTACATAAAAAAAACACGCATTATGAAGGGTAAACGCCGCTTATTGAAGTTAATCAGATAAAGGCCCATTATAGCCTATTTTGAGTTGGCGGACAAAAACGTTTTAGATGACGGGAAAATACAAGGCCAGGTTATTATTAAGATTAAAATCTGATTTTACTATCAAATTCCTTAAATTTATGCCAAAAGGTATGTAATTACATTCAAAAATAGGGTTACCTTTAAATTTTGTACTGTTATTCCTACGATTTCATTTATTTATTTATGAAAAAAATTACATTCCTTACAGGAATACTTACAATAGTTGTTTCCATACTTGTAATGCTTGGATGGCTCTTTGACATAAAACCATTGCTAAGTATTGTGCATGGAGCCGCAACAATGAAATTTAATACTGCATTATTATTTTTATTCGTTGGCCTTTCTCTTCTCAATTCACTTTACACAGAACATGAATATTCAATTCTTGATAAGGTAATCAGTTTAGCCCTTATTTTAATTGGAAGCATAACATTAATCGAGTATGGACTTTCTCCAAATTTTAGTATAGATAAGCTTTTTGTTGAAGATAAAATCACAGATTATCTCCCGGGGAGAATGTCCGGAGCAACTGCCTTTTGTTTTATTCTTATAAGTCTGGCATTAATAGGTATTTATTCTAAAAAAACAATTTTAAAGCGTATAACACAAAATATACTTTTAGTGATTATTCTTTTTGCTATGGTTTCTATTGAGTCTTTCATACTTCAAATACCTACAAGGAGCCGTATCTTTTTTCTTAATTCGATGGCGCTTCATACTTCTATATTATTTGTTTTGGTTTCTATTTCTCTAGCTTTTGTAAATCCCACTTTGGGGTTTATGGGACTATTAACCGGTAATTTAACAGGTAGCAAAATCCTTGGGAGGTCGCTTTTAATTCTCATATTGATTCCACTTACATTGAGTTTTTTTTGGTTATCATTTACTAATCGGGGCTGGATTGAAAAGGATTTCGGTATCGCTATTTATACCATTGTTTCACTTTTTATATTCCTTCTCTTTATTGGTAATCTGGCAATAAGATTGAATCATATAGATAGAGAAAGAAATGCTCTAGATGAAGCACTTATTGATGCAAACAAGGAGCTCTCATATTTTAAACAAGGCCTTGATGAAAGTTTTAGCGTTGCAAAATCAAATGCGAGAGGCAAAATTCATTATGTTAATGATAATCTTTGTTCAGCCACTAAACAAACAAAAGATGAACTCTTGGGTAAAGACTACAAAACCTTAATTTCCCCAAGACATTCATCTAATTTTTACAATGAAATCCTACAAGAAATTCTTTCTGGCCGCATATGGAAAGGAGAAATCGAACTTCAGACTGCTGAAGACAGATATTCGTGGTCACAAGTCATAATTGTACCCTATAAGAACAAAAAAGGAAATATTTATCAACATTTATATATTGCTCAAGATATTTCTGACCGCAAAAGGAATGAAGACCTTATTGCAAGATATATTTCAGAGATAGAACAAAAAAATACAGAATTAGATGAATATGGTCACATAACCTCGCATGATTTACAAGAGCCATTACGTACCATAGTGTCGTTTATTGATGTATTTAAAAGTGAATATTCTAATGAGCTCAACGACCATGCAAAAATGCTTCTCAATTATATCGATCAGTCTGCAGAGCGTATGCGCGAGCTTATTACCGGGTTACTTGAACATGCTAACATAGGTCAATCAAAAATACTTGAACCTATAAGCTGTGATGCAATCTTAAACAATCTAGGATCTGACTTATTAAATCTTATCGAAAGAAATAATGTCATTCTCAAGATTGACAAGCTTCCAGAAATTGTGGGAAATCCTCTTGAGATTCGTTTATTATTTCAAAACCTGATTATCAATGCCATAAAATTTAGAAACCCGGATAGGCGACCCATAGTTGAAATTAATGGCAAAACTATCGAAAATGGGTGGGAATTCAGTATTACAGATAATGGAATCGGAATACCAAAAAATAGCCGGAACAAAATATTTACAATATTTTCCAGACTCAATCATAGAGATCAGTTTGAAGGTGTAGGCATAGGACTCGCCCACTCCAAAAAAATTGTAAAAAATCATGGTGGTAAAATTTGGGTGGAATCTAATTTAAAGGAAGGATCCACGTTTTTTTTTAACATCTTACTAAAAAGCAAAATATGATTTGTAATGTTGACTGTGTACTTTTAATTGATGATGATAATGCAACAAATTTTTTAAATACATGGATCATTAGTGTCCATTAAAAAATTCTAAATGTTCTTTGATATTACTGATAATCTATACGTTATAAGCCTCATCGGCGCGTGACGATTTGAATTGATTAGGTTTAGCCTCTAAAAGTTGGCTAACATGAATCAAGGAAAATACGTTTTCTCTCAATTGACGGGATATCTGCCCCAACGGGTTTTCGATGGGTTTGTGAAAAATCATAATGGAAACAGGTATGTGAAACATTTCACTTGCTGGAACCAACTTCTTTGTATGTTATTCGGTCAGCTTACCAATCGGGAAAGCCTTCGGGACCTAATCGTTGCCCTGGATGCACATAGTGGAAAATCATATCACCTTGGATTGGGCAAAAGTGTTACCAGAAGTAACTTTGCAAAGGCCAACGAGGTTCGCAGCTCAAAAATTTTTGAGGA
>Ga0307487_1000960_pt1 | contig 21369 bp, 12 predicted proteins | sample CBIW12metaG_FD_203665 | JGI IMG/M metagenome (GOLD analysis project Ga0307487, IMG submission 203665) | Sea-ice brine microbial communities from Beaufort Sea near Barrow, Alaska, United States - CBIW 1.2 | ecosystem: Environmental > Aquatic > Marine > Coastal | place: USA: Alaska | collected... | reverse complement strand
CTTTGCCCGTAATAAAAAGCTGGGACACCCTAACTAAAAGATGGAACTCAGTGTTTACAAGTGGTGCGGAAGGATGAAGTGATAGGCCGCACAAAACAGGAAAAAACATGCCGGATGGTTCGGGCAGATTTTAAAAATGAAACAAAACCGAGTTCAGCCCTTTGCAATAGAGTATAAAATGAGTTTTATTCGCTCAATCCCATCTAATAAGTGATGCCGTGTTACTTCGTCATTTGTCCTGTTCGCAGCATTTCAGATATTAGGTTGCAGGCTGAACAATTCTCTGCGCAATTGTTCAGATTTCACCGTCTACTTTTAAAATAAATTACTTATCAATTGTTGAATAGTCATTAATTATTTGACTAACAGTATTGGCGATCGCTTCGTTTTTTGCCTTTTTTTGAAGTTCAGTGGCTTCAGTAGCCCTTACCTCACAATCGGTAATTGGGCAGCGTTCACAAGTAACCCCAACATCTTTGGTTATTATCTTTGGATCATTTAAAAAGCTAAGTTTGCTTGATAAAAGAGGCGAGATCAATAAGCCAAGACTGATGCTTCTCTTGTGATTTTTTTTAAACGGATCTGGAGTGGCACTTGAGATTACCAAATAGCTCAGATTATTTTCCGGATAGAAGGAAATTTGAATATCTGAAGTGAGCTGCTCTTGTTTTAATTTATTCATAATTTCAATGGAAACCCACCTTCTGCAATAATGCTCATGGGTTTCGTTCGCGGTTGGCGGTTGCTGTTGGGTTATATGAAGTTCTTTTGAAAGTTTGTACCTGTTATCACCTTCCTTATGTGTAAATCTTAAAAAGAATAAATTCTTGAAATGAAATAGTTTAGGAAGAATATTGGTCAAACGCGTGTAATAGGTTTCAGGAGAATCTGTAAAATGTGTGACCATTTTATTGAAAGCTGCACTATTCCACTCTTTTTGTTTGATAAAGGTTTTAAGCTGATTCTTGATTGCTTTTTTTGGAATTATCAATGCCCCTGCAAAATACGATGCCATAAAATTATTTAAAACCTGATCAAAAGTTTCAAATTTGATCCATGGAAACGTATAAAGTCGCTCTTTTAGATCCAGGTAATTGTAGGCAATTTCCTTTGCATAAATAAATGCTTTTTGAGAATCGTCCAAGGTATCACTTAACAATAGAGTATTGGTTTTTGGAATAAATAGACATCTGAGTTCAGTTAGATCTGAATAGGTGGAAAGTCCATTTGGAATAATTTTATAATTGTACTCTTCAATTAAAATTTCCTCCAGGTCTCCGAATTTTATTTTCTCAGTCAAATTTATCTGATAGGCTTTGGCAAATTGTTCAACACTTTGTTCAAGGTCTTCAAAATAATTATTATGTGCCTCCTGATAGGAGCGAAGTGCTGCCAAAAAGAAACTTTCACGTGAGAGATTGTAGTTTTTGGCTATTTCAATTAAGGTGCTTAAAAAGGCATTCACCTTGGCCGGTGCGTTAGAAATAATATCGATCAGATCGGTTTTTTTAATGCCGAATAAGTCCAAAGGAATCTCCTTTAAAATTTTTGATTGAAGTATTTCCCCTAATGGAGCCAGGTTTTTATCCAGTTTTAATGAAACCATGTTGTCATAGGGAACTTCCAGCTTTTCGGAGAGCAGAGCTATTTTATCTGGTTTTGGATATTTTTTGCCTTTTTCAATTTCATTGAGGTATGATTTTGAAATCTTTGTGAGTTTTGATAACCCGAACAGGGATAAATTCTTTTCTGTTCGTATTTGCTTCAATTTTAAACCAAAAATTATCCGGATGTATTCTTCTTCAATATTCATTAAACAAAGGTATGCATTTTAGCGAAATAATAAATTATAGCGATTATATATAAAATAGCGAACGTTCGCTTGTTTTATAAAAAACTTTATTATATGTTTGTCTTCATAAAATTAAAAGTCATGGAAAATCTAAATGAAACAACAATTCAAAAAGTAACTTTTGCTCCTGCAGTGAAGGAGCATTACAATGAAATTTTAACTAATGACGCTTTGGATTTTTTAGTGCAACTGCATGAAAAATTTAATGGCAAGCGCCTGAAATTATTAAAAAGAAGAGTAGAACAACAAGTCTACTTTGACAGGGGGAATTCCCCGGAATTTCCAATTGAAACTACTTCCATTAGGAATAATAACTGGACAGCAGCCCCTTTACCGGAAGATTTGCTGGACCGAAGAGTTGAAATTACTGGCCCTGTTGAAAGAAAAATGATCATCAACGCCCTGAATTCAGGAGCAAAAGTTTTTATGGCCGATTTTGAGGATAGCAATTCTCCTTCCTGGTCCAATATTATGGAGGGACAGCAAAATCTGATAGATGCCATTAATAAAACCATCTCCTTTACCAATGAAAACGGTAAAAAATACCAACTTAATGAACAAGTAGCCACTCTTATAGTCAGGCCAAGAGGATTGCATTTAAGCGATAAAAATCTTTTGATTGACGGGAAAGAGATCTCCGGTTCTTTAGTTGATTTCGGACTTTACTTTTTTCATAATGCCAAACAATTATTGTCCAATGGGTCCGGTCCTTATTTCTATTTGCCGAAACTGGAGCATTATTTAGAAGCCCGCTGGTGGAATGAAGTTTTCGTGTTTTCACAGGATTTTTTAGGGATTGAAAAATCTACAATAAAAGCCACTGTTTTAATTGAAACCATCACCGCGAGTTTTCAAATCGATGAAATTATCTACGAACTAAAGGATCATATGGCCGGCCTTAATTGTGGCCGGTGGGATTATATATTTTCTTACATCAAAAAATTCAGGAACCACAAGAACTTTTCGGTACCGGATAGAGATCAGGTAAGCATGGCTTCTCCTTTTATGGAAGCTTATTCCCTACGGGTAATTCAGCGTTGCCATAAACGAAATGTTCACGCTATAGGTGGAATGGCGGCTCAAATTCCCGTAAAGAATGATGAGGAGGCAAACCGAATCGCATATGAAAAGGTGAGGGCAGATAAGGAACGTGAGGCCAAAAATGGGCACGATGGCACCTGGGTAGCACACCCCGGCCTGGTACTTGTGGCGCTGGAAGTTTTTGATCAATATATGCCCGAAAAAAATCAGATATATAATAAGAGAAACGATTTGAATATTACTGAAGCCCAATTGCTCGAACAACCAAAAGGTACAATTACCGAAAAAGGCATTCGAAAAAATATCAACGTCGGAATTTTATATCTGGAATCCTGGTTGTCCGGTAATGGGGCGGCAGCTTTGTACAATTTAATGGAAGATGCGGCAACTGCTGAAATTTCCAGAACCCAGTTGTGGCAATGGCTGCATAATACTTCCACTTTAGCCGATGGAAGAAAATTCACCAAAGATCTTTATGCCGAATTATTGGAAAGTGAAATAAGGATAATTAAGAATCTGGTCGGGGAAGATAAATTCAAAACCGGAAAATTTGACCTGGCGTTAGAATTATTCGATTCCCTTGTTATATCAGAAGAATTCGAAGAATTTTTAACAATAAAAGCTTATAAATACATATAAAAAAAACCACCCAGAAACCGCGAAATTAATGGGTGATCAAAGAACTAATTAGTAACAATTAAATTCAAAGCAAAATTATGAAAACTAAAGAAAGTATGCAACAGTTAATTACCGATTGGGAAACAAATCCACGTTGGAAGGGAGTTGAAAGGCCATACACTGCAGAAGAGGTGATAACATTGCAAGGTTCATATCAAATTGAACACTCCATAGCCCGCAGAGGCGCGAAAGTTTTGTGGGATAAATTAAACAACCAGGATTATGTGGCCGGGTTAGGAGCTTTAACCGGCAACCAGGCCGTGCAAGAAGTTGAAGCCGGTTTGGAAGCTATTTATTTAAGCGGCTGGCAAGTTGCTGCCGATGCGAATTTGGCAGGGGATATGTATCCGGATCAGTCCTTATATCCAGCCAATAGTGTTCCTTCTGTTGTAAAATCAATAAACAATGCGCTTTTAAGGAGGGATCAGATTCAATGTGTGAATAAATCCGAAAATAAAATTGATTATTTGGTGCCTATTGTTGCCGATGCCGAAGCAGGTTTTGGAGGAAATTTAAATGCTTTTGAATTGATGAAAGCTATGATAGCCGCCGGGGCTTCCGGGGTTCATTTTGAAGATCAGTTGTCTTCAGCTAAAAAATGCGGGCATTTGGGCGGAAAAGTTTTGGTGCCTACACAAGAGGCTATAAATAAACTAATTGCGGCACGTTTGGCTGCCGATGTTTCAAATGTACCTTCACTTATTATTGCCAGAACCGATGCTGAAGCGGCAAATTTAATAACAAGTGATATAGATCCCAGGGATCATAAATTTATAACTGGAGAACGAAGTTCTGAAGGATTCTATTTTGTGAAAAACGGATTGGAACAGGGAATTGACCGTGGTTTGGCTTATGCGCCTTATGCCGATCTAATCTGGATGGAGACTTCTAACCCCGATTTGGATTATGCCCGTAAATTTGCCGAAGGAATTCACGCTAAATTCCCGGGAAAATTGTTGGCATATAACTGCTCCCCTTCATTTAACTGGGCCGCAAAATTATCGGTAGCCGAAATGGAGACTTTTAGGGAAGATTTGGCCGCCTTGGGATTCAAGTTTCAGTTTATTACCCTTGCAGGTTTTCACGCCTTGAACACAAGTATGTTCGAGCTTTCAATAGCTTATAAAGAAAGGGGAATGGCAGGTTATTCTGAATTACAGGAGCGTGAATTCGCTTTGCAAAAAGATGGATTCAACGCCGTAAAACATCAGGGTTTTGTAGGGACATCTTATTTTGATGCTATTCAAAATTCTGTTACCAGCGGAACTTCTTCAACAGTAGCAATGAAAAATTCTACGGAAACCGCACAGTTTTAAAAAGCTGTTTTTTTTCAATAAAAAAGGGAACTTTCGCATTTTATGACTTGTTCATAATGCGGAAGTTCTCTTTTTAATATTGAAAATTATCCGGCAGGGATTTTTTTAGTTCTGTTATAAAAAAACTGTGAAAATCATCCTTTATTTAACCGCAAAGGCCGCTAAGTTTCCGCAAAGGTCGCAAAGTCATGCAATTTCATTTTCTACACTTTCAACAAGGCAGGAACTTAGTTACTATGCACACTAATAATTAGCCAAATTTTTGTTTTCGTTATTTTTTTTTTCTTTGCGCCCTTTGCGTTTTATTTTTTTTCTTGGCGTGCTTTGCGGTTAGAAAAAATTAAACCAGGAAACAAAAAATATTAGTGGTTTTTGAATTTTTCACAATTTCAAAAAACAGAACTTTTCTATTTGACAAGGTTAAAACCACTTTTCAACATCTTCCAGCTGAAGTGCTGCAATGGGCAGTTTGTTTTTCTTTCTCAACCCATTCAAATTTTGATGTATCTGGGTAACTTTGCTTTCTTTTAATCTTGAAACACTTAAATATTCGTGCATCACGATATCTACCCATTCCTGTGGAACTCCTATTTTAATGAAATCTTCCGGTTTTGGGGTTGGAGTCTTTTTCTCTGGTCTCATCTGTGGGAAGAACAAAACTTCCTGGATTGATTGGTTATTTGTGAGGAACATGATCAATCTGTCCATTCCTATTCCCATTCCCGAGGTTGGCGGCATTCCGTATTCAAGGGCTCGTAAAAAGTCATTGTCGATAAACATGGCTTCGTGATCCCCTTTTTCCGAAAGTTTCAACTGTTCTTCAAATCGTGCGCGCTGCTCGATAGGATCGTTTAATTCTGTATAAGCATTGGCGATTTCTTTTCCGCAAACCATCAGCTCAAAACGCTCTGTAAGTTCAGGATTGTCGCGATGTTCCTTGCATAAAGGGCTCATTTCTTTGGGGTAATCTATGATAAATGTGGGTTGAATATAATTCCCCTCACATTTTTCACCAAACATTTCATCGATGAGTTTACCTTTACCCATAGTGTCATCTACATCAACGCCCATTTCTTTGGCAGCATTGTAGAGTTCTTTCTCAGATTTCCCGGTAATGTCAAAACCTGTAAATTCCTTGATGGCATCGGTCATAGTTACCCGTTTATAAGGCGCTTTAAAATCGATGTTGTGTTTTCCAAAAGCTGCTTCAGACTTCCCGTTGACAGCCATTGCACAATGTTCCAGAAGATTTTCAGTAAATTCCATCATCCAGTTGTAGTCTTTATAAGCTACATAAATTTCCATTGCGGTAAATTCCGGATTATGGGTCCTGTCCATTCCTTCATTTCTGAAATTTTTTGAAAACTCATAAACCCCGTCAAATCCACCAACTATAAGGCGTTTTAGGTATAATTCATTTGCAATCCTCAAATAAAGCGGAATGTCAAGCGCATTGTGATGCGTGATAAAAGGTCTTGCTGCAGCTCCGCCGGGAATAGATTGCAGGATTGGGGTTTCCACTTCAAAATACCCTTTTTCATTAAAGAAATTTCGCATCGCATTGAATAGCTTGGTACGCTTTACAAAGATCTCCTTAACTTTTGGGTTTACCACCAAATCGGCATAACGCTGGCGGTAACGTTGCTCCGGATCGTTAAATTCGTCAAAAGTTTTTCCTTCTTTATCTGTTTTAGGCAATGGAAGTGGACGCACGGATTTGCTCAAAAGGGTAAACTCCTTTACCAATATAGTTTTCTCACCTACCTGTGTAGTGAATAATTCTCCTTCAATTCCTATAAAATCCCCAATATCCAGCAATTTCTTATATACGTCGTTGTACTTGCTTTTATCTTCTCCGGTGCAAATTTCATCGCGGTTAAGATAGATCTGGATTTGTCCCTTGGAATCCTGAATTTCGGCAAAAGAAGCTTTTCCCTGGATGCGACGAGACATAAGCCTGCCCGCAACAACTACTTTCTGGCCTTCTTCAAAATTTGATTTTATTTGGGAAGTGGTATGGCTAACCGGAAATAAGGCGCCCGGATACGGATTTATGCCTAATTTCTTCAATGCGGAAAGTTTATCCCTTCGTACAATTTCCTGTTCAGATAGATGCATGATATTGTTTGTGTTTAGCTACTTACCTTCAAGGATAAGCAGAGGGCAAATATACTCACAATCATTTAATCAATCAATCCCATTTCAAACGGAATTTTCTTCCCGGTTTTCAATGCTTTTCAGGCAATATTAATTGGTATCTTTGCCAATTAATTCAATAAAAAATGATTTAATATGAGTGTATGGAGGGTCGTGTTATCAATTCTATTTCCACCATTAGCGGTTTATGACAGGGGCTGTGGTTCAATTTTAATTGTATTGATCCTCACCTTGCTGGGCTGGATACCGGGCGTGCTTGCAGCGCTTATTATTTTGAATAAGTCGAAATAGGAAACGAGAATCAAGAGTCAAGAGCCAGGAAACAAGAGGAAAGAGTAGAGAAAATAGAGGAGAGATGAGAAAAAAAGAGTCAAGAGTCTGGAAACAAGAGGAAAGAGTAGAGAAAATAGAGAAGAGAGGAAAGAGGAGAAAAAAAGAGTCAAGAGCCAGGAAACAAAAGGGAAGATAAAAAATATTAGTGCATTAGTGGCTAAAAAGAAACAGTGAAGATTATTTCTGCGAAAATCTGCGAGATCTGCGGGAAATAAAAAAAGCGGTCAACTCTGTTTTGGAACAGAAATCAAGAGCCAGGAAACAAAAGGAAAGATAAAAAATATTCGTGCATTAGTGGCTAAAAAAAACAGTGAAGATTATTTCTGCGAAAATCTGCGTCCCGATAGCTATCGGGAGCGGGAAATAAAAAATCGGACAACTCTGTTTGGAATAGAAATCAAGAGCCAGGAAACAAAAGAGAAGATGAAAAATATAAGTGCATTCGTGGCTAAAAAATAGAGAGAATGTTTTTCCCCGAAATCCATGGTAAATAGAAATATTGAATAGAATTTGCTATTATTAAGGAGATGGTAATATATTGACACATAAAATCCTGTAACAATTTAAGTGTCAACTTTAGTTTCTTTCATCTATGTTCTATTTTCTTTTATCTATATTCTTGAGTCTCATTAAAACATAAGATTTGAACAAAAAAATACAACTTCAACATTTAGGTTTAAAAGATTACAAAGAGATCTGGGACTACCAGGAGCAACTTTTTAATTCAATTATAGACCTGAAAATTAGGAATCGCAGGGAAGATATGGAAATTGAAACGCCCAATTATTTGTTGCTGTTGGAACATCCGCACGTTTACACCCTTGGGAAAAGCGGAAAGCCCGAGCATTTGTTGCTTTCCGAAGCACAGTTGGAGGAAAAAAACGCCAGTTTTTACAAGAGTAACCGCGGCGGGGATATTACCTATCATGGTCCCGGACAATTGGTGGGATATCCAATTTTAGACCTGGATAATTTTTTTACCGACATTCATAAATATTTAAGGTTGCTGGAAGAATGCATTATTCTAACGTTGCGCGAATACGGTTTAAAACCTGAGAGGAGCAAGGGTGAAACCGGAGTTTGGCTGGATGTGGGAACCCCCTTTGCCCGTAAGATTTGCGCCTTGGGCGTTCGTGCCAGCCGTTGGGTGACCATGCACGGATTTGCTTTAAATGTAAATGCCGATTTGGGATATTTCGATCATATTATTCCCTGCGGTATCCGCGGGAAAGCCGTGACCTCTTTAAATGTGGAATTGGGCCAAAGAGAAGTTCCTATGAAAGAGGTAGAAGCGAAATTGTTAAAACACTTTGCAGGGGTTTTTGAAGCTGAAATTATTTGAAGTACGAACTTAGAGGTTAGAAGTACGAAGTTTTTTTGTTGTCAATTGGAATATTGATTTTAACTTTTGAGAAGTTTTCAAAAAATCATTAGTGCATTCGTGGCTTAAAAAAGCGCATCAATAAAGTTTAGAATTCACCAATGTTTAATTCGAAGACCGACGGCTAAAATTTTTGACTCCGGATCTTGAATCCTGAATTTTAAATTTTGAATTATTCCTTGTAAACCAAAATGGTGTTTTCTTCCCCTTTTACCACAAACTCAAGGTAGTCGTCACCAGTAAATTTAATCAAATCGATTTCAGAAGTACCGTAAACAGGGAAATTCGGCAATAACTTCGCATTTTCATCAAATAGATAAACCCTGTTTGCTTGGGTGTCTGTCACCGAAATATACGTCTTGCCTTTTGCTTCAAATATTAATGGGGCGGTATAAAGTCCGAAATCCAACGTGATCACTTTTTTGTCTATATTTAAAATGTTTTCAGAAAGGGTGACCAAAATGTTTTCTGAAGCAACCAGGTGCAGGTTATTGCCCGCGGTTAAAGCTTCTTTTTTTATTTTCCCCTGCTCATCAATCCGGATTAATTTTCCATCAGAAGTGGTTGATACAAATTGATTCTTGTTTAAAAACCATTCATTTTCAGAAAAACCAATTTTTTCCCTTACCGAAATTCTGGAATTTCCCTGTCTGCTCAGAATATGAAGTTTTCCACCTATTTCGGGAATTGCGATATAATCTTTGTTTTTAATCCGGATGTGTTTTGGGGATTGAAGTATTTCGGAAGCTGCTTTTTTGAAATTAAAACCGGTTACGGTTTTCCCTCTTCGATCGAACATAAAAATTTCCGATCCCTGGGTGATGACGAACCGGTAATTTCGATTGTTGTCATAATCCAAAACCGCCAGGGGTTTGGTGATTTCATCTTTAAATTCCAGTGGGAAGGGTTTTACTGTTTTGCCTGTCCTGTCGATTATTTGAAGTGAATTTTGAGTGCTAAAAGCCATTTGTAAATTGCCGTTTTTAAACAAATCTACCTGTTCAATTTTTCCGAGAATGCGCCCTTCCAGTTGCTTTTTCCATATCAGTTTTCCGGAAGTTGAAAACAGGTAAAGGGCATTTTTTTCGTCCTGGACAACAATTTCCATTTGATTCCTGAGATGACTTTTTAGTAAAACCGGGATAGTGGCGACATCAGCATTTAGTTTTATCGCTGCAATTTGCCGGATTTCCTCTTTAACCGAATTTTTAGTGGTGTTTAAAACCCCGTGAATATGCGCGAAATCCTCATCCTGTACAAACTGTAACGCGGCTATGGGATAATTTTTGAGATTGAGTTTGCCAATTTTATCTTTGAATTCAGGTGCAATAGATTTGTCCAATGCCAACTTAAATTTTGAATTATTGGATACAAAAAGCAAGGAAGATGCGCCTGCCAGGTTGGAAAGTGCGGCCTGGTAAGATTCCTCTTTTTCCAGGGTGGCATTGTTTTGATAATTCAAAATAATATCTTCTAAAGCTTCGGTGGTTTTAGAAAAAATTATAAACTGCTCCAAAAAACCATAAAATTTCAAATTGAGGTCAGTTACCAGCGGATTTAAATAATCGGAAAAATGCAGCTCTTCCGAGTTTTTATAGATTGTAATTCCCCTAAATTCTGTTACTGCAGTTTGGGAAGACAGAAGTGATTCTTTGGCAAGTTCCGGATCTGTGGTGGTGAGCGCAAAAACGTTTTGGTTTTCCCTAAAAATAATTCCCGCTTCCCTGGTAAAATGTAAAAGATGGTTGTCTGTAGTTTTTAAAGAATCTCCACGGAACACTTTTAGGTTTTGCTGAAATTTTTCAAAATTTGCATAGGTAAAGGAATAAAATCCTGCCGCTGTGTTTGGGGTTATTTGGGCGATCGTATTTTTTTGAGATCCCACTTTATTGAAGATCTTTAACAAGGTCTCAGATTGTTTTTCTGAAACGGAAATGCCGTTTATCAAAATCTTTTCCGATCCTATTTCAAGATCCAAAGCGCTCCAGTCTGCTAATGATGTTAGAGGGAGTGTGTTTTGCGGAAACATCTTAATATAGGAAGAATCAAAAGCACGATGATTTATTAATAAAGAGGTTTTGGTCCTATCTGAAGCGATCCGGGCTTTCTTAAAACTTTCACTTTGACTGAGCCTGCTTTCCGGTTTAGTAATAAGGGCTTCAAGTTGGGATTTTGAATTGCTTGCAAGAAAAACATCTTCTATAAAAGTGGTGTAGGTTGTTATATCTTCAGTTACGTATTTTTTGATCTCTGTATTTTTGATCTGAAATGTTTCTACAGATTTGTTTTTTATCGAATCAATTTTTAGCTGCAGCGGCTGTTTTTTGCTGATAAAAGTATAATCAAAAAGCTTTTCCTGTTTCGAAAAGCAAATCAAGCTTTGCTCCGGATTTGTAAGTAAGGCCAAATTGATTAATTGACCTTTCAGTTCAGGATTCAACAAAAAGGCGTTTTCCTGAAAAAACGAGCTGCTGTCAATTTTTTCAAGGAATGCTTGAAGTTCATTTGTTTGAAGGATATAAGCCGAATTGGCTGGGATAAATTGGTCCAGGTTTGAAGTGCTTTGGAATTCCTTCTTACAGGAAACTAAAATAAAAATGACTATAAAAGCTAAGAATACGTTTTTCATAAGTTTATATTGACTCCAAATTCCAAATTCCACCCCGATGCATCGGGGCCAAATTCCAAATTCCAAATTCCAAATTCCAAATTCCAAATTCCAAATTCCAAATTCCAAATGTAAAATTTAAAACTCAAAAAAACCTTACAACTCTTATCTCATATCTCACATCTAAAATCTCATATCTATAAAGGGTATAGCTTGAAACTATGTCGGTGGTATTTTGTGATCCCGTATTTGATTATGGCCGCCCTATGCTCGGCGGTTCCATATCCTTTATTCTGTTTCCAGTTATACATAGGGAATTCGAGGTGGATCATCTCCATATAAGCATCTCGATAAGTTTTTGCGAGTATGGAAGCCGCAGCAATATTCATATATTTCCCATCGCCCTGAACAATACACAAATGGGGAATATCATTATAAGCTTTAAAACGGTTTCCGTCCACCAGAATATGTGCCGGGATCGTTTTTAAGTCATCTATGCAATGGTGCATTGCCAGGATAGAGGCATTTAAAATGTTAATATCATCTATTTTGACATTGTCAATAAATTTCACAGAATAGCCAAGAGCTTCTTTCTCGATTATTTTTTTTAATATTTTTCTATTTGAGCTGTTGACAATTTTTGAATCGTTTAAAAGTGCATTTTTAAAACGCTTTGGAAGTATCACGGCGGCAGCGGTAACAGGGCCTGCGAGAGATCCGCGACCGGCCTCGTCAGTCCCGGCCTCCATCCCCTTTTTTAAATAGGAATTTATTAACATAATATTATTTTAAAATTTTCTTAACAACCTACGCAACCTTTTCAAAGTTGGTGTATCTAACGTAAGCGTGGTGCTTATAATTTGCACTTCAAAAGCTCATAATAAATTAGGAATTTTAAGAATTTATTAAGATTTTTGGCGCAAGCTAATTCAAATTAAATAAATAATGAAAAAAAGACTACATGGATTTTTAACGCTGTTTCTTGCGTTGGTTGTGCAATTAAGTTTTGCACAGGAACAACAAACGGTTTCCGGGACGGTGACCGATGAATCGGGGTTGCCCTTACCGGGAGTAAACGTGCTTATTGAAGGCACCAATCGAGGAGTTCAAGCAGATTTTGATGGAAATTATGCTATTGAAGCTGTTTCTGGTCAAGTTTTGATCTTTTCCTTCGTAGGGTTGGAAACAGGAAAGTATACTTTTCTACAAAACCCGACGATTAATGTAATTTTAGCCCTGGATGCGGCGCAACTAGATGAGGTTATTGTGACTGCAGTAGGTATTAAAAGAGAAAGATCTTCTTTGGGTTCTGCGACTACCACAATTGGATCCGAAGCTATAAATCAGGGTTCACAGTCAAACATCGCAGATGCTTTGAAAGGTAAGGTTGCGGGTGTTAATATCTCTAGTGCTTCTACAGATCCTGGTGCTTCATCGGGAGTGATTATTCGTGGAACTAGTTCTTTGAACGGTTCTAATCAGCCTCTTTATGTTGTAGATGGAATTCCAATTAATAATGGATCCTCTTCAGAAGATAGTTTGGACGGCGCGTATGATTTTGGTCGTGGATCTCAGGATGTGAATCCTGACAATATCGAAACTATATCCATCTTAAAAGGTGCTTCTGCTACATCTTTATATGGTTCTCGTGCTGCGAATGGTGTAATCATCATAACAACGAAATCTGGTAAAGCCGGGAAATTAGTAGTAGATCTTTCGTCTACTGCCTTCTTTTCCCAAATTAGTAGAACACCTAATTACCAGGAGTCATTTGGTCAGGGATGGGATGGTCTTCATTATTTGATCGAAAATGGTTCTTGGGGTCCAAAATTTGATGGACAACCAAGGGTTTGGGGTAATGTTGTAGATAATTCTCAACAGCTAAAACCTTACTTATTTCAAAAAGATCAATTGGAGAATTTCTTTACTACTGGATCATATTTCCTTAATAACGTAGCAGTTTCCGGAGGTAGTGAAACTTCCACTGTAAGGTTGTCATACTCTAACCTTGATCAGGATGGTATTTATCCTACTGATGCTGATTCTTTTCAGAGAAATACTATTGGGATTAATGCTAAAAGTAAGATAGGAATTTTAACTATTGGAGGTAATTTAAATTATGTTAACACAGCCGGATCTGGTGTTGCAGCTGGACAGGGACTTTCTGTTTATAATAACTTGATGCAAATTCCAACCGATTTAAATACCTCAGGGTTTCAAGATTATAGTAATAAGTTTAACAATGTTTCCAATTATTATACTCCATACGGTGTTACTAACCCTTATTTCTCTTTAAATGAAAATGGTTCAGATTATAGCAAAGAGAGAGTTTATGGTTCATTTGAAGCTGGTGTAGAGGTTAATAATTGGTCTAATCTTACTTACCGTTTTGGTCTGGATCAATTTTCAGATAGAACATCTGTTTGGGAAGCTATTGTTGCTCCAGTTACGGGAAGTCCAAATTTTGGATCTTCTACAGAGTTTCCAGGCTCATACCTTGAAGAGACATATTCTGTAAAACAGTTAAATCATGATATATTATATGATGTTGATTTGGATGTAACCGAAGATTTCAGGATTCAAACAACTTCTGGATTTAATATTAATTCCAGAACATCATCCTTACTTCAAACGTCTGTAGGTAGTCAGGATCTTTTTGGCTTTTATAGCTTGAGTAATTCAGGTGAGGACCCTGCTGCTTCTTCAACAATTAGTGAAAGAAGGCTATATGGTCTATATAACAATACTACTTTTGGATATAAGAACACATTATACGTGACAGGAAATATCAGAAATGACTGGTATTCTACTCTTCCAAAAGATAACAGATCTGTTTTATACGGAGGTGTAAATACTAGTTGGGTATTCACCAGAACATTTGAAGGTATTAGCAAGATATTAAATTATGGTAAATTGCGAGCTGGCTACGGTGAAGTTGGTGTTGATACAGATCCATACCAGATTACTCCAGTGTTCGTTGCCGGATCAGCTGATAATCAAGGATTTAGAGATTTGAATTTTCCTCTTGCAGGAGTTAACGGTTATGAGGTTGGTAACAGAGCTGCTAATCCAAATTTAAAGCCAGAGAGAAGAAAGGAATTTGAAATAGGTGCAGAACTAGAATTCTTTAAAAGTAGGATATCTTTAGATTTCACTTATTATAATGCTACAGTTGAGAATCAAATCCTGGGCTTACCATTATCACCAAGTTCCGGATATACAACTCAAACTGCTAACCTTGGTGAAATCAGTAACGAAGGGATTGAAGCATTATTGAAATTATCTTTGTTCAGAAATATAGATGGCTTTAATTGGGATACTTCATTTAATTTCTCCAAAAACAACTCGGTATTAACTGATTTGGATGATCGTATTGATCAAGTTGCTTTAGGGGGGTTAAGTACAACTTCTCTTATCGCAATTAAAGGTCGAAAAATAGCTTTAATACAGGGAAGTGTTCCAATGAGAACCGACTCAGGACAAATGGTAGTTGATGCTGATGGGGTGCCAATTGCTGCCAGTGAAAAAGAAGTATATGGAGATACTCAATATGATTATACTTTAGGTGTTTCCAATGATTTCTCTTATAAAAATCTCTCTCTTGGATTTACATTAGATATTAGAGAAGGAGGATTGATGTTTAGTAGAACTTCTGATATTACCAGGTTCACCGGTAACTCAATTACAACGACGTATAATGATAGAAAACCATTTATAGTTCCAAATTCAGTACAAATAGATGTGGATGATGATGGAAATGAGACTTTTGTTGAAAATACCACCGCTGTTGATGCTGCTCATATGGATAATTATTTTAACTCAACTGCTTTAGAAGGAGAGGATGTAATTGATAAGTCCTTTGTTAAATTACGTGAAGTAGTTTTTAGCTATACCCTACCGAAGAAACTTCTTGAGCAAACTCCTTTAGATAATGTTTCGGTATCTATAATTGGGAGAAACCTGTTTGTTTGGACTCCAGAGAGTAATCAATTTATAGATCCGGAAACTTCTACCTTTGGTACGGATTTAACAGGCCAGTTTGGTGAATTTAGTGCTAATCCTAGTACTCGAAGTGTTGGTTTTAGTATAAAAACAAGATTTTAATATTAGATAATTAATTATTATGAAAAAAATATTCAGTTTAATTTTTATTTCTTGCTTCGTCCTTACTTCGTGTGAAGATGAGTTAGATATAAATACAAATCCAAATACGCCAGAAGATATAAACAGTGGTTTGGCATTGACGTCAGCTGAAGGTTCAGTGGCGACAATAATTGGTGGAGATTTCTTTAATCTTGGAGGGATGCTGGCACAGTATTACACCCAGTCTCCGGGGGCAGGACAATATGATAACATAGATCAGTATAATATAAATACCGATTATGCTAATAGACCTTGGACAGAACTTTATGCAGGAGCTTTAAATGACCTGCAATTTGTGCAGGATAGATCAACTGAAAATGCGGAAACAGGTACTTACCTTATTGCTACTATATTAAAAGCATATACGTTTCAGTACCTGGTTGATGTTTTTGGTGATGTTCCTTATGAAGAAGCTTTGTTAGGAAACGATAATATTCAGCCATCTCTTACACCGGGTGCTGATATTTATACAGATTTAATCGCTACAGTTAATGACGCATTGGCACAGTATGAAGCTGATCCTGTTGCAAGTGATGTAGATAAGCAAGATCTTATTTACGGTGCAGATATGGAAAAATGGATTCAATTCGCAAATACATTAAAATTAAAAATGTATTTAAGAATGGCTTATACTTCTCAAGCTGATGGTTCTGCTGTAACGGCATTAATAGCACAGGATAATTTTATAACTGAAGACGCTAAGTTTGATGCCTATGCAGATGCTCTTAACAAAAGAAATCCTTTTTACGATGTACAAATTGATCGTTTAGGGGATGTGAATACAGTTGCAAGTAATTCATTACTGGAGTTTTATAATAGAAATAATGATCCAAGAGTAAGTGAAGTTTATCGTCAAAATAATGCGGATGCCTATGTAGGTATAGATCAAGGTTTTGGTTTAGATGCTTCCTTGGGAGGAACCCTGGCCTTAGATTATTCTCGACCTAAAATTGAAGCTACAACCCCGGTTTATTTTATGACGGTTACAGAAAGTAATTTTCTTCAAGCTGAAGCCTTATTAAGATACGCAGGTGGTGCAGGAGTAGAAAACAAGTATAATGAAGGTGTAGCTCAATCTTTTAGTTTGTATGGTGTTCTTTCAGAGTCAAGTGCTTTTACAGGTGCAGGTGGAGAATATGAGTATTCTGCAACTGGTGATGTTGAAGCTGATTTGGAACAAATTATAGTTCAAAAATGGGCAGCTCTTGCTAATATTAATAATATTGAAGCATGGATTGAAACTAAAAGAACAGGTTATCCAATTCTTACCACAGTTGATAGTCCTCTTTATGAAGAAGGACGTAGGATTGTTTCCCTTGCATCGGTACTTCCGGGAGACCAAATACCTTTCAGTATTTTTTATCCGGATAATGAAGTGCAGAGAAACCAGAATGTAACTCAAAAGGCTGGCCTTACTGAAAAAGTATGGTGGAACCAGAGGTAATGCCAAATATTAAAAAAATAAAAAATATGAAATTAATTAAAAATATTGCTTTATTAGCGATTGTTTTAGTAGGCATATCAAGTTGTAGCCTGGAAGATCCAATTGAGTCTCAGATTACAGAATATGCTGAATTTGAAGTTACGGACGGTCCATATGTATATTGGGAACAAGGTGAGGCTTTTGTAGAGCCGGGTGTTGTTGCACTTGCTGGAGGAGAGTCTTTAGAAGTTATGGTAGACGGTGCTGTTGATGTGAATACTCCTGGTGTTTACGTTTTAAATTACTCAGCAGTTAATGCTGATGGTTTTCCAGCAACAACTACTAGATATGTTGCCGTGGGTAAAACAGATGTGGCTTTCAATCGTGATTTGAGTGGTTTGTATTTAACGGGGACTCGTGAAAATACAGTAACTCAAATCATTCCAGGGTTTTATCTTAATTCTGATACCCTTCCGAATAATTCCGTTTCAGTATTTATGGTTGATCTTGGTAACGGCCAGTTAATTATTCCTGCACAACAGTCTAGGTTTGGAACTGTTGTTGCCGATTCTACAATAATTCCTGGCAGTGGTGTCACTCTCGATTCAGAAACTGGTTTTACAATAAAACAGGATATTTCTTGTTGTGGGCTTTTTACTAGAATTTTTATAAAACAATAACCTTATAATTGAAACTATGAAATTAAAAATAAATATATTGTTGATTTTACTATCGTTTGTTGTCATTTCGTGTGACAATGATGGGTATGAAGATTATGACGCCGGCGGAACCAATGTCGAAGGTGTTAGTGGTGAATGGTATGTCCAACTTCTTTTGGATGGAGAAGTTGCTGTAGACTATAGCTTGATATCAACTTATAATACCGCTGCAAATACGGATAACGAAATGTGGGTTGATGATCACCAAAACATTTGGGATTTTAAAGTTAAAACCCCTGTGAACGTTCAGGCTAAATCATTTTCCGGAACAGAATTACCTAATAGTGTAGAGGATTATGACATAACGGTTAATATTTCCAATGGATTGATCGTTGAAAATGGATCTACTACAACAGAAGGTGATGTAGCAGATGGAATTTCATTTGATATTGAATTCTCAGATGATCCCGGAACAGTTTATACAATTGAAGGTTACCGTAAAACAGGATTTCTGGAAGGCGAGCATTAATTGTTAATCTTTGAAATTTTAAAACCACCCAATTCGGGTGGTTTTTTCTTTTTATAGCTATTCCCATATCTAACTTTATTATTTTACATTTGTAACAGTTCAAATAGTATATGAAGCACCTCACCTTTTTTCTTGTTTTATGCGTTATCCCACTTTGCTTTTTCGCACAAGAAGGAGATAAAAAAGCAAATGAAAATGACCAAACTATTTCTAGGGATACAGTTAAACGAAATGTTCCAAAGGAAAGGACGCTTCAAAAAAAATTAATACAAAAAGATAGTCTTGAAAAACCCCCCATTTCAGCATATAAGATCTTTTCGATTTCCGGGGATTCCACTTTTGTCGATACAAGCCTTACCATCCAAAAAGATTATAAATTCAATTATCTCCGAAAAGATAACTTCGAATTGCTTTCGTTTAACAATATCGGGCAAACCTATAATTCCCTTGCATATAACTTAAAGGGGGAAGAACTCATCCCGGAATTTGGCGCAAGGGCAAGGCATTTTAATTTTATGGAAGCCCGTGATATCCTATATTACGAAGTTCCCACGCCTTTAACCGAAATGTATTTTAAGACGGTCCCGGAGCAGGGGCAAAACCTGGACGCGTTTTTTACGGTCAATACTTCTGAAAGAATTAATTTTTCAATAGCTTATAAAGGATTGCGTTCCCTTGGAAAATATCAAAACAGCCTTACAAGTACCGGGAATTTCAGAGCCACCTTAAGTTATAACACCTTAAATAAAAGATACCGTTTTAAAACTCATTTTGTCGCCCAGGATCTCCTCAATAGGGAAAATGGCGGATTAAATGAGCAGGCATTACAGCAATATATTATCAAGGAACCCGAATTTGAAGACAGATCGCTTTTGGAGGTCAAATTCGAAAATGCCGAAAATGTCCTGTTTGGCAAGCGGTTCTATTTAAATCAGGAATACGATATTGTGCAGGGTGCCCAAAATAAAGTTACCTTAAAGCATGTTCTTGATTTTAGCGACAAGAAATATATTTATCGTCAGGACGCACCGGCAGATGTTTTCGGAGAGTCGTTTCGCAACAGCAACTTACGGGACGAGGTAAAGCTTAGACATATCAACAACGTTGCAACCCTTTCTTTTCAAAACCCCACCCTCGGCAAATTAAGCGGAAAGGCTGGAATATCACATTATAACTACGGCTATAATTCGCTGCTGTTTTTAGAAGATCAGGACATCACCAATAGGCTTGTAGGTGAAAACTATTCTGTGGGGGGCGAATATTCAAACAACTTTGGTCCCCTTGAACTTTTTGGAGATGCAATGGTCAATCTTGCAGGGGAATATTCTGGTCATTATCTCACCGCAGGGGTGGGATATCGTTTAAATGAAGATAGCTATTTAAGTGCAGGGATCAACAGCAACGAGCGTGCGCCTAATTTTAATTTTATTCTCTACCAAAGTGATTATTTCAATTACAACTGGCAAAATGATTTTAAAAACCAAAGCACCCGGAGTCTTGATATAAAGCTAAGTTCAAAAAAATGGCTCAATTTGGAGGCGAGTGCCTCTCAAATTGACAATTACGCTTATTTTGCAAAGAACCAGGATGATGCGGTAAAGCCGTTTCAATTTGGGGGCACGGTTAATTATATTAAATTAAAAGCGAGTCGGGAGTTTCGCTATGGAAAGTTTGCGCTGGACAATACTTTGATGTTTCAAAATGTCAGCAGTGGGAAGGAAGTTTTCAATGTTCCGGAATTGGTTTCAAGAAATACGTTTTATTATAGTGATCATTGGTTTAAAAGAGCATTGTTTATGCAAACAGGATTAACCCTTAATTATTTTAGCAGTTATCAGATGAATGCTTATGATCCTGTTTTAGCCGAGTTTTATGTGCAGAATGTTCAGGAATTTGGTGATTTTCCCGTTGTCGATTTCTTTTTCAATGCAAAGATCCGCCAGACCCGTATCTTTTTTAAGCTGGAACACCTCAATTCCCTCATAGACGGCAACAATAACTTTTCAGCACCAGATTATCCTTATCGTGATTTTCTTGTTCGATTTGGAGTGGTCTGGAATTTTTTCCTTTAAGTTAATTGTTCCCGAAGAATCAAGAATCAAGAGGCAAGAATCAGGACTGGTGTAAAAGTAGGCAGTTGATCCAGCTATGACTATTGAGTGTTTTTTGTTCTTCTGAACTTGCTAACCCTCTTGCTTTGTCATACTTAAGGAATTAATCCTCCTTCATTGTCATTCTGAACGAGGTTTTGGGCGAGGAAGAATCCTTGCCTGGAGTGCGAAGGTTATTTTGGTAGGATTGAATAAAGTGTTTCAAACATAATTCGTCCTATGAGTACTCGGGATTCTTCACTGCGTTCAGAATGACATGCCGGGTTGTTTCTTGTTATTCTGAACGAGATTTTGTGCGAGGAAGAATCCCTACTACTTAGGTGAGGGTAGAATTGAGGCAATCGTCTTGGTTTGTCATTCTTAACGAGCTTTTGAGCGAGGAAGAATCCTTGCCTAAAGTGCGAAGGTTATATTGGAAGGATTGAATAAAGTATTTCAAATATAATTCGTCCAATTAGTATTTGGGATTCTTCACTGCCTTCCGAATGACATACCGGATTATTTTATGTCATTCTGATCGAGCTTTTTGGGCGAGGAAGAATCCCTGCTACATGAGTGAGGGTAGGATTGGGCCAATCGTCTTGTGTTGTCATTCTGAACGAGCTTTTGGGCGAGGAAGAATCCTTGCCTGGAGTGGGAAGGTTATATTGATAGGATTGAATAAGGTGTTTCAAAAATGATTTGTCCAATTATTATAGGGATCGTTCCCTGCGTTCAGAACGACATACCAGGTTGCTTTTTGCTATTCTAAACGAGCTTTTCAACTTCAAAACCGTTGTATCCTCAATATGCTGCTATTTTTTTACGGGATAACTTCCCTATTACCACCTCATTAAGAATATCTCAAAAAAAATACAATAAAAAGCTTGTCAGGAAGTAAAAAGAGGGTGTATATTTGCAGCCGCTTAGGGCGACACCGCAAGGGGTTGTGAGGAGCGAAGTTCATTGACTGGTGCGGATTACAAGAGAAACAGGCTTATTTTCAAAGTCTATTTTTTTATCCAAAAAAACTTCAAATAAGTTTGCCGGAAATAAAAAAAGGGTTGTATGTTTGCAGCCGCTTAGAGAAAAGCCTGAGAGGGTTTGAGGCTAAGGAAAAAGTTCATTGATTGGCAGGTGTTTTGGAGAGGATATGATT
>Ga0307487_1000959_pt1 | contig 21380 bp, 22 predicted proteins | sample CBIW12metaG_FD_203665 | JGI IMG/M metagenome (GOLD analysis project Ga0307487, IMG submission 203665) | Sea-ice brine microbial communities from Beaufort Sea near Barrow, Alaska, United States - CBIW 1.2 | ecosystem: Environmental > Aquatic > Marine > Coastal | place: USA: Alaska | collected... | reverse complement strand
TGCAGCCGAAGCCGCGGGCTATGGCCGCAATATCGGTGTCCGGGAATTTCACGATGTCTAGTGGCATCCGGCTGTCGCCGAAATGGTGAACTTCCGCCCCATAGGCACTGTCGTTGTAGACGACCACGACCAGTGGCAACCCTAGCCGCGCAGCCGTGTCGAGCTCGACGAGGCTCATCATGAACCCGCCGTCGCCGTCGCCGACGCCCACGACCGGCAGACGATCGGGCTGGGCGATAGCGGCGCCGATCCCCGCGGACAAGGCGAGCCCGATGCACTGGAACCCGAGCGGAAGGCAGCAACCTCGTTCATCCGGGACCTGCAGGTACATGGCCGTGTACTCGGTGTGGCTTCCAGCATCAGCGGTGACGATACGCTCAGTAGGCAGGAGGTCATCGAGCGCGATGGCCAGCACGCGCGGGTCAATGCGGCCTTCGGCGGCCCGCGCCTCGAACGGTTGGTCGCGCCACAGTCGTCCCGATGCGAGTTTTTCGGCAGTCTCCAGTGTGCGGTAGCCGATCCGCTGTGCCGGGCTGAGTGCGTCGGCAACGGCACCTGCGACGAGAGCGGCGTCGCCGATGACAGCTGACTCCACGCCCCGATGGCGGTCGAACGCCGTGCGATCGATATCCACTTGTACGACGGGTGTGCCACCGATTAGCTCGCCGTTGCGAGTAGTCCAACGGTTCAGCGATGCGCCGAATGCAACAATTAGGTCCGCATCCTGGATGATCTCAGCCATTGATGCGTTCGCGAACCCACCGATGACATCAACGTTCCAAGGATCGTCGGTGAACAGTCCGCGCGCCATCGCTGTGGTCGCCAGAAGGGCTCCGGATGCCGCTGCCAAACGAACGAGCTCGTCGTGCGCAGCAAAGGCTCCACGACCACCGACGATCAGCGGGCGCTCCGCCGCGGTGAGCCGCGACACCAGATCTGCCACGGTGTCACTGGATGGTGCGGGCGGCGAAGGCACAGGTGGGACTGCTGGCGCCACACCAGACCAGTCGAATTCGGCGGCTTGCACATCGAGCGGGAGGCCAAGCAACACGGCGTGGCCCTGGCTGGCGACCGAAAATGCGCGTGCGGCATCTGCCAACGCAGTTTTCGGGGATTCGAGGCGGAATGCTTTCGCACCCAACGCCTCTGCGGCGGCAGCCTGATCGAACCAGAAATTGGAAGTCTTCATGGTCGCCGGAGTCTCTCCTGCGACGATGATCAGCGGTGTGTGCGCTTTCACGGCTTCGCCGAGACCCGTCATGGCGTTAGTCAGCCCAGGACCTTGGTGAACGCTCGCGACCGTGACCTTCCGGGACAGTCGAGCATAACCATCCGCCATAGTGGTCGCACCACCCTCGTGGCGGGCGGCAACATACTGCGCTCCGGCATCGATCATGGCGACGGTGACCTCGAAGTTGCCGCTACCGGCAACACCGAATACGCGGTCGACCCCCCACTGCACCAGGGCCCGGCCGACCGCTTCGCTGACTTTCATCGCTTGGAGGTTTTCTGGATCGCAGTGACGCCGGTCGGTTTGGACGCCTTTGCGATCTGGATCTGCTCGTAGACGTGCGTGCGAAGCTCGACGAAACGCTTGCTCGATCGAGTCGTGAGCTGGTCCCGCTGGTCGGGGAGATCAATCGTCAGGTCGTCCTGAACCACAGTGGGCGAGTTCGAGAGCATGATCACGCGCTGCGCTAGGTAGACCGACTCGTCGATGTCGTGTGTGATGAACAGGATGGTGACGCCCAGCTTGTGCCAGATATCGCGGACTAGGTCTTCCAGATCCGCGCGAGTTTGGGCATCGACTGCGGCGAACGGCTCATCCATCAGCAACACCTTTGGCCGGTATGCGACGGCGCGTGCAATCGCAACACGTTGCTGCATACCGCCCGAGAGCTGCCACGGATAGCTCTGTGGCATGTGCTCGAGCTCGACCGCCTCGAGGGCGTCGTCGACCAGCGTGTCGCGCTCAGCCTTCGACACCCCAGCGTTCTTCAACGGGAGCTCTACGTTGGCCCGAACTGTCATCCATGGAAAGAGGCTGCGACTGTACTCCTGGAAAACAACGGCCATTGCCTTTGGCGGCCCAGTGACCGGAGCGCCGGCCAACTCGATGCTGCCGGCGGTCGGAGCCAGCAATCCCGCGATGCACTTGAGCAGTGTCGTCTTGCCTGCCCCGGACGGACCGACGATGCAGATGAGCTCGCCCTCCGCGATGTCGAGGGTGATGTTGTGTACCGCCTCGATCTCACCGTCGCCCACCTGATAGGTCTTCTTGAGGTTCTTGATCGACAGCATCGGTGTGCTCATGATGGGTCCTGGTCTGTGAGGTTTATGGTCAGGTCGGTCGGGGCATCAGCTGTCACGCTGCACCTCCTTCACGCCGTGGTACCAGCGCAGCACTCTGGCCTCGATGGCTTTCGAAATGAGGGAGAGGGCGATGCCGATGAGCCCGAGCACGGCGATGCCGCTCCACATCTCGGGGATTGCAAAACCGCGCTGGAAGAGCACAATCGTGTACCCAATTCCGGATGATGCACCGAACATCTCGGAGATCACCATGAGAATCAGGCCGATGGATAGGCTTTGCCGCACACCGGTCATGATTTGGGGGCTGGCCGCGGGGAGCACCAGATGCCGCACTCTGGAGAAGCCGTGAATGCCGTAGGTGCGGCTTGTGTCGGAGAGCACCTCGTCGACCGCGCGAACGCCCTCAACAGTGTTCAGCAGCACTGGCCAAATCGAACCGGAGATGATCACGAAGATCATCATCTGGTCGTTGATGCCGATGAGCAGGATGAACAGCGGAACGAGCACCGGGGGCGGAATCGCACGGAAGAATTCGAGCAACGGCTCAGTAAGGCTCCGAAGCCAGCGGAACGAACCGATCAGGATCCCCAGGACGATTCCGAGGGTGATCGTTGCAATCAACCCTATGAAGAGCCGGATGATGCTTGGCAAGAAGTCGGTTGCGAACCGTTCACCGGCCCAGACCTCCCAGAAGGTCGTGATGAGTTGCGCTGGGGTGGGCACGTAGAAGTTCGGTTCACCCAGGGTAAGCGCCCACCACATGATGATGAGCAGCAACGGCAGGCCGACAAAGTACGCGATTCGCTTGAGAATGCTCATGCGCCGACCTCACTTCTGACGGAGGAATGCCAGGCCAGTACTCTCTTCTCGATGAAACGCATGCCGAAGTTGATGATGATGCCGATGATGCCTGTTGCCACAATCAGCGCATACATCTCAGGCACGGCCCCACCAGACCTCGTCAATGCGATTTGGTAGCCGAGGCCGGGAGAGCCGATGATCAGCTCCGCCGTGATGGCGAGGATTAGCGCGACGGCCGACGCGAGACGGATGCCGGTCATCAAATAAGGAAGCACGGTGGGCCAGACAACGTAGCGGGCTCGGGCGAATGGTCCGAGCCCGTAGCTCTTCGCGGTGTTTTCGGCGACAGGGTCGACGTCTGCAACTCCGTAGAGCACCTGCAACAGGACCTGCCAGAAGGATGCGTAGATCACCAGCAGCAATGACGACTCGATTGTCACGCCGAAGAGCAGAACGGCCAGCGGAATGAGCGCAACCGACGGGATCGGCCGCAAAAACTCGATGGTCGTGTAGGTGGACTTGCTGAGAAAGGAGCTCGAACCGATGATCAGACCGAGCACCACTGCGGCGACGACGGAGAGGGTCAGGCCGATGGCCCAGGCCAGCATCGTCTCGCCGACGTCTTTCCAGAATGCGCCTTCGCCGAAGTATTCGAAGAGAGTGACTAGTACTTCACTCGCTGGCGGGAGGAAGCGCTCCCGCACGATTCCGAGCCGGGGAGCAATCTCCCACGCGAGCAGGAACAGCAGGATGCCTGTCAGTCCAAGGATCGCATTAGACACTTTCGTGTTTCGCATCCTGCTGTTCATACTCGACACTGGTACTCGAATTCTTCTTAGGCGGGACGGGCGTGGCTAGGGAAGCAGTTCGCCGAGGTTCGGCTCGGCCTTCAGCGTTCCGTAGTCGAACGCTGCTGCGCCAAGCTTAACCATTGCCTCACGATTGAACTCGGCGCTGAACTTCGGCAGCACCATGGCGTCGAGCTGATCGAGCGTCATCTTCGTGTAGGTGGTCACGATCTGCTTCACCTCGTCCGGATGGCTGTCGGCGTACTCCAGAGACTTGTTCATCGCCGTCTGGAATGCCTTGGTCAGCTCCGGCTTCCCGGTGTAGGTCTCCAAGGTAGTGAAGTAACCTGCGATGTCCAGTCCCGGGTCAAAGTCCGAGAAGTTGTATGTGATCACGCGGGCACCGTTGGCAACCGCTGAGTTGAGGAACGGCGCGAGAATCCATGCCGCGTCGACCTGCTTGTTGGCTACGGCGGCTTCGGCATCCGGGAAGGCAACCTCGACGAACTTGATGGTCGATGAGTCCCCGCCATCGTCGTCGACAACCGTGCGAATGGTGGTGTCGCCGATGTTCTGCAGGTTGTTCACCGACACGGTCTTGCCAGCCAGGTCTGCCGGGCTCGTGATGTCGGAGTCTCCCGGAACGATCACGGCGCCGAAGTCGGGGCTGCCGGCCGTCGAGTTGCCGTTGGTCACGTACTTGAGTGCGAGGCCCTGGTCGTTGGCCAACATGCCAGAGACGTAGTTGCCGAACGCGAAGTCGTAGCTGCCTGCTACCACCCCGGGAACGGATGCCGCGCCACCGGTGGTTGGTTGCACGGTCACGTCTAGCCCTTCGTCGGAGAAGAAGCCCTTCTCCACACCGAGCCAGATGGGTGCGGTGTCAACGATCGGGATAACGCCGACGGTGATTGCCGTTGGATTGGAGCTACTGGGCGGCTCACCCCCGGTATCGGCAGGGCCGGTGCTGCATGCGGCGAGGGCAAGGATTGACGCTGCGGCCAATCCGACCATTAGTGGTTTCTTCATTTGACACTCCTTTGTGGCAGGAATCTTGCTGTGAAATTAACGTGAGCCTGCGAACATACGTTCTCGTTTGCACTACGAAGTTGTGACCAACCAAGTAGTGGCCACGTCGCCCAGTACCATCTAGTGGTACAGATCGAACTTTGGCAATGAGAAACTTCCACTAGATGGAAGTTCTATCGAGACAGGGTGACCTCCGCGCGCTCCTTGAAGGTGCCATGTACATTCTGGATGCTTTGGCCCGGGTGCCAACTCCTTCACGGTGACCGAAATCGCCAACCTCAGCCGGCTGCCACCATGGTCCATACACGGCATTGGCGCCCCCCGTTTGACACCCTCGGAGAACCGTGTCGAAGTCGGGTGTCCCGAGGTCTCAATTGTGGACACACAGGCACCCAAATGAATATTTCGTAGGAGTCACTACGATCGCTGCACGCGATGACCGAAGCTGCTGGTTCCGCAGTGTTGCCCGCCACGGGCTTTAGTCTGACGAACCATCACCCCGCAGGGGCGTAGCTCGCCACTACTTCACGCTTCCGGCAGTGATGCCCTCGACGATCTGCTTGTTGAAGACAATGTAGATCACGATCATCGGCAGCGTGACTATTGAGAGCGCGGAGAATAGCAGGCCGTAATCTGTCAAATACCGACTGGAGAATGCGAGCAGGCCCGTCGGAATTGTTTTGAGCGCGTCATCCTGAATGTACAGCAGCGCGAGCAGAAACTCGTTCCAGCTCGACAGTGCAGAAAAAATCGCAACCGTGGCGAGGCCAGGCCGCAACAACGGCAGCGCGATTGAGCCAAACACGCGAAGGTCACTGGCACCATCGATGCGGGCGGCCTCAAAAAGTTCGTCAGGTACGGCGTCCAAGTAGACCTTCAGAAGGTAGACCGCGAGCGGCAGCCCCATGGCGGTGTACGGGATGATGAGGGCCCAGCGGGTATCGGTGATGGCCAGTTGGGTGAACATTGTTGACTGCGCGATGAAGTACGACTGCAGCGGCAACAGCAAACCAAGAGCCAGTAACCCCATGAGCAGGTTACGACCTCGGAAGCGGTAACGACTGAAGGCAAACGCCGCAGAAGCCCCGAACAGCAGAATGCCGACCACCGATGCACCCGTCACGAGCGCGCTGTTGAGTGCATACTGCCCGATGTGGCCGATCTCCCAGGCCTCGGCCCAGCGGCCGAAGTCGACCTCGGTCGGGAGAGCGAAGGGAGTAGCGAAGATCGCAGAATTCGACTTGAAACTGGAGAACACCATCCAGAGCATCGGAAAGAAAAAGACGACCGCGATCACGATGAGCGAGAGCGTGACGAGCAGATCGGGGATGCGGCCGATACTCATGCGCTGGGCGGTACTCATGCGCTCACCTTCTCTGGACTCTCACGATTGACTCTCGTGAAGACCAGCCCCAACGCCACGACAACTCCGGTGAGCACCACAGCCATTGCTGAGCCGTAGCCAACATTCCCAAACGTGAATACTGACCTGACGAGATAAGTCGTGGGAATCTCGGTTGCCCCATAGGGGCCGCCGTTGGTCATCACATAGAAGAGGTCGAAGCCCTGGAAACCGCCGGTGATGCACAGCAGCAGGGCGACAGTGACTGCATTGCGAATCATCGGAACCTTGATGCGGCGAAACAGCTGCCATTCGCCAGCACCGTCGAGCCGCGCGGCCTCAATAACCTCGGTCGGCACCTGGGTGAATGCCGCATAGAAGATCGTCATGTAGAAACCGGCATATACCCAACCTGATACGACGCTCACCGCGAGGAGCGCCGTAGCAGGATCACCGAGCCACACCCGCTGCAGATCGTCGAGTCCAAAATTCTGGAGGGCGGCGTTCAGCAACCCGAAGTCATTGTTGTAGACGAAGGACCACAGCACAGCGACAACAACCATCGGAAGCATGACGGGAGTGAAGATCGCCACTCGGAACCAGAGCGAGCCACGGCGCTTCACGCTGACGAGACCCGCCAACACCAGTCCCACAACAACCTCCAGCAGAATTGTGGCCGCAATGTAGACGAGCACGTGCGCAAATGAGTCACGGAACAACACATCGTTTGCGGCCTTGACGTAGTTGTCTATGCCGACAAACTGCATCGCACCGTAGCCGTTCCACTCCGTGAAGCTGTAGGCGATGGTCATGATCACGGGAAAAAGCACGGCGAAGCCGAACACTGCCATTGCAGGCACCAAGAACAGGTACGGGGTGGCCCTGCGGTTGGGCTTCATTGGCGAGATGCCTCTCAAGAGGGATGCTGACCGCCCGCCCTCGGGTGGGAAGGCGGTCAGCAAATTTGGCTAACTTTAGGGGAGAGGCTAGCCAAGCTTCTGATCTATGCCGGCAACGGCATCCTCGGGGGTGCTTTGACCACCCAGCACCTCAGCAAGAGCTGCATACAGTGCGTTTGCAGTTTCGAGGTCGTAGCCGGTGTCGGGCGGAAGAACGATGGCGGGAGCAGTCTCCAACATGTTGATCAGGCCAGCACTGCGCGAGTCAACCTCTTCACCGGACGATGCCGAGCGAGCCATCGGGGTCAATTCGGCACCAATGAACGCCTGAACGTTCTCATCGTTATTGAGAAGCGCGAGGAACTCTGCAGCCAGGTCTTGCTTGCTGCTCTTCGCGTTCACGACATAGCCGGTAACCACACCAATCACGCTGTCCTGGTTGCCAGCACCGGGCATGCTTGGCAGGTTCACGTAATCGAAGTTGAGCTCGGGAGCTTCGTCGATTGCCCAACTCACCAGCCACGAACCGATAGCGTGCATTGCTGCCTTGCCTTGGAAGAAGAGCTGGGCACCCTCGTTGTCGTCGACCGCGTTCGCACTCTCGTTGACACACTTGTGGTCGGCCAGCTGCTTGACATATCCAAAAGCTTCCACCCACTCGGGAGTGTTGAAGTCAGTTTCACCAGACAGCGCTGAGCTGTAGGCGTCTTCGCCCACTACTCGCGAGGTTAGGTGGGCAAGCCAGTTGCCTGCAGCCCACAGATCCTTATTTCCGGATGCGATCGGGATGACGCCATCCGCGTTAAGCGCATCACAGGTGGCGAGCAGTTCATCCCAGGTTGTCGGCGGGGTGAGTCCGGCATCCGCAAAGATGTCCTCGTTATACCAGAGCACGTTTGCCACATCGGCGGCGTGAGGAACCATTGCTATTGCGCCATCGACAGTCAGTGAGGTGAACACATCTTCATCGAATAGTCCCGCGATAGGTCCAGACGTCACTGCCTCAGTGAGGTCGGCGGCAAAACCGTCTGCGGCGCGCTGCTCAAGGCGCGCACCCGCCCATTCGAAGTAGATGTCAGGAGCGTTGCGACCATTGAGCAGGTTCGGGAGGCCAATGGTTTGGTAGAGGTCGTCATCTTGATAGTTCATTTCGACCGTCACATCGGGGTTGGCAGCCTCAAACTGGGCAGCGACGTCATCCCACACCCGAATCTGAGCTTCGCCGGGGGAACCCATAGCGACGCGCAGAACATTGTCGTCAGAGCCACCGCCACCCGCCGCGCAACCGGCGAGAATGAGGGCAGTCGCGCTCAGCGCCGCAACGGCAGCGGCGGTCGTTTTTCGCTTATCGGTCATGATCATTCCTTTGCTGTAGATGGTGCAGGTGCGGGTGGTGCGCCCTCGGCGGAGACGAGTTCCGCCAAAGTCATATCGAGCAAGTCGCCGAAAACGCGGCGACTGGCGCTTCTCAGCCCATCAAGGTACGGGCGGAGAACAGTCGGGCCATCGGAGTCGAGTCGGCTATCAGCGGCAAGTTTCGCAACCTCAACAAGCGCGTGCGAGCCCAGTCGGAACGACTCGAGCCAGGGGCGAACCTCGGCAATGAGCGCCGGATTGCTGACAGGGCCATCGAGCAAACGATCGGCAGCCTGCACCATCGACTCAGCACGCTGCAGCAGCTCCGAAGCGGCGACCACGCGATCGCCATACTCCACCTCAAAAGTGAAGCGTTCGAGGGCCTCAGCGAGATCCGGAGCATCCTCGGACGAGAGGCAGGAGAACCGAACTGTGTCGGCAAAAAGACTGAAGTCGGCGGCGTTGGCGGGGCCAACGACATCCAGAATCGCTTGTTTCCAACTGGTCTCAGGGTCGTAGCCTTCGGGGTCTCTCAGATAGTCGGCGATGGTGGCAAAAGGAATTTTGGATGACTCGAAGAGTTCCATACCGTTGGCGATGATGCCGGTGGAGAAGCGATACAGCTGAGGATCACGACCCTGGTACGGCCCAAGGTGGAGCTCATGACCCATCGCCACATCATTCACAGGGTAGTTGTCCCAATAGGTCGCAGGGCGCCCCGTCGAGCGAGCAAAGGCGGCCGCATCGGTGAGGTCGAGGGTTGGTGAGCAGATTGCGCGGCCCGTCCAGAAAAGGTCGATTCGGGGGTCGATGCCCGTACCGAGCCGACTGATGTACTCCTCAGTGCCGTAGCCGCAATACTGGGTGGGGCACACGGTGAGGTGAAGGTCGTTGGCGAATTGCGAGAACACGCTGCCAATGAGTGACTGCTGCGCCTCAACCACATCGGCGAAGGCCGCGGTGTCTTCGGGATGCTGCAACCGGGCCGGAATGTCGTCGAGAAGCAACCCAAAACTGGTGACACCTAGTTCACGCACCGCGCTGTATTTGGCGAGCAGCCTCTCGAGGTCGCCGCTGCTGGAATACTTGATGGTGAGCCCGGGGGAGAGACAATACATGAAGGTCATGTCGTGCTCGGCACACCGTGCGATCAGTTCGGCCATGCGGGCAAGTTCGGTGCCAGCGTAGGCGCTGCGCCATTCATGCCGCACGAGCGGATCGTCCTTGGGCGCGTACACGAAGGTGTTCATTCCGCGTTTGGTGAGAAAGTCAATGAGGTCGAGTCGTTGTGCGTGACTCCATGGTGGGCCGTAGAACCCTTCAATAACACCTCGGACGCCAAACGGCGATGGGTGTGAAACGCCGCGCTCGGAGGTGGCTGTCATACCCAAGCCCCTTTGCTGGTGAATTTGAGGTTCGTTGCGTCGCCGCTGCTGGTGTTGCTGCTTTCGTAAATGTCTGGCACAACGCCGTCATTGACGGCCAACTGGATCGCTTCGGCCATCACGGCGTTAAGAATTGCGGTGCCGACCACTGTCGAGGTGGCAGAGACGCGCTTATCAATCCCGGTGATGTCTACAGCAGCATCACCAACGCATCCACCATTATCGATAACAACTGTGGCCAACTCATGAAGTTTAGGGAGGTTTGTCGGTCGTGCGGCCGGTGAAGTTGCGTGATTGAGGCTCGTGAGTGCGATCACCGGAATACCGTCAGCCATAACGCGCTGCACGAGCTCGGAGGTAACCGCATTGCTTCCCGAGTTGGAGGCGACAATGAGGACATCGCCTGCCGTGATCGGGTGGTCAAGGAGCAGGGCCTCGGCAAGGCCGGGAAGTCGTTCGAGTGAGGTGCTGAGTGGGGCACTTGAGTGCAGCATCAGGCCCTCAAAGAGCAGCGGTCGAACATTGACGAGCCCACCGGCTCGGTAGAAGAGTTCCTCGGCGAGCATGTGGGAGTGGCCGGTGCCAAACACGTGGACGGTGCGCTGAGCAATCAGCGTGTTGGCGATTAGCCGAGATGCCGCACTGAGGTTTGCTGCTTCGTTGGTGCGCAGCCGTTCGATGAGTTCGATCGCGTGCGTCAGGTACCGGTCGGCAGGGGACGCCGTATCGAGGGTGGTCGGGGTGATCGCGGTCACGATGTTGGCTCTTCTTTCCACACATGGATGAGGCTGCGATAGATGCTGTCAGCCTCGCCAGCGCCCAGCAGGAGTGCGCCATCGAGTGCTGAGGCATCTGCGGGCCGGAATGAGAGTCCGTCGGCGGCGAGCAGTTCGACGAGGCGGGCGAAGAGAACAGTATTGGGGCCGAGGAGTTTTCCACCGAGCGCCAGTGGCGCATCCTGGCCAACCCAGTGGAGGCCAACGCGCGCGGTTTCGGACAGTTCGCGTGCCGCGCCGTCGACGATTTCATTTGCGATAGCATCGCCTTCGACTGCTGCGGTGAGCACGTCGCGGGCAAACTGCGAAATGCGATTCACCGGGCGGCGCACGCTGTGAATACGTGCGGCGAGGTTGTTCAAGCCAGCGAACTGATTTTCGGCGCGCTCGGTGAGCATGGTGGTTTCGCCGCGGCCGTCAAGTTGCTTGAGCACTGCCGAGACTCCGCGGCTGCCAATCCAGAAGCCGCCCCCGGCATCACCGAGGAGGTAGCCGTGACCATCGATGACCCGTGATTCACCATCGTCCTTGAGAGCCAAGCAGCCGACGCCGGTTCCGGTGATCAGAGAGACCCCTGCTTCGCCGGAGAGGGCACCGGCGTGCGAGGTCACGGTGTCATCGGCGATCCATACTTCGCGTGCGCCGGTTTCCGCGCCGACGAGCGCGCCGAGGCGTGACGCCGATGCGGCATCCGCTGGTGACGTGGTGAGTCCCATAACGACTCGGTCGACGGGCTCGAAATGGCCGTGTTTCCAGGCGCTCGCGATGGCGTTGAACACTGAGCGCACGGTGTCGCCCTCGAGACGGCTGACGCCGTCAACCTCGACCGTTCCTGGTTGTGCAGAGCTTTTGAGTCGGATGCCTGATTGGCCACCATCGACACCAAGAACGGTAGCCATCAGCGGTTCCTTGCTTGTTTGGGAGTAAACGCCGCACCAGAGACCTGGGCGGTGAGCTGGTATTTGTCGCCGCGGTAGAAGCAGTTGGCGATCATGATGATGTTGCCGCGCGAGTCGGAGTCGACCATGCGAATGCGAAGGCAGGCTTGATCTTCGGCAATCGTCAAAAGTTCCCGCACACGCTGATCGGGCAGCACTGGTTCGATGGAGACGTTGGCGGCGCCGGGCACGATGCGATAACGGGTTCCGAGAAGTTCGTAGAGCGAACCCCCGAGGTCGCCACCGTTGATTCCGGGGACAAGTGCTTGCGGAATCCATACCGTTTCGACAGCCATTGCTTCACCGCCGCCCAATCGCAGCCGAGTAAAGCTAACGACGGGGTCGCCGGGGGCGATCTGTAGCTGTGCGGCGATTGTGGTATCTGCCGCGGCCACGCGGTAGGCGAGCAGTCTGGCACTGGGTTCAAGGCCGCGGTCGCGCATGTCTTGAGAGAAGGAGGTGAGCCCGAGCAGACGCACAAAGGGTTGCGGGGTCACATAGGTTCCCGAGCCGTGGCGGCGCTCGACGAGCCCTTCGGCGACGAGTGCGTCGACCGCCCGGCGGATTGTCATTCGCGCGACACCCCACTGCGCACTCAGGTCGCGCTCGCTTGGGAGGCTCTTGCCCACCTCTGTTGACGCTACCAACTCTCGGAGGCGCGCTCTCAGCGTGTGTCTGGTTGACTCGACGACGACTGTCACCTTCACATTAGAGCCCATTTGTGGGCGTGCGGTAAAGATCCTGGTAGACCAGTAGTGGCACTGCTCACTCAAAGGTATACCCGGCATAATCCCTAGATGTCGGGACCTAAGGCGAGAAGGAGGCTCTGGTTGTTAGTCACCTTAGACCACTCCGATATCGTAGCGTGATCTGATTCTTAGACCACTTGACGTGCGATATATGGTGAAGCAATGAGCTACATCCGCCCGGCGGGCTTGCACGACCTTCCCGGTACCTACCGCGTCTGTCTTCAGACGGCGGATGCCGGAGCCGATGGGAGCGCTCTCTACGAGAATCCCGACCTTCTGGGGCACGTCTACGTTGGCCCGTATTTGGTGGGGCAACCTGACCTTTCGTTTGTGATCGCAGACAACCATGGAGTTGCCGGCTACGTGTTCGGAGCTGCCGACACGCGCCAGTTTGAGGCGTGGCAAGAACGCGAGTGGTGGCCTTCGTTGCGTGAACAGTATCCCCTCACTGGCGGCGCAACACTCGACGACGAGTTGATCAGCCACCTGCATTCGCCCGTGCATTCGCCCGATGGGGTGGTCGAGCATTACCCCGCGCACCTCCACATCGATTTACTACCCCGAGTACAGGGCACAGGATTCGGGCGAAAGATGCTTGAGACACTCTTTGAGGCGCTTCGCGCGCGCGGCGTGCGCGGCATCCATTTGGATGTTGGAGAAGACAACCAGAATGCGATCGCGTTTTACCGTCACCTCGGTTTTGTGGAGGTTGCCCGCGGCACCGACTCGATCTATTTGGGAAGGGAACTGTCGTGATTCTGCCGGAATCGACCGCCGTGCCGCTTCGTGGCGGGCCTACCCTTCGCTGGGGTGTGCTCGCTCCCGGCGGGATCGCTACTGACTGGGTAGCAACGATGCACGCGAACACCGATCAGCGGGTTGTGGCGGTGGCATCTCGTTCTGGCGAGCGGGCAGCGAAGTTTGCCGAGAAGAATGGCATCGCGCGCAGCTACGACAGCTACGAGCACCTGGTGGCAGATCCCGAGGTCGACATTGTCTATGTTGCCGCCCCGAATGTCTTTCACCGCCCGCTAGCGTTGCTGGCGATCGCCGCGGGCAAGCATGTTCTGATCGAAAAGCCGCTCGGTGTCGATGCGACTGATGCGCGTGTGATCGTTGATGCGGCTCGCGCTGCTGGGGTGTTTGCGATGGAGGCGATGTGGACCAGGTTCCTGCCGCAGACAACCGTGATGGCGCGTCTGCTGACCGAGGGTGAGCTGGGTGACGTGGCAGTGCTGACGGCAGATTTCGGGGCAGACTTTGGCGACCTCCGTGATCAGCCCGTGTTCGACCCGGCACTGGGTGGCGGGTCACTGCGCGATATCGGCATCTACCCGGTGTGGTTCTCCCGTTTTGCACTCGGCGCCCCCAGTTCGTTGTTTGCGAAGGGGCGGATGCTCGACAGTGGTGTTGATGGCCAGGTGGCGATGATTCTCGACCACCCCACTGGTGCTCAGGCTGTGTTGCACACGACGATGCTTGCCGATACTCCCACGGAGGCCCGCATCAGCGGCACGCGCGCTCGCGTCGAGGTGCGTTCTCCGTTTTATGCTCCCGATGGTTTTGTGTTTGTTCGTGGTGAGGAACGCACCGAGTTCACCGATGAAACCGGACTCCGTGGTCGCGAGGGACTCGCTTTTCAGACCACCGCGATTGCGCAACACATTGCGGATGGCCGAACGGAAGCTCCTGAGCATCCACTCGCTGTGTCGGTAGAGATTCTGGCGACACTCGATACGTTGCGTGCCCAGGTTGACGCGGGCTAGGCGGCAACTTTCGCGCGGGAGAGGTCGACAAACAAGTCGGTGTTGTATTTGTAGGCAGTCAAAACTTCGTCGATGACGCGGTCGCGTTCGGCGTCATCCCACTCAACGGCATCGAGCTGTTCACGGTAGGTGGTCTTGAACTCTTTGGGCTTCGCGATCTGTTCGAAGAGGTAAAAGCCGACACCGTTGGTGTCAAAACCGAACTGGCGCTGCATGAGAGTGCGGATGACTTGCCCACCCGAAAGATCACCGAGGTAGCGGGTGTAGTGGTGGGCAATGAACCCACCAGCCCAGTCCTGGGCAGAGATCTCGCTCACACGTGCGGCGTAGGAGGCCGCCGTGGGGAGGGGCGCGATCTGGTTACGCCAGTCGGGGCCGATGAGAAATTCTAGGTCAGCTTCGATGGCGGGCAGGCGGGTGAGTTGCGAGGTGATGAATGGTGCGGCAACGGGATCATTCGCAAAGTGGTCGGCTGCGGCCTCGATGGCTTCGTAGATGAAGTAGTGCTGGGCGACGAGGGCGATGTAGTCTTCGCGGCTGCCCTTGCCCGTCATGAGATCTTTCATGAAGTCGGCGCCTTCGCTATCACCGTGGCGTGACCACGTGCGCTCACGGAGGGCCTGCGAGAACGGAATTACAGTCACTGAGGTCTCCTAGCGAAGTTAGTTAGGTTAGCCTCACTCTACTGGGGGCTGCCAAGGAAACCGCAAGGGTGACATCGTCGGGACTGTATCGTAATGAAGTGAGTGCGATTGAGCAGCCCCGCGTCTTGGCGACGACCAAGCAGTGGTTTGCTCTTGCCGTGTTGATGCTGCCGACGCTGCTTGTCTCGATCGACAACACCGTGTTGAGTTTCGCCCTGCCGAGTATTGCCAGAGACCTGCGGCCGAGTGCGGTCGCGCAGCTCTGGATCGTCGACGTGTATCCACTGGTGCTCGCGGCCTTGCTCGTGGGGATGGGCAATCTCGGCGATCGATTTGGGCGTCGTCGCATGCTGCTGATCGGTGCCACGGGTTTCGGAATCGTCTCCGTGCTCGCGGCCTTCGCCCCGGATGCGATCTCGCTCATCGTCGCGCGGGTGTTCCTCGGAGTCTTCGGTGCCATGCTGATGCCGTCCACCCTGTCGCTCTTGCGATCGCTCTTCGTCGATCGTCGGCAGAGACGACTCGCGATCGCTATTTGGGCAGCCGGATTTTCGGCCGGTTCCGCTATCGGACCGCTCGTTGGGGGAGTGCTACTCGAGCACTTCTGGTGGGGATCGGTGTTCCTCGTCGCCGTGCCGTTCCTGTTGCCGCTGCTGATCTTCGCGCCACTGTTGATCCAGGAATCGAAAGACCCGGCGCCCGGTCCGTTCGACCTCGGCAGCATTGCGCTGTCGATCCTCACGCTCGGACCGGCCGTCTACGCCGTTAAGGTCATCGCAACGGAGGGTGTTGGTGTGCTGCCTGTCGTGCTGCTCGTGGTCGCCGTGCTCTCGGGCGTATTTTTCGTGCGTCGGCTTCTTGCGCAGAGCAATCCGATGCTCGATATGAACCTATTCCGGGTGCCCTCCTTCAGCGGTGCGGTGCTGGTGAACCTCGTCAGTGTCTTCTCGCTCCTCGGGCTTCTGTTCTTCCTCACCCAACATCTGCAGCTTGTGGTGGGACTCAGCCCGTTCGATGCGGCGCTTGCGCTCACCCCCGGCATTATTGTGATCATTGTTGCGGGACTCGGAGTTGTGCCACTCGTCCGGTTCGTTCGACCAGGGTTCCTCATGGCGGGCGGGCTGCTCCTGTCGCTACTCGCCTACGGTTCGATCGCACTGATCGGTGGCGACGCGACAGTGCTGAGCCTCATCGTGGCGTTCTGTGTTCTTGGTGCCGGGATTGGTTCGGCCGAAACGCTCTCCAACGATCTCATTATCTCCAGCGTGCCCGCAGATAAGGCAGGGGCGGCATCCGGTGTCTCCGAGACCGCCTACGAACTGGGTGCGGTGCTCGGAACGGCCGTGCTCGGCAGCATCCTCACCGCCGCCTACCGCTCGTCGATCGTGATCCCGAACGGACTCCCCGCAGTGGATGCGACGGCAGCGCGCGAGACCCTCGGCGGTGCCGTCGAGGTGGCCTCCACTCTGCCCGATGGCCTCGGTGAGCAACTGTTGGACTCGGCCCGTCACGCCTTCGACTCGGGAGTTGTCGCAACGTCGTGGGTTGCCGTCGGCCTCATGGCCATCGCGATCGCCATCACGCTAGTGACTCTGCGGTCGGTGCGGAGTTAACCGCACGGCCGCCCAGGAGCGTGGCTACCGGGGATGCAAGAGTTCGGCGACGCGCAGCCTAGTGACCGTTGTGGCCAGGAATGGTGAAAAGATCGTCGACGTTGTCGCCGTCTGGGGCGTCTCGCTGCGGAGTAAACGAGCCATCATGTTCGCCGTGCGGCTGCGCGTAGCTCCCAGCCTCAGTGGCGGCGAGTGCAGGGGTGGTGAGAGCAGAAACCACGAGACCACCCACCATGAGAGCGGTGAGATAGCGTGCGGCGCCGGGTACGGTGCGCGCCGCGGGGCGTCCTTCACGCACGCGACGGGCGTGCAGCGACAGGATGCTGGCGACAAAAAGTTGGAAGATAGCGGCAACGCCCCAGGGCACGACATCCATCACTGAGGCAAGGGCCGGGGATTGCAGAGTGGATGCCGCAGCAACCAGCAACCCCCAGACAATAAGTGGTGCCACCGCAACTACCATCGCGGCGCGCGGTGCTGGCAGGGTGTCACGAGTGAAGGCGAGCACACCCCAGCCGAACTCGACGACACCCAGGATTGCGAGGGGGATGCCCAGCCCGAGAGGAGCACCGATGACGAGTGCACCATGGATTAGTCCGGTGCCGATTGCGGCAAAAGAAATCCAGGTTCGGGTAATAGCGGACATTATCGATCTCCTCTCAGCGCCGGGGATGGTGGTGTATGCGGGAGTGTGACGGGCGCGTTGCCGCCGCACTCCCGCAGTGCGTTGAGCGTTAGGCGCTGACGCCGGTAGCGCGCTTGTCTGCACCGAGGCCAACAGCGAGTAGTACAACGGCGCTCGCGAAGTGCAGCACGTTGTCTGCAGCGTTCAGGGCCAAGATGTTGAGTGATGTGCCGACGAGCAGCAGTCCAGCGAAACCGAGGACGAGGTAGGCGAAGCCGACTGTTGAGTTCACAGCGCGTGCGGCTCGCTTGTTGGAGATTCCTGCGAGAAGCAATGCTGCACCGATGAGGACGTGGGCAACGTTGTGGAAGATGTTCACTTCGAATAGGCCCAGCAGCAGCCCACCCTCGGTGGCGAAGAACCCAACACCGTTTGTGACGGAGAATCCGAGTAGTCCAACAAGAACGTATACCGCGCCGAAGATGACTCCCAGCAGACGGTTAGGTGATGTAGCCATTGACGTGCCTCCTCTGCGCAAACCCGATGTTCGCACTATTGATCCTTATTCGTACCCCTCGTCCATATGGTTTGGCTAGGGGCAGCAAGAAGTCAACTTGTGGCGGGAATGTGGCGGTGCGCTAGTTTTGTGGTCGTGCTTCCACGCCGAGCTTCTCGCACGCTCGGTCGTACAGGCGCACAATTTCGTGCCGGATCTCTGCACGCTCGCTAATTGGGGCGCCCCACGGGAGGGAAACATGGTGCTCAACACCGTGGCCGTCAGAGTACTGCCAGGTGCCTTCGGTGCCGTCGAGCGAGACCATGGCCGCTGAGATTGCGGCAGATTCGGCAAACGCACGCACGATGAGCAGATTGTCACCGTTGTGGTCGCTATTCATGTGGGCGAGTACTGCGGACACGATTTCTGCGCTGAAAGTGGTCACGGTTCTACGGTAGCGCGAGATGAAAAATGGTGCTTGAGAGGCCCCGGAGGTAAAATCGTGGCGGCAGGTCGGCGAGGAAGTCGTGTACTTTCCGTACACGGTGCATACCGCGAGCACGTCGAGCACGGTGCTGCGGCGTGCACTCGAACTCATTGAGGAGCTCGCGGCCCGAGCCGACGGAATACGGTGACCCAGTCGAGCGTTTCCCTTGGGGGACCCAGGCCGCCTCTGCGGCTGCTCATCAACGAGGAGCGTTATGACTCTCACCCAGCAACTCAAGGACCGCGCCGCTGCTACGGCTGCGACGAAGTCTGCAGAAGATCTCGACATTCTCAACAACTCGGTGCGCGAAGTGGACGCCGCCGGCATCTCCGATAACGCTCTCAAGGTTGGCGACACCGCCCCCGATTTCTCGCTTGCGGATGCTGCCGGAAACCAGGTTCGTCTGTCAGCGCTGCTGGATGCTGGCCCCGTCGTGATTGCTTTCTATCGTGGAGCGTGGTGCCCGTACTGCAACCTCGAACTTAAGGCTCTGCAAAAGATGCTGCCCGACTTCCGTGCGGCTGGGGCAACGCTGATCGCGATTTCTCCGCAAACGCCAGATGAATCATTCTCGACCGAAGAGAAGCACAATCTCGAATTCCCTGTGCTGTCGGATGGTGAACTGAGTGCGATCAAGGGTTTTGGACTGCTGCACCCTGTGGATGATCGCACGAAAGAGTATTACGAGAAGGCCGGCTATGACCTCGTGAAGTCAAACGGTGCAGTCGGTTGGCAGTTGCCGTTGCCCGCAACCTATGTGGTCACGCTGGACGGCACGATCGCCTTCGCTTTCGTGAATGCCGACTACAAGTTGCGTGCTGAACCTGCCGAAGTTCTTGAGGTCGTGAAGGGGCTCTAGTGAACGACAGAGACGATTGCCGCGTGCTGTGACTCACGGTCGCCTCACGCGTCTACGCCGTGTCGTTCCGGTGTCGCTTTGCAGGCGTAGTCTGGAACGATGATCGACACTCAAGTTTTTCGCGCACGTAGCGGGGGTTGGAGTTCATTTGGCGTTCGGAAAGCAGAAACTGCATGACTCACCAATTCTCCAGCTATGTCGCCATCGGTGACAGCTTCACCGAGGGCGTCGGAGATGAACTGCCCGATGGCCGCGTGCGCGGTTGGGCCGACCAGGTTGCATTGGGCCTCGCACTAGCGTCACCCACACCGGTCTCCTACGCGAATCTCGCCATTCGTGGGCGCCTCCTCGCGCCCATCGCTGGAGAGCAGTTGCGGGCGGCGGTCGCCCTGAAACCTCAGCTGATGAGCATCAATGGTGGCGGAAACGACATCATGCGCCCCAAAGTTTCGCTGGAATCGATCACCGACCAACTGCTTGCTGCAGTGGATACGGCGACAGCCAGCGGCATCCACGTTCTGCTGCTCAGTGGGGGAAACCCGAGCAGGCACTTGCCGTTCGGTTCGCTCATGGCGACTCGCGGTGATCGTTTGGCACACGAGGTGATGTCGCGTGCGTCGAAGGACAACGTGACTTTTGTGAACAACTGGGCAGATCAGGAGCTCACGAAGCTGCAGTACTGGTCGGTCGACAAACTGCATCTAAACACACGCGGGCATGCTCGCGTTGCCAGCAACGTGTTGTCGGCGCTCGAAATTCCGGTTCCCGATTTTGCTGCTGATCAGGGGCCAGCGGATGACGCCCGCCCCCGCACCGCGGCATACTGGCGCGAATACGTGCTGCCCTGGATCGGCCGCCGACTCACGGGGCGCTCCTCGGGCGATAACCGCGAACCGAAGAGTGCGACTCTGCAGCCTGTGGTGATTGCGGGGCGCTAGGGACGTGCGAAACTAAACCGCGCCGCTCCAGGCCGCGGGCACGAGGGTCCACGTGACTTCGGCATCCGCAGTTCCGGGGTTTTTCCAGTTGTGGAGTTCGCGGCCAGGGAAGGTGATGGTGTCACCGGCGCTGAGGGTGGCGGTGCGGTCAGTGAACTGAATCTTTGATTGGCCGCGCGGGGTGACCATTCGCCCGGTTGCGCCGCGGCCGCCCATGTTGATCAGGGGAGCGTCGGCACGCATAACTAGTTCGGTTTCAGAGGCTTCGAGGAGGGTGCCAATCGGCAGCAAGAGCACTTCGCAGATGGTGAGGAGTGTTGCAACGCTTGGTGACGTTTCATCGCGCTCGACGCGGCTGATGAACCCTTTGGTCAGGCCGGAGGCGGTGATTTCTCCATCTTGACAGGCGCAGAAGATGGGGACAGAATCAAACACACACTTTGTTGCCTAATAAGCACTTTATGTTTCACATAAGTATCTCATCCGGCCCAACGAAGGGAAGCGGCAACTATGACTGACCAGACCGAACCGATCGGCCCGTCCGACGCGAGCATCGTGCCGCGCTATGCCGGCATCGCAACATTCGCCCGCTTGCCTCGAATCGAAGATGTTCCGCGTGCCGATATCGCTGTCGTCGGTGTTCCCTTTGACAGCGGCGTCAGCTATCGTCCCGGTGCCCGCTTCGGTCCGGCACACGTGCGCGAAGCGTCACGACTGCTGCGCCCATACAACCCTGCGCAAGATGTCACCCCGTTCAGCACCCAACAGGTTGTGGATGCCGGAGACATTTCCGCAAACCCGTTCAACCTCGGCGAGGCCGTAACCCAAATTCAGCAGGCTGCCACTGACCTGAGCGCCGACGGCAAACGACTCGTGACGATCGGTGGCGACCACACCATCGCGCTTCCGCTTTTGAGGGTAGTTGCTGCAAAGCACGGCCCCATCGCGGTACTCCACTTCGACGCACACCTCGACACGTGGGACACCTACTTCGGTGCACCCATCACTCACGGCACCCCCTTCCGTCGAGCCTCAGAAGAGGGGCTCATCGACATGCAGGCAAGCACGCATGTGGGAATCCGTGGTCCCCTGTATTCACGTGATGATCTTCGCGATGACGAACGACTGGGCTTCGCAATTATTTCGAGTGCCGAAATCGAGTCCGAGGGGCTCCAGAGTGCGATTGACCGGATGCTCGCCAGACTCGGCGATCGCCCCGTCTACGTTTCCGTCGACATCGATGTACTCGACCCGGCACACGCGCCAGGAACAGGAACCCCAGAAGCTGGCGGAATGACCAGCCGCGAACTGTTAGCGATGTTGCGTGCATTGCGCAACGTTAACATTGTTGGCGCCGACGTTGTCGAAGTCGCCCCCGCCTACGATCACGCACAGATTACGGCGATCGCAGCATCCCATGTGGCGTACGAAATCATTTCGGCGATGACGCCGGATTCCGCGCGAAACCCAGACGCCACGCCCGCCCCATAAACCTCACTGTGACACCCGAAATCAACGAATAATCGAGAGGACAATGATGTCAACCGCACCTGTATCGCCGATGCCGCGGGAGTCC
>Ga0307487_1000958_pt1 | contig 21427 bp, 17 predicted proteins | sample CBIW12metaG_FD_203665 | JGI IMG/M metagenome (GOLD analysis project Ga0307487, IMG submission 203665) | Sea-ice brine microbial communities from Beaufort Sea near Barrow, Alaska, United States - CBIW 1.2 | ecosystem: Environmental > Aquatic > Marine > Coastal | place: USA: Alaska | collected... | reverse complement strand
AAGTTGAAGCCGTAAATCATCTTCGAAATTTTACGAGATTTTACCTGTATGCGAAAACAGGTAAAAATAATATCATTCAGTTATGAAGGGATGGATTAAGCTGCACAGGAAAATAAAGAACCATTGGCTATGGGATGATCCTGAAAAATTAAAAAGATGGATTACAATTCTCTTAGAGGTCAATTACACTGAAGGTAAGATGCTTTTGGGAAATAATTTGATAGAGGTTAAAAGAGGCAGCTCCACGAATTCTATCCGAACCTGGTCTGCTCTTTTTAAATGTGGTTCAAAAGCTACTACCAATTTCTTCGATCTGATCGAAAGTGATGGAATGATAACCCGAAAAACTTTAGGAAAAGGGAAACATTCCACAACCCTTATAAGCATTACTAATTACGAGGAATATCAAACAGATAAGGAAACGGTAACCCATACATTAACAACTACACTAACCGATAAACAAGAGAAACACAAACGTCCTACAATAGAAGAAAGTAAGAAGGACAATAATGTAAAAGAAATGAATAAGAATAATAGTCTTTTATCTGAAATTGAAATTTCAGACGTTCCACCTAATCTTCAAGATTATTTTAAAATCGCACTATCCTTTCAAAAACTATTCATTAAAAATTTGAAAGAAAGGGGTGCTCCTACGAGAAGCCAGGAACTAGCTCGATTTATAACTTACGTTACCCCTATCCGTTTAATGATTGAAAATGATAATATAACACGGGATCAAATTAAAATGGCTTACGACTTCCTTCAGGGCAAGGAAAGTGAATTTTGGAAAAGCAATATTTTAAGCACAAAAAAGCTGCGGGAAAAAATAGATCAACTTATTTCTCAGAAAAACACTCCCAAACGGGGTTATGGGATTTCTAAACCAATAGATGAAAAAGTAAGAACTAAAATAGCGCAATATGACTAATAATCTCTCAATAGCAGAATCCCTGAACCGGCTTGGAAAATTAAAGTCTGGTACCCACGTTGAAAAAGCAGTTCACGAAGTGTATATGCCTCTAAAAAGGGAAAAGAAAGTAAATGATTTTCAACTCACGAAAGAAGTGTTGTGGAAGTTGTTTAAATATTACACCCCTCTAGAATATGTTATTGATAGTCGAAATGAACATGTGCTATACACAATAATGCGGTATTTCCTTCAGGATCCGGAATTCAATGAATACCGCAAGGTTAAAAATGTAGCCAGTCTGGATAAAGGATTATTGATTTATGGCAGCTACGGAGTTGGAAAATCTTTATTATTTAACACACTACATAAGGTTGGAAGGGAATTGATAACTAAAGCAGGTTGCAATGATATCTGGTTTAATTGTATCTCAGCCGGATCTTTTGTTGATCGGTATATGGTTGCAGCTAAAGACAATCAGAATGTTAATGTCTTCAACCTAAAAAACTTTTACTCAGGGAAACTCTACATTGACGATTTAGGCTTTGAAGAAAAGGCATTTAATAAAACGGAGATCCTAGGTGAATTACTATTTGAAAGAAACCGTAAAATGGTGAAAACATTTGTCACAACCAACCTAAAACCTTCAGAAATTGCTGAAAGATATGGAGAGAGAATTGGGGACCGTTTACCTGAAATGTTTAACATAATTCAGTGGGATGGAGAAAGTTTTAGGGAATAACAGTCCCGTATTTTATCAATTGATGGGTCGGTAGGAGACTGATAACAATTACCTCTTAACGGTTCTTGAAATGATTCGTTACTAACCCATAATTATATATTAATGTAATACTGATTTAATAATATAACCCGGTAATAGTTTTTTTCATTGGCTTCTATTGCATTTACAAAGGTAATTGCAGTGGCTATATCCTAATAAAATAATTCCCGGGAACCGCAATAAAATCAGCCGTTGCAACGGGCTACAACTTATACCGAAACGGGTATTATGATAATTGGATACTATAAATAAAATATTAATTTGCAATCCACTGCAATTCAATTATTTACACCTTAAAAAGAGTGAATATTAGCCGTTGCAAAGGTTGCAACGGCTAAGCCCCTTCTGACATTCCCTATCCTTTGCAAGTTCAGTAAATAAGGCCGTTGCAACGGCTTCAATGGATCCACAACGGCTGCTGAGTACGTTTTACCTTATAACCGGGCAACACCTTTGTCAACACTCTTTAAAACAATACATTACATTTTATTTGCAAGAAAAGTATGCCGTTGCAACTATTGCAACGGCTAATTATAATTTTAATAGAATCCGTTTCTGCTGAACCCCAGTAAACACAGCCGTTGCAACGGCCGCAACGGCTCCCGCAACGGTTATTATATAGCATATGACCTAAATTCGATCTGATTTTATATAAAACACTGTAAAATAGCATTTTAAATGATGTGGACACGAAATATTTAGCCGTTGCAACCGTTGCAACGGCTAAATTTAGTTTTAGCAGGCTCCGTTGCTGACGAACCCCTATAAACACAACCGTTGCAACGGCTTCAACGGTTCCCTCAACGGCTCTTTTTCAGAATTTAACCAATGGCTGCAAAATTAATTAACAACAACCAGTAGCACAGACTTTTACACGAATAATTAACCGTGCAAAAGCTCACGCAATGGCTATAAGAAAGTATGGGTTTCTTAATGTTCGAAAACAGTTAATCATTGAACATTTTACCGATGGAAAATATTTAAGCTGATAAATATGTAAAATTAAGTTCCTATTTTCACATAATGGAACTTATAGTTATCTCAAAAGAAGATTTGGAAGAATTAGTACAAACTGCTGTCAATAAAGCCCTAACTGACTTCTTTTCTGAAAAAGAAGAAAAGGCCCGAACAAAGGAGATTCTAACTGTAAAGGAGACGGCGAGGTTGCTCGGAGTTTCTGAACTCACTGTAAGGACTTATATAACAAAGGGTAACATAAAAGCGGAACGTATAGGCCGTAGGATAATGATTAGAAAAATCGCCATTGACCATGCACTGAAAGAAGTAAAATCTTTGAAATGTAGGAGATGATTTAGGAAGTATGATTGGGAGTTTATAAATAAAAGGTTGAAATTTTTCAAGAGCTTCCACAAAAAGGATGAAACGGCTAAGCTAATTTCTCACATACCTCCTTAAATTTTTCGTATAATAGTAAAAAATAGCGGTTGCAACCGCTGCAGCTGCTATTTCTTAATTACGGTTGCCAACGCCCATTATTTTAAAATGCGACCTTGTCTAAAATCTGAACAGCTCCTTAAACATTGAATTTTTAATACTTTGTATGAAATTAATTCTAGAACGACACCTTTTGGCTGTTAATGGTTTTATTATTGAATAAAATAATAAACTATGTCACTACACCTTAATCCTATAAACACTAAAAAAATTCAAGAACTCAGCGATAAAGTACATATTGAAGAAGTCAAAGCGCGTAACTTTTATATAAATCTGGAGCCTCAACTTAAAGAAATGTTAGCTTCAGGTAGTATTGATGATTATAACATAGTTGAAGAATTACAGGTCTTTAGTTATAACAAAGCCGTTTGCCAAAAGTATGCTGTGGAAGTAGGTGACCCAATTTATTCTGAGGGTTTTGTACTCAACTGGGATGATCAAGATTTTTTTCAAAACTGGAATGAAAATACCGGGGACAAAAACAATCCACTCGCCGGGTTTCATTTTGGATATGTTATGCACTGTATTCTGTTTCATAGCCATTTGTCATTAGAAGACATATTAGAAATTGATGATGTTTGGATTGAAATAAAAGTGGATTACCAGTTTTGGATCGATAAATAATAATTAACGACAAGCTTCGCTTTTAAAAAATGCCAACAATGAAACCAATCATTGAAAAACGATTTAATTAATTTAGGAAGGATGAGTATAACAACGGCTAAAACCCATTAACCACTGCAACGGAGAAATTATATTTTCTCACGACCTATTTTGTCGCATCATATTCATTTCTTTACTTCATTAAACAAGAAAAACCATAATGAATATACTTTACCTACACGGATTAAAGAGCAAATTAAGTGATGTAAAACGCAAAGTTCTGGAGAAACACGGGATTGTAATTGCTCCCGAAATAGACTACTCCAAGGAGCATATCCAACCTCTGCAAATCCTTCAAAATTATCATGATATAGAATTTAATGTGATCATTGGCAGCAGCATGGGTGCTTTAAATGGTTATATCATTTCTGACTGGATTGGTCGTCCTGCTCTTTTGTTTAATCCTCCCTTATCCAGACATCCTGGAAATATAAAACTTCCCAAAGAAAAGTTCATAAAGAGCGATTCTCCAAAACAACTTTTGCTGGGGGGACAGGATGATGTGGTAGATCCACAGGAGACTTTGACTTTTTTAGGCAAACACCTGCGGGAACATCAATTGGAGATCAAAATAGATCCATACCTCGGACACCGCATTCCGCTCGAACTTTTTGAAGAGCAGGTTTCTCATTTCTTTTCTAAACTATGTTATTAATCACTATGGCTGTACATCAAACTATTAAGCGTTATACCAAAATTATTTCTATCCTTAGAAGGAGACCCATGAGCTATGATGAAATTCAAAGCGAAATAGCCCTGGATCCTGATGCCGTAGAAGAAAATTTATTAACCTCTCAACGTACTTTTCAAAGAGATATTAAAAGTATAGGTTCGATTTACGAGATTGAAATAGAATCTGACAAAAGCACCAACAAATATTTTATAAAAGATGATGTTGAAGAAATACATTCCCGTCGCCTCCGTGAGAATTCTGAAATCGTTAATGCCATTCGGCTTTCCAAAGGTTATGGCGAAAGCTTGATATTTGAAGAGCGCAGATCTCTGGGCACAGAACATATGGCCGGACTTATTCATGCAATACAAAATCGCCTATCGGTCAATTTTGAATACCATAAATTTTGGGATGAGTCCGTTAGTAATCGTACTGTAAATCCCATTGCTTTAAAGGAAGCGCGCAACCGTTGGTATTTGATTGCACAGGATGATGATAAGGTCAAAAATTTCGCGCTGGACAGGATTAAAAATTTAGTCATTTCTGAATTACGGTTTCCACCAATTAATTATAATTCATACCAACAATTTGAAAACAGTTTCGGCATCATTAACGGTACTGATGAAGAAGCTGAAGAAGTTGTGCTTTCTTTCACTCCTCAGGAAGGTAGATATGTGGAATCCCTCCCGCTCCATCACAGCCAGAAATTGGTTCTGAAAAATGAAAAAGAAATAAGGTTTAGCTATTTTATCCGGCCTACTTACGATTTCAGGATGGAATTGCTTTCTTACGGAGATCAGGTTAGGATATTGGAGCCGGAAGGTTTAAAAAAAATTATTAAGTCCCAGTTACAAAATGCTTTAAAATCTTATAAATAATTTTTTTTGGTGTCATTATTTGACGGGACCTATGTTCATCTTTAGGCTAATTAAGAAAAGGACTCTTCCTTTTTAGAAATAAACAATAAAACAAATAATTAAATCCGTCCTGGCCGAAATTCTCTTGGAATGTAGGGTAACAAGAGGTGGAAGCCTGGACGGAATTTTATCTAATTTTTAAATTAATGTAATGAATTACGGAAATAATATTGAACCCGATTTTTTACCAAATTTCAATCTGAAGCATGTAAATCACATGATAAACTTCTATCATGTAGAGAAAATGTATTTGGCTTATTTTGGAAAAGTTCCCAGTTATTATATTTTTTCCAATCGTGACATCGAAAGGTTTCATCAAAAATTTCCGGAAAAGTTCGAAACCAATATTCTGGGGAAGCACTTTAGGAGGTATATTGAAAAAGAAGATCATAAAGCCGAAATTTTTTACATTCTAAAACATGAAATTATTTTAGAGCAAGAGCCAGATGAAGTTCACGTGTATTTTCACGATGAGAATTCAGTTCTTCTGAATCAGCTCCTTGAATTTGTAAAAGGATTTGAAATAGAGAAACCCGATAAAGCTCATATCAATCTTATTATAACTCAACCTCATGGCCTCGATAATAAAAAGATAGATTTTACTAAACCAGATCTTGACCTCTCTATAAGTTATAATGATGATTTTCCTAAGTTTCATGATAAAATGCTTAAAATCTTACAGCAAGACAATAAAAGCGGACTCCATCTACTCTACGGAAAACCGGGAACTGGAAAAAGCACGTATATCCGGTACCTGTGTGGATTAGTAAAGAAGGAAATCGTGTTTTTGCCGGGACAGATGGCCCAAAATCTCGACAATATTGCCATGACAAAATATCTTATGGATAACCCTAACTCAATATTGGTCATAGAAGACGCTGAGGAGTTGATCGTTTCCCGGAACAGTCAGCGGAACTCTAACCTTGCAATGATCCTTAATATTACCGATGGTCTATTAGGAGAATCCCTGGGCATACAAATTATCGCCACCTTCAATACAGATGTTCAAAACATAGACCCCGCCCTCAAACGCAAAGGTCGATTAAAATCAGCTTATGAATTCAGGGCACTATCTCCAGATAAAGCAAATCGCTTACTTATTGAACAAAATTTGAACTATTCTACGGATATAGAGATGACCCTGGCAGAGATTTACAATATTAGCGAAGAAGAACAGTATAAGAATCCGGAGCGGAAAGTGGTTGGATTTAAATAACCTAAGATTAAAAATTATTTCTGGATGACTCGCGAACCGTAGATATGATTATGATCATCCCGGTATCTCAAAATTTAAGGTGGTAAAAAAGTCAACCTGTGTTATGGATTGGATTTAGAAATGGTAATTCTCCATTCATCAAGTTTAAAAAGGATTTAGATTAACGTAAAAGCTGCTGTTTTCAAATAACTTCATGCCAGGTTTTACGATTTAGCATGTAAATTTCACCGCTCATCATTGCTTGTAAAATATTTGTTTTGATAGGCCTCTCACCCTTGAAGTGTTGCGATAGATATTCAAGAGCTTTTAATTCTTCCGGGATCACCTTCTCAAAAGGTATTAAATCCTTTTCAAGAATATGATTATGTACCAGAAGGCCGCAATCGGTGATATACTCAATCATATACATTTGATCAGTAAAATCCAGCTCTTCTGTTCGCATTGATCCTGCCTTTCGTTCATCTAAAGTTAGAGGCACTCCGGAAACCACTGCAATGGTATCCTGAAACGAACCATTGTTAGATTCAATAAAATTCTTAAATACCACCAAATCCCCTTTTGAAAATTTGGGAATAAAATCACGATTGTAGCCTGGTTCTTCATCAGAAGATTTGTCTACTCCTGGTGGTGTAAGTCGCTTCCCAAAAAAAGTATAACTCTCACTCGAAATCTTCATTATTTTAGATTTATTTACTGTAATATAATACCTGTCAATTTCCGCCGAATATTCATTATCATAGTATTCGTCACAAAAAAATTCATCTTTCAGCCATTTCATTCCTTCAATATGGGTATCGAAGACAGCTTCATCAATAAGCTTTTTATATCCCCATTTATAGTTCTTCACTATTTTAACTAAAATTATGTCCATATTGTTCCTTTATTTTTATTGATCACAATTATAGTTTTTGACTGCGACAACAGATGACGGAACGAGGATCAAAATTAATCTCTTTACCAAAAATATTAAAAATGAATGGCGACATCTCCTGACGCTATTCCATTGTACATTCGAATTCTTAATATAATTTTTTTATGGAAAAAGCTAATGGATTGTCCTTAACCCACGTTTCTGTGTTGAAAGACTCAGACAATTACAATGCAGATAAAATTTATCTTGCTTATCACTCAGAAGTACCCTGTAGTTTATCTTTTGGAGATGTGGACCATCTCGCCTTTCTTATAAAATTCAGAAGTCAGTTTGGAAATTTAATCCTAAAAGAGATTTATGATAAGTTTTTTGAAGCCTCTGGAGAGGAACGGCTTAATGACCATATTTTGTTACTATCTCACAAAATTTTAATTTACATTGAAAAGAGGAGTGTTTGTATTCTGGCACCAGATCCCGAACTGGAGCCGGTATTACAGATTATTGAATTGGTCAGAAAATTTCAGAAAAAGAAACGGAAAAAACCGGAGGTTTGCGTAATTGTTTCTGATAGCTATGGGTTGGGTACAAAGGAGATAAAATTTAAAAAACTCAATTTAGATCTAAAATCAAATTATCAGGATGGTTTCCCTGAGTTTCATTTAGATGTAGTAAAAGAGCTTAAGAAAAAGTGGGAGAGCGGACTTTATCTATTTCACGGCAAGCCTGGAACAGGAAAAAGTACTTACATCAGATATCTGGTTAAACAGATCAGAAAAAAAACTATTTTTCTGTCACCAAAATTGGCTGGAAATCTTGACGGTGTAGAGATGGTAAAAATTTTGCTTAACAATAAAAACAGTCTTTTAGTTATAGAAGATGCCGAAGGACTTATTGTATCCCGAAACCAAGAGCGAAATGCACACTTATCTACAATACTCAATCTTACAGATGGAATCCTTGGGGAGTCTCTGGGAATACAAATTATTGCTACTTTCAATACTGATCTTCAAAACATCGACCCTGCCCTAAAAAGAAAAGGCCGGTTAAAGTCAGCCTATGAATTCAAAGCGCTCTCAACTGAAAAAGCAAATTTTTTACTTAAAGAGCAGAAAACGAACTACATTGCCACAACGGAAATGACCCTGGCAGAGATTTTCAATATAAGCGAAGAAGAATATTATAAGAGCCCGGGGAGGAAAGTAGTTGGATTTAAGTAATCTATGATGAAAAAATTATTCCTGGATGACTTGCGGACCGTGGATATGGTATATGATCATACCCGTATTTCAGAATTTGAAGTGGTAAGAAGTTATGATGAATTTGTCGCCTATATTCAAAAAAACGGTTTGCCCGCCTTAATCAGCTTTGATAATGATTTGGGATTAAATGAAGCCGGTGAGATTGCACCGGATGGGTATGCTGCAGCAAAATGGTTGGTTTATGAATCGGGACTTGACCTCAGAAATTTAAAATTTAAAGTCCATTCAGCTAATCCAGTGGCAGCGGAACAAATAAGAGGATTATTGAATAATTATATAAATTTTTTGCGGGAGGAATAATTAACGGTTAAATAGTGCACTCCAAAATCGTATTTTTAGAAAACCTAAAACATAACCATTGAAATCACCACGCTATCTTACAAAATCCCGCTTTAAACTTGCCCTTGATTGTCCTACCAAACTCTACTACACTCGCAAACCAGAATATGAGAATAGTGCCGATGTTAATACGTTTCTCGAGCAGCTGGCACAAGGGGGATTTCAGGTAGAAGAACTGGCGCGTATGGAACATCCCGGGGGAATTGCCCTGCTGGGAGATGACTACGATTATAACAAACTTGCTGAAGAAACAGGAAGACTACTGGAACAGAATGAGGTGACAATCTTTGAACCCGCGTTTTTGGTCAACGGACTTTTCATTCGGGTAGATATCCTGATAAAAAAGGGAAATAAAGTACGGCTGTTGGAAGTAAAGGCGAAATCTGTTGCCGGAGAACGCCACGATTCCTACATCACATCTAAAGGCAAATTAAAGGGTGGAATGGACCATTACCTGTATGATGTGGCTTTTCAAAAATATGTGATGCAATTGTGTTATCCCGAATGGGAGATATCCAGTTTCCTGAAATTGGTCAACAAAGACGCGGTGACTACTGTAAATGGGCTACACCAGAATTTTAAAGTGGTGGCCGAATCTAACCTTCGCACCGGAATAGAAAAGAAAGAGGGGCTTTCAAAAGATGATCTGGGAGGTTCCATTTTAAGTGAGATCAATATCAACGCAGAAGTAAACCTTATCCTGGGGCAAAACCCGGTTGATGAAATGCGGTCTTTTCCTGGAATGGTGAATTATTTTCTGAAGCAATATCAAACGGATACGAAGATATTTATGGAAATCGGAAACCACTGTAAAGGCTGTGAATTTCATGTCTCTGAGCCTGCGGAAGGAAAACTCAGCGGATTTCACGAATGTTGGGAAACACAGCTGAAATTATCAAGGGAAGAAATAGATGAGCCGAAGGTGTTTGATGTATGGTTCAATCCGTTGGGGAAATTGCTCGCGGAAGGCAAGTATTTTATGAAGGACCTTAGCGAAAATGATTTAGAGGTAAAACCAATGGCAAACGGACTTAGTCGCTCGCACCGGCAGGCGCTGCAAATTGAAAAGGTGCTTGCCAATGACAATTCCCCATACTTTGATCTGGAAAATCTGAAAGCCGAACTGGGTTCCTGGAAATTCCCGCTCAATTTTATAGATTTTGAAACCAGCGCCGTAGCCATTCCCTTTCTTGCCGGGATGAGGCCTTATGAGCAGCTCGCGTTTCAGTTTAGTCATCACATCGTATATGAAGATGGTAGGGTAGATCACCATAACGAATATCTGAATACCGAACCCGGGGTGTTTCCCAATTTCGATTTTGTTAGAGCATTGAAGACCTCTCTTGAAGTGAATGACGGCAGCATCTTTCGCTATCACAACCACGAGAATACCATTGTAAATGTTATCTATGAACAGCTTCATAAATCTGCTGAACCCGATAAAGTAGAATTGATGGATTTTATTGAAAGCATTAGTCACAACACGGGAAAAAAGGCAAAGACCTGGAGCGGGGAGCGGGATATGATAGACCTGCAGCAAACAGTGGTAAAGTATTATTACGACCCCATCACCGGAGGTTCCAATTCCATTAAGGATATTCTGCCGGCCGTACTCCACTCCAGTTCATATCTGAAGGAAAAGTATACGCAACCCTTATCTCAATTAAGCTTAACCAGCAAAAATTTTGAATGGGATCATATTTTTTTAAAGATGGAAGACGGAAAGCCTGTAAGCCCCTATAAAGCATTGCCTCCGGTATTTGATAACTGGGACAGCGACCAACTGGAAAAGATTACAGCAGGTATCCCTGAGATCGCAGATGGAGGCGCGGCGCTCTTCGCTTACGGAAAATTACAATTCCCAGATGTTGGCGAAGAAGAAAGAGCCGCCATGAATTACGGACTCCTTCGCTACTGCGAATTAGATACCCTGGCGATGGTGATGATCTATGAGTATTTTAGGGAAGTTTGCAAATCATCTCCGAAAGAATTACCATTTTAGGATGAAAGGCTTACCTTACAAGTAATTATTAAAACAAAAATATGAAACAACTGTTAGAATTAAATTTTGAAAACCGTTATATAGATTATTTAAGAAAGAAAGATTTCATTAAAGATGAGCAATTAAAGAATTCTTTTATTTCATTACTGAGAGAAAAGAATATTCAAAAACGGCTGGAGTTATGGAAAAATTTTAAAGTAAGCGTGAGTAGTATATCCCAACTTCCAAAGCTTGCCAATCCATATTTTATGGGATTTGGGAACCCCGATGCCGATATTTTATTTATCGGAAGGGAGAAGGCTTTTAATACCTATAACAACCCTGAGTTGTTTTTTCATGAGAGTATCAATAACACTTTACAATGGGAATTGATAAACTCGGGAACAAATTTTAGTAATGAAATCTTTGATCCCAGAAATCCCAGGAAATATCATAAGTTTAAAATTAAGGCCAACCATACCTGGGGAAAATATGCAAAGATTGTAGCGCTAAAAAACAGCCTTAAACAAGATTTTTTATCAATTCCTGACAATTTACAACCTACTTTTTTTGACTATTGCTTTCTATCCGAAATCAATCATTTACCTTCTAAGTATAGTGTTGGGGAGGGTTTAATTGATGAGCGAAAAGAACTTTTGCAAAGTCCTTTCTATAAAAAATTTAAAAATGTAATAATTGGTGCTAAAGGATACCTTTCTAATCAACAAATTGAGGATATATTCGATGTAACTCCGGATCCAAATCCTATAATATTAGGTAAGAAAGGGAAGATTAAAATTCAAAATATTCAAGTAACAATTTTTAGAAATGAGCAACAGCAAGTTATTTATTGTTCGCAGTTAAGCGGCGCAACAGGCTGGACAAATGAAGCAATTAAAGCTCTCGCGGGACTGTTAAAATAAATAGCCGTGCCAGTTCTTCTACCTCGTTGGGTCATAATTTTTGCTTTATTATTAATATAAGTGCCTACCACTTGCTGAAATTTAGCCTGAGTAAACGTCGGAATATGGCGGTTAAAAAATTTCTTTAAATCAGGAACCTCGGGGAACCAGCCCGGCCGCCGGCCGAATTAAATCCTCAATGAGGGCTTTAATATACCTCGTACAACGTAGTTACTAAAACTCCTTCCAAATCGCGGAATCCAACAGATAATAACTGTTTTACTTCTTTAATTTTAAAATTAAACGGTGACGCTAAAAGGTTTACACCACTTTGCTTCTTTAATCTAATTCCCTGTCCGGAGATAATATCCTTATTAGGTTCAAAATCTTCTTCCGGTATATGCTCGGTTAGAATAATATATTTAAAATCGTATAGTTTTTCTACCACATCTTTTATTTCCGCATTCGATAAATGTTGCAACACCTGCCTTAGAATTGCGCAATCTCCCGAAGGCAGCACATCTTTTGCAATATCTAAAGCATAAAATTCTAAATTATCTGCCTGAAATTCTTTTTTATTATGTGTTATGAGAGCCGGGACTATGTCTATGGCGATATACTTTTTGGAGTACTTTACCAGTTCTTTCCCAATATTAAAATCCCCGCAACCCAGATCACAAACCACCGGTGGAGTTTCAAAATCTTTTAGAAAAGCGGATACTACAGCTATATACAAATTTACTGTTTCAGGATGATGTGAGCCTAAACCTGAGTAAAATTGAGATTTGTTACCACCCCACAAGTTGTTTTCATAGATTTGAGCCATGGCATCTTTAGTTGGCCAGGGCTTTTTTATTTTTTTATTTTTTGTCATTTAATAAGATGAAAACTGGTTTATCCTTCTTTGCTCTTTAACCGCAAAGGCCGCAGAGGTTTTTCGCAAAGGTCGCAAAGAATAAATTTGCACTATCTGCGGTTAATTATATTTTACGTTAAATATCGCCAGATACTCAATAATTAATCCCTCATTGCTGTGCTCATAAATTCTGGTTCTACCCACTCTGAAAAAGAACCATCACTTTTCACTTTTCTGAATTTACACCAATGGCCGTCAAAGCTATATTCAAAAACCAATTTGCCTTTGCTTTTCAAAACACCTTTTTTTACCGTTACCTGTTCGCATACTCTATTAATAGATAATTTAGCTTGTTAGGGATACCATTTGGCTTTTTGTAACTGAAGTTGGTTAAAAATAATGGAAAAATTTAGATTTTGTCCCTAATTTAAAATTCTAATTGGCGAATTAATTCTAATTCCATATGTTGTTCCAGTTATTTTCAAAATAAACTAAATCCTTTACATGTATGGATATTGGATAATTTTTCAGAGGAGATTTTCTGGGCCGATTGAAATATTCATCGTCTTTTAATTCTATAAGATCAATAAGCTCCTGTTTTGTAAGGATAAAGTAGCGGACATTCTCTTTCAAATCTATGTGTACAAAAACATAAGGACAGGTAATTTTATCAGAAATAATATCACGTTGTTGGCGAGTCAAACCAACTTGAAAATCTTTTTTATTCTTGGTTGTTTTTACCTGAATATTGACTGTGTTATTAGTCTGCGGATTTAGCCCGAAGATATCTACTGCCGGATAATTTTTTAAAGTCATACTTGCTACCCAACCTTTCATACTCATCATTCCGGCTACTAAATATTCACCAGTTAGTCCAATTAAATGTTTATCTAAATTTTTTTTCAAGGAATTAATTTTATAGAATTTATATTATTACTAATGCAATTGTTGTATCGTTAAGTTAAGTTCTTAATTTCACTCAACTTTGTAATAAAGCTATAGGACCATTATAGTTAAAAGCTTTTTTAAATTTTATTCTGGAATTAGAGCGTATTTCATTGTGGTCATTATTACGGAAAAAGTAAATGGTTTCACCGCTATAATCCTGCTTTACAAAACCATAAGAATTTTCTAATTTTACCACCGTTCCTTCGTACTCATTTAAGGCACCATTTTCGGTAACGATACCTTGAGGCGATTTTTTCTTTCTAGCATCGATCGGTACATTTTTTAAATAATCAAAATAGTCAGAAAATTCAGGATCATTTAATAAATAAAGAGTCCTTGCGTACCAAAATTGGGCTTCATAGCGTTTATCCCTTTTAACAAATGATTTTCGCAAGTAATGTTTATAATCGGCATAAGCCTCGGGAGATTTCTTCATTAATAATCTTGCATAGCGGAAATTTAAATCTTTATTACCAAGATTTAAACTTATGGATTCTTGAAGAGTACTTAAGGCAGCTTCTAAATTATTATTTTCTATATAATAATTAGATAATCTTGTTGCAAGATACGGGCTCCGTTTATTTATATTAAAAGCCGTTTCCAATGATTCCAAAGCTTTTGGGATGTTGTCAAGGAGTTCGTTGAAGCTCGATTCAACATCTAACAGGAAACTTTCATTTGGGAAATTCTGAATTGCTTTACTACTTAATTTTTCGAATTCTCTAATTTTTGTTTCAAGTAATTCTTGATTGACGGCATCAACAGATTCCTGAAAAAGAGTTTTTATTTCAAACAGATAGATTTTTAACAGCGTGTGATAACCGTGAGAAATATTTTTGTTTTTTTTCGATTTAATTATGTCATTGCAGACTTCCATAGCTGTTGCTAAAAGTTTTTTTCTAACAAGTGATTGGCTTGTAGTAATTGCTTTTCTTAAGAGAAATTCAGCCTTGGAATGCGCAATAAAACAGTTATCAGGATCCAATTGATGAGCTTTTTTCAATAAAACTTCCGCTTTCTCAAAATTCCCTCCGTGTGCATTCATTTCAAATATAGATTCTTGTTGTAATAAAGCAGGCTCCTCTCCTAAATTCTCATAAGCAACTTCATAAATACTTCTAATTTTTTCTACATCCTTAAATGTCTCCATAAGCTTTCGAGCATTGGTTAATGCTTTAAAAACCTGCCTGTCACTTTCAAAATCTACATCTAAATTTGAAATCACAGTAATATATTTTTGGAATCTAGCATCTTGGTCCACAAGTACTTGTTCAAAAACTAATTCAGCAATATATTGGTGACGTGTAGTAAAAACGTAATCGTTAATCAAGTAATTTCGATGATCATATACGACCGATTCTAAAGGCTTAAATAGTTTTTCTTTAAAATATGAGAAGCTTATATCATGTAATCTTGAAATGTTACCAGCTCTGGCGTATGTTCCTATACGGTGGAACATACATATTGTAAGGTATAAACTTTGGGCCTCTTCATTTGGAATGGATTTATATTCATCCATAACAATATCAGGAAAAGGTTTACCAGCCGTTGCCTCGTACAAGGCAACAAGAAGTTCTCTGCCTGATTTTTCTGATAGTGCCTCTCTTTGTTGTTCAAAGGTCTTTCCTGTAAGGTAACCTAAAGATTTATGTTTTGATAACAACCCTATTAAGTCTTCAACTTCCTTATCGTTTAAATAGCCGAGGGTATAACTTCGACTTAGAAAAAATGATAAATTTTCTCCCCCTACATTATATACATTAGTTCTTTCTGAAGCAATTATTGATATTTTAACATTATCTTTTTTTGCTTTGGAAATTACATATTCAACATCTTCAGATTTTTCAGTAACATTATCAATAAATAAATAAATTCTTTCATTGGTTAAATCATATAACTCGGCAAGCCGATTATATTCTATTGAAATGTCAGATTTGTAGTATAAACACAGTCTGTCAAAGGTAACTGCTGCCTCCCATGCCAATCTATGCAATAAAACTGTTTTTCCGGAACCAGCATTTCCTTTTATTAAATAAAGTTCTTGTTCTGTAATTCTTTCTTCTTCCTCTATTAAAAAAACTTCCGATAGAATTGAATCCGTAACTTTTCTTTTTACATCATAGTTTTTAATTATTGGATCCCATCCTTCAAAATAACCTTTATAGAAAGTTTGGGGGTTTGTATTTTCTACTGCTAAATTAGCATGGATAAAAATTATATCTCTTTCTAAGAATTCAATCAATCTGTCAGAAGGATCTCTTGCTCCGGATTGGAATTTATTCTGGACTGGATGAGAAAAATTTTTTCTTTTAACTCCGCTTAAAATCCGTTCATTTTCAGAAATCTCATCTTTTAGGATTTCCATGAATTCCTTAAAAGTCATAGGGATGGAAGTTATTTTCTTTTGATCCCATAATCTTTGTTCTGCTGGGGTTATAGCAGGGCCAACCATATAAGATCTAGGTCGAACGGATCCCAGCTTATCTAATTCTTTAAGTGTTTGTCTAATATCTAAATCTGCGAAACTAAAACCTACGAAGAGTATTGGATTTTCGTATGATTGAGATTTTAATCTGTCAAATAGACGATCTCTATTTTCTCTATGATCTACATACTGATCAGGAGTCAAAATTAATGGTAATTTTTCATCATTAATTGCAGTTATAGAGCCATGTAATTTGTTATACATTAAGGCATTTGGAACAGACATTTTTTCTTTAATTCGCTCTCCATTTTGGACAAAGGTTGCCAATGATTGCTGCCTTTGTGATACATTATCATATGATTTTTCGATAATTAAATCATAATTTGTAGTAAAAATAGATTGCCACTTATACAAAGGAATTCGTAAATGATGTTCTCCTGGTTGAAATTCCTTAAAAATCTCAGCAATAAAGCTCTGTACTGTAAATAAATCAGTTTCACTTATTGCTAATTCCGAAACATATTGTAAATCTGCATCAATATATTCCTCTCCCAAAAATTTTAAAGCAATTAAATCAGCCAGTTGGCTCCCAGAAGGTGGGGTTTCCCCTTTAGGATGTTCGCAATTAAAGGCGGAACCTGCACCTAAAAATAAAATGACATTTCCGTCTTTAATTTGATCAACGAGTCCTTTTGGAATTTCCTTATTCATTGAATGTTTTGTTAATTAAATATCATCTTTTAGTTTGTCCTTAAGCCCCAACCCCCCTCACAAACACTTCCACAAACTCCTTCATCTTATTGATGATCCGCTCCCCAATCTCCCGCGCTTTTAAGATGCTTGGCCGATTGTCCAGGCATTTGAAAATCTCGTCCCGCAGGGGTTCGTGTTCGTTGTAGATGTAGGTGTCTATCAAGGCTTTGAATTGTTCCTTGTCCAGGTTTTCTTCTTCGCACAGGTTGCCCAGTGCCAGTACCCGCTGCTGACTCCAGTATTTTTCAAATTCATCGGAAATGGAATCCACATCGTCAATTTTTGGCAGGTGTTCTTCTATGAATTTCTCTATCAATTCCCGCTTGCTGCGCAGTTCGATGTCTCCGGCCAGGATGTCCAGGATGGCTTTTTTCTGAGCATGGGCTTCGGCGCCTTTGGCGTGTTTCAGCCCAGCGAGTAATCTTAGAATGTAGGCGACATTGATCTCATCCCGGTGGATGAGTTCCAGTTCAAAATCCACATCGTCCAGGATGGAGGTTTTCTGTTTTTGATGGTCGCCTTTGGCTTTTTCGTAAAGGCCCAGGTACTTGCTTTTGTAATCCTCAAAGGTTTGCTCATCCATAGGAACATCATCCCAGCTGAAATCGGCAAAGGAGGTGAGGACGTTCTTGGCGCGTATCAGGGTGCGGAATGCCTGCACAAAGGCCAGCTCTTCCTCTTCCGATGGCAAATCATCCACACTTCTAACGGTGGGGACTATTTTCAACAGATCAATAAAGGCTTCCGAAAATTTTTCGGCGATGGCTTTATAGTCGGGAAGGAGGATTTCTTCCCGGGCTTCTTTATTCGAAAATAACGCGATGGCTTCATCGGTAGCCGACTTTAAATTCCGGAAGGAAAGGATTTCCCCGTGGGATTTCTTCTCGTCCAGGATCCTGTTGGTCCTGGAAAATGCCTGGATGAGTCCGTGATGCCGCAAATTTTTATCTACATAAAGCGTATTTACCTTTTTGGCGTCAAAACCGGTGAGCAGCATATTCACCACCAGGATAATATCCAGCCGGTCTTCGTCCTTAAAACTTATTTTTTCCCGTTCCTTTAAGCGCTTGCTGATGTCCTTAAAATAGTTTTCAAATTGTTTGGGATCTTTGGTTGAAAATCCGGTGTTGTACATCGCATTGTAATCCACAATAAATTCGTCCAGCTTCTCCCGGGTGTGGCTGGTTTTGTAAATTGGTGTGGCATCGGCAGCGAGTTCCAGATCATCCGGCAACAAACCTTGGGCTTCCCCATCTTCTTCATTGGCTCCATAAGTGAAAATGGTTGCGATGCGCAAATCGTGTTCCCCGGCTGTTTTCTTACGTTGAAAATGTTCGTAGTACGTTATCAGGTTTGCAATACTGCTCACCGCGAAAATGGAAGAATATTCCCGGTTTTTGGTTTTTGTGTCGTGGTATTGGATGATGTAATCGGTGATTTTTTCCAGGCGCTTAGAGCTGTTCAAAACTTCAGAAGTGTCAATGTCTTCCACCTCAATATCTATAAACGTATTGCCTTTTTGCTTGTAGCGGCCCACATATTCAATGCTGAATTTCAGCACATTCTGATCCCGGATCGCATCGGTGATCACATATTTATGCAGGCAATTGCCGAAGAGATCCTTTGTAGTGCGTTTTCCAAGGTCATTTTTAGCGGCATTATCTGCAAAAATTGGCGTGCCGGTAAATCCGAAAAGCTGACTGTTATTAAAGAAACTGGTGATCTTTTTATGGGTATCGCCAAACTGACTGCGGTGGCATTCGTCGAAAATAAAGACAATGCGCTTGTCCTGTAAATGATTCATCCTGGACTGATACCGGCCGGGGGAAATGGCGTTGTTCAGTTTCTGGATGGTGGTTAAAATGAGTTTGGTATCATCGGCAAATTGATTGACCAGGGAATTGGTGTTATCGGTGACATCAACAGAATCTTTCTTGAAACTGTTAAACTCCTTCATGGTCTGGTAATCCAGATCTTTCCTGTCTACCACAAAAACCACTTTATGAACTTCCGGGAGATCCATAATGATCTGGCTTGCTTTAAAGGAAGTAAGGGTTTTTCCGGAACCTGTGGTATGCCAGATATAGGCGTTGTCACGGGTGGTTTTTACATGATTGATAATGGCCTCTGTCGCGTAATATTGATAGGGGCGGAGCACCATTAAAATTTTATGGGTTTCGTTGTGAACTATGTATTTTGCCAGCATTTTTTCCAGGTGGGCGGGATCTAAAAACGCGTTGGTAAAAGCCGAAAGTTCTTTGATATTCCTGTTATGGGTATCTGCCCAAAAAAAAGTTTGTTTAAAGGTTAGGGTGGGCAAGGGGTTGTTGGAAAAATATTTGGTGTCCACCCCGTTGCTTATCACGAATAGCTGCACAAAATTGAACAGCCCGTAATTGTTCCAGTAGGAATGTCGTTTGTAGCGGTTTATTTGTTTAAAAGCCTCCTTCAATTCCAGTCCGCGGCGTTTTAATTCTATTTGCACCAGCGGCAGGCCGTTCACCAGCAGGGTAACATCATAGCGGTTTTTGTAGGTTCCTTCCTGGGTGATCTGGTTGGTGACCTGAAACAGATTTTTATCCCGCTCTTCTGAATTGAAAAAGCGCACATAAAAGGAATCCTCATTATCTAAAGTTAGCTGAAACCTTCCCCGCAGGGATTTGGCTTTTTCAAAAACATTGCCCTTTGCCAGGTGATTGAGGATGCTGCCGAATTCCTTTTCTGAAAATACCGTCTCGTTAAAATCTTCCAGCTGACTTTTTAAATTCGAGAGCACTGCTGCCTCGGTGTTTAAGGTCACCCGGGAATAGTCCAGGCTTTGCAGCTGCTTTACAAGGTTGTTTTCTAATACGGATTCAGATTGGTAGCTCAATTTTTAGTTTTAATTAATCATTTCTATTGTTACAGATTTATTTATTATAAAAAACACCGACTCTTTATGAAAAACGCACGCTATAAAATACTGTACTTTGTTTTAAATACAGCTATTTAGGATTTAAGGATTAAACTAGTTTAAATTTTCTGAATAAACTCTTGACGGTAAAATTCCCTCATAATCCTTTATGAACTGAAGAATCTGAAGACCTACATTTTCAACAATCTTTAAATATTGGGTGTTTTCAGAATTAGAAATGATTTTTATCGAAAACATATCCTGTAGATTTATTTTATTGGCATCCGCAGTAAGGAGTGGACGGGTAAATCTCCAAAAAGCATTTTTTTCATTTTCTACTTCAAGATCCTTTAAAACCTCAGATTTTTTCATGTCTAAAAGTCCAACAAACATTTCACCGTTATCATGACCTTTGCCGCTAAAAGATTCTACTCCAAATTTTATCTCCTCCTTATCAAAGTTATTTATGTATACCCAAAGCTGTGAGTATTTGTTAGTAACAGCCAATCCATTTTCTACAGTATATTTATTTAGATCCAAATGGCTATTTAAAAATAATTTAAGATCCTTTCTATATCTCTCCCTAAATTTCGAGACCATATCTTCATAGTTATTTGCTATATAAGATGCTTCTTCGAGATATCTTGACATTGTTTGATGTAACTCTTTTTCTTGTTCCATATGTAAGTTGTGAGTAAGTTTTTTAATAAGTAAAATATATTGATTGATGGATTCTCTAACACTGGTAAGGTTAGGTACTTCCTTCAAACATAATTCCAGCCATTCAACTATATGATCTTTGTAACTTAAATTGTAATAGTCCCTCCCAGACTTTAGGCTACCTGTACTTTGTTCAGAAGCATCATTGCCATGAAGAGTTAAATAAAGAGTGGTATTGTTTTCTTTGTTGTGGTTAAAATAGCGTTCTATTTGAGTGTGCTGATCTTCTGCATAGATCTTGTTTTCTATGCAAAGTGTATTGATGCCTTTCTCAATATAAATATCTACTCTTCCCCCTTTTTTCTCCAAATCGTCACGCTTACCTATTCCAAATTCTTTAGTAACCTTACTTTTTCCATTATTAATAAATTTTTCAAGCAATGAAGATTTTTCATTGTTCTCATCCAGATCTTTGCTTACTACCTGAAGAAATAATTCTAAAAAAATGGAACCTTGCAGATGGCAGCCTTTAGGATCTAATAATTCTGCTAAGAAAGCTGAATGAGTTTTATTCTCCCTTGTTTCCACATTTAGGACCGAAAACAGGTTGAAATGTTCTCCCTTTATAAGAGTCATTTCCTTATGGTGCTTAACAGTTCTTTTTGTGGTATCTAAAAGGTTTTTTAAATTATTGATTGTTGGGTTTGTTTTCATTCTTTGTTTTTTAATTACAAGCATTTGTTGAAAAATCCCTTTTTTAAGGCTTTGGTTTTTTTGAGATGCTTATGATCTATGCCCAAAATGGAATATATCTTTTATATTTTCTTGATTGACTTGTTGGATCATCATCCTTAATTAATCCTTCATTCAAAGTTTCTTTTAATATTCTTGATGCAATTGCTGCATTTTGTTCTTCTATTTGGAAACG
>Ga0307487_1000955_pt1 | contig 21495 bp, 19 predicted proteins | sample CBIW12metaG_FD_203665 | JGI IMG/M metagenome (GOLD analysis project Ga0307487, IMG submission 203665) | Sea-ice brine microbial communities from Beaufort Sea near Barrow, Alaska, United States - CBIW 1.2 | ecosystem: Environmental > Aquatic > Marine > Coastal | place: USA: Alaska | collected... | reverse complement strand
TCACGCCATGCGATCCCGCACCGATAGCGGTAGACGATGCCCTCCACGATCATCCGGGCGTCAGAGAACGGCCTGCCTCGACGACCCGTGCGCCGAGGAAGCAACCCCTCGATCATCGCCCACTGGGAATCCGACAACACCTGAAAACGCGACATGCTCCAGCAACCCAGCAACACCCCAAACTATTTGTCAGACCCGCCCTAGGCCCAAGTTGAACAGACGACGCATCGTGGGAACGTGGGAACGCTAGCGTCCCGCGATCGCGTGCAAGCGTTCGGTCATCTCGTCGCTCATCCAGCTGGTGCGGGTGGCGGGTTGAGGTGAACCGTCGGTCAACCAGGAGGTTTCGTCGGGGTTCCATCCGGCGATAACGCTCGCAGAGTCTTCGCCGAGCGGGATGGATCTTCCCGCTGCGGACACATAGGCGGCGATGGAAAGGTGCACTGCGTCGAAATCGCGAGCGACCTGTGACCAGTTGCGTCGTGGAAGGTAACTAGGTGGACATCGGCCGGCTCCTGATCACAGCGGTCCTCAATCAGCCAGAGCCCCGCCGGCCCGAGGTCGGGCAGGGAGCGCGTCGACGTCGGGAGAGCTGACGGAAGCTTCGACCACCATTCGCCGCTGAAGTTAGCGGCGGGATCTGTTGGGCGCTCCCGACTCGCTTTCTGCTCGCCCTCGACCGCTCGTTCGTGCCACACGCGGAGCGCCTCCCCAGCCGACGGCGGCGTGGGCGTCTCGAAGCAGGAGTCCCTGAATCGCAGAGTCCACTGTTCCTCCTCCATGGGGTTACTCCACCACGAGGTCGACGGCGAAGCGACAACGTGTGCCGCAATGCGCTCGAGCGCACCTTCCAGACCAGAGGCCAGAAGCAGTTCGTCAGCCCCGTCAGGCTCTTGCCAGTAGCGTGCACTGTCGACCGAGACTGCAAGCGCCAGCAGGCTGTCTGCAGTATCGATGGAGGTCAGTGGGATGGCATCGAGGGGTCGGGGAGAGGTTCTTCGAGGGCGAGGCACAAACGGCGACCGCGTGGGCCCGAAAGAAGAGTGCTCACATCCAGAGGCATGATGTCAGCCTAAGTCGTCGCCCAAAAATTCTGGAGCGCGAATTGAGGACACAATTGTCGCGCGGCGAACAAATGCGCGAGAAGATGAAGTACGGATAGCTGACCAGCAGGCCCGGCCGTGCAACCCGGTCAGTAGCGCGTTGCCTCCGGGAGGACCGTTTCGAGCGCCTCTACGTCTGCGAGGGCGCACAGGTCGGTGGCAGGTTTCGCTGCCGTTGCGCTTCCCGCCGCGACGGCTGAACGGAACGCAGACTCCGAGTCGCGGCCCTGCGACAGTCTCCAGACGAACGCGCCAAGAAATGCATCCCCTGCACCGACCACGCTCTGCACGTGCACCTCGGGCACCGGCAAGCGGATGACTCCGGAAGCCGACGCGAGCACGGCGCCCGCTTTGCCCAGAGTCAAACCCACGAGCTCGGCGGAGCCGCGGGCAACGAGCTCGGATGCAGCATCCACCTCACTCTGCTCGCTGGTCAGCTCCCTGTCGACTAGCTCGCTCAGCTCGCGCCGGCTCGGCTTCACCAGATAAACGCCCTCGGCGAGCGCCGCTTCGAGTGCCTCGCCAGAGGTGTCCACGATCGAACGCGCATCATGCTGGTGCGCTAACCGCGCCACCCTCGCATAAAAGTCTGTCGGTACCCCGGGAGGCAGGCTCCCACTTGCCACGACGTACCCTCCCGGAACGATCGCCTCCGCCAGCGTTGCTAGGCAGCCCTGCCACTCGCCCTCCGAAAGCTCCGGACCCTGCAGCACGAAACGAAACTGTTCACCCGAATCGGTCTCGTCAACGGTGAAACTCTCCCGCGTCGTTCCGGCAAGGGATACGGCGAGGCTCGGCACACCCTCCGCCTCCAGCAACTGGCGATAGGTGGCCCCGGTGAGCCCACCCGCGGCGTAGATTGCCAGCGCCTCCCCGCCGAGGCGATGGATGGTACGAGCCACGTTCACACCGCCACCACCGGGGTCGATCCGGCTCGGACCGCAGCGCAGCTTGTGTTCGCTCACCACCCGAGGAGTCGACGTGCTGATGTCGAGTGCCGGGTTGATGGTGAGAGTCACGATCGACCGGGCTGTATTCGAAGGCGAGGGAGCGACGAATGTCATGCCCACCACTGTATGGGGTTGTCATCGCGGACGGGGCAACAGGGTAGAGCCACAGCGGAAAGCGGAGATCGTTGGCGGTGTAGCCCCTGAATGGTGGGCCGCTTCTTGACCGTGCCATGATGGTGAGTGGCGCTTCGTGATGGCAGGTGAAGGAAGACGAGAGGACCAGAAACATGAACGAACTGCAGTTCACCAAGGTCAAGAACGCTAAGGGCTTCATCGCAGCTCTTGACCAGAGTGGTGGCAGCACCCCGAAAGCCCTGAAGCTCTACGGAATCCAGGACGGTTCCTACTCCGGCGACGAGGAGATGTTCGACCTCGTTCATGCGATGCGCACGCGCATTATCACAGCCCCCAGTTTTAACGGCGACCGGATCCTGGGCTCAATCCTGTTTGAGAAGACGATGGATCGCCAGATCGCGGGTCGCAGCAGCGCCGACTACTTGTGGAACGTGAAGAACGTTGTGCCGTTTCTTAAAGTCGACAAAGGCCTGACCGATGAGGTCGACGGAGCCCAGCTGATGAATCCGATGCCTGGCCTCGACGCAGTGCTAGCCAGGGCTATTGGGAAGGGCGTTTTCGGAACCAAGATGCGCTCGGTGATCCGGCTCGGCAACGGCGCCGGAGTGCAGGCAGTGGTCGACCAGCAGTTCGAGGTCGGTCGTCAGATCCTGGCCGCCGGTCTGGTGCCAATCCTTGAGCCCGAGATCGACATTCACTCCCCAAGCAAGGCCGAGGCCGAACGGATGCTCAGGTCGGCCATCCTCGAACAGCTTGGGACCCTGGGCGCAGACCAGTACGTCATGCTGAAACTGAGCCTTCCCGAGGTCGATGATTTCTATGCGGACCTGGTCGCCCACCCAAACGTCCTGCGGGTGCTCGCCCTCTCTGGCGGATACAGCCGCGCGGAGGCAATTACCCGACTGGCCCGTCAGCACCAAGTTGTCGCCAGCTTTTCCCGGGCACTCACCGAAGGGCTCACCGCTCAGCAGAGCGACGAAGAGTTCACCGCGGCCCTAGAAGCATCGATCGGCAGCATCTTCCGGGCATCCGTCACCTGATCCGTCACGATCGGTTCTGTGGTTACGACTCGGCGGCGGCAATGTGATGGACGGTCTTCACGAAGCTGTCTGGGTTGAGGGAGATGGAGTCGATTCCTTCGCCCACCAAAAAGGCCGCAAATTCAGGGTGGTTGCTGGGCGCCTGCCCGCAAATACCGATCTTGATGTTTGCGGCGTGCGCCTTATGGATGGCTTCGCTGATCATAGACTTCACGGCGTCATCCCGTTCGTCGAACAGGGACGCTAACTCCTCTGAGTCACGATCGATACCGAGCACCAATTGCGTCAGATCGTTGGAGCCAATCGAGAAGCCGTCGAACCGAGTCGCAAACTCCTCCGCAAGGATCACGTTGGAGGGTATCTCGCACATCATGTACACCTGAAGCCCGTTTTCGCCCCGCACCAATCCGTTCTCCGCCATCACAGCCAGAACGCGGTCGGCCTCGGCCGGTGTTCGACAGAAGGGCACCATGATGATGATATTCGTGAAACCGATCTGCTCACGAACCCTTTTCAGTGCCCGACATTCGAGCTCGAACCCTTCGCGATACTGCGGACTGTAATAGCGGGAAGCACCCCGGAATCCGAGCATCGGATTCTCCTCAGAATGCTCGAAAGCGCTGCCGCCGATGAGGTGCGCGTATTCGTTGGTCTTGAAGTCGCTCAGCCGTACGATCACCGGTAGGGGGTGGTACGGCGCAGCGAGCTTGGCGATACCCAACGCCAAGGTGTCAACGAAAAAGTCCTGCGGATCGTCATAGCCACGGGTGAGCTCGCGGATTTTCCGGCGGTCCTTTGCGCTGGTTACCTGTTCGGGATGCACCAAAGCCATCGGGTGGATCTTGATCAGGTTGTTAATGATGAACTCCATCCGAGCGAGGCCAACGCCTGCCGCGGGCAACCGCCACCACTGGAACGCCGCCGCAGGGCTCGCAATATTCACCATGACCGCAGTGCGCGTCGCAGGCAGAGTGCCGAGGTCGATCTCCTCAGTCTCGAAGGTCAGGATGCCTTCATAGATATGGCCCTGGTCGCCCTCCGCGCAGGATAGAGTGATGTCTTGCCCCTCCTTCAGAACCTCGGTGGCGGTACCGGTACCAACGACCGCCGGAATACCGAGTTCGCGGCTGACGATCGCCGCGTGACTGGTTGGGCCACCGTGGTCGGTGACAATTCCGGACGCGCGCGTCATGATCGGTACCCAGTCCGGGTCGGTCATTTCGGTGACGAGAATAGCTCCGTCGCGGAAGTTCTCGATGTCGGCAGGATCTCGGATCACACACGCCGATCCGGTGGCGATAGCGTCGCCGATTGCGGCACCGGAGAGCAGAAGTGGGCCCTCTTGGGTGAGATGGTGCGTGGTGAACTGCGTACCAGTCTTGCGCGCCTGGACTGTTTCGGGGCGCGCCTGAACCATGAACAGTTCGCCTGTCAGCCCGTCCTTAGCCCATTCCATGTCCATCGGTCGACCGTAGTGTGCCTCGACAACCACGGCCCACCGTGCCAACTGGAGAATCTCAGAGTCTGCCAGCACGAAGGATTGTTGTTCCCGCTGAGAGGTGTCCATCATGCGGGTGCGAGCGCTACCGCCCTTGCTGTAAATCATCTTGCGCGACTTGGCGCCCAGCGTCTTTTCGATAATCGGCGAACACCCGGGGGTCTCCAGTAGAGGTTTGAAGACCAGGTACTTGTCGGGATTGACTGTTCCCTGCACCACAGTTTCGCCGAGCCCCCACGCTGCGCTGATGACCGCGACACGGGGAAAACCACTTTCGGTGTCGATGGAGAACATCACCCCGGATCCACCGACATCGGACCGGACCATGCGCTGGATGCCGATCGACAGCGCTGCATCCAGGTGATCGAAGCCCTTGACCTCCCGGTAACTGATCGCACGGTCCGTGAACAGCGAGGCGTAGCAGCGACGGCAGGCATCCAATAGGTCTCGTTCGCCCCTCACATTCAGGAAAGTCTCCTGCTGTCCGGCAAAACTGGCATCGGGAAGGTCTTCGGCCGTGGCACTGCTGCGCACTGCGACCGCCGGATTCTTCTCGCCCGACCTCTCGGCAAGAGTCCGATAGGAAGCGCGGATGGATTCCGCAATGTCTTCGGGAAATTGGCTGCCGAGGAACAGTTCGCGCAGCGCTTCCCCGGTCTCACGCAAACTCGCTTCCCCGGCGTGAAAGCGCTCAAGTTGCGTGCGTGCGGTCGGCGCGATCCCATTCGCGTCAACGAATAACCGATAAGCGGCGGACGTGGTTGCAAAACCTGGTGGTACCCGTACGCCCTTGCTCTCAAGAGTACGAACCATTTCGCCCAGCGACGCATTCTTCCCACCAACGAGTGGAACGTCTCCCATGCCAATGTCCTCGAACCAGACCACGTGACGCTGATCCATGACGGTACCTCCCACGCTTTCAGCGGAGTTGTCGCTCCCTGTTGCTTGAACTCTACGACTATTGCCACAGCGGATCTAGGGACCAAAGACACTAGTGCGATGGTGTGTCCGGCGCGATACTCTATCCGTACCAGGGAATGAGGCGACTATGACTGACGACCAGAGACCGGGACCGGCTGTGACTGCTCAACGGCTGGAGGAGGCGACGCGCGACCTGGTGAGTTCGACCCTCCAAATACCACGCCCATCCGATATCAACGCGGTGTTGGCCAGCCTCGGCACCGCACAAGGGGTGCTCGCTCAGGCCTACGAGCAACTCGCCGTCTGGCACTCCCAGGTTGTGCACGGTGTCCACCACGCCGGTGAGCACGAGACTGACGATTCTGGCAATCCCGCCTGGGTGCGCGCGGAGCTCGCGTTGCACGAGGCTGCGCACCACAGTACGAATGCTGCGGAAGCCCTTGAGCGCGCCCGCAGCGCAACTGGTGTTGCTCGTTGGTTCGACGAAATCAAGGCAGACGAATAGAAGATCAACGGCACACCTCAGGATCCGTTGGCCTATGGTGAGTTCATGGTGAAGCTGGGTGGTCGGTCCGGATGGTACGGCTGAACTTTCTTGACCGGTTTCGCCCAGTTGGCGCGCCGGGTGCTGCCGCGAGCGCAGGACGGGCCGATGAGATTCGCGGTCCGGCGGCCGAGCTAGCGCCAGTGTTCGCTGCGCTTGCTGCTGATCTCGAGTCGGCTCGAGCGCTCGTCGCCGTGGCAGAACGTGATGCCGAGAAAGCGTTGGCCGAGGCGCGTGCCCGAGCATCTGACATGACAGCTCAGGCACGACTCGATGCGGTAACAGAGCGCGCCGCCGCCGCGACTGCGGTGCAGAAAGCATCTCATGGACGAGACAAACGCCTCATGGAACACGCACACAAGAAAGCGTCCGCTCTGGAAACTGAAGCAGCGGCAGAGCTCACCGCGGTGGCAGAGCGCGTCGTCGAGAAGATGGTCCTTGATCTCCTCCGAAACGACGATTCTCAAGATTCTGGTGAGACCGGATCATGATCGCGGACTGGGTGGCGGCGTCTGTGCGTGCCCGAGGCATGGTTGAGCGCCGCGTGGGTCACGGAGGAAGCGACCGAATCGCCGCATGTCATGACTTTGACGAGGCCCTAGTGTCGCTAGCTGGGACTGTCTACGGCGGCCGACTTGAGGGAGTATCCACACTCGCCGAGGCACAGCGAGCCATCAACGCGACGGTACTTTGGCAGCTCAGGGTGCTCGCAGGGTGGCTGCCTGCCAGCGGTATGCAACTTTTGACTGCGGCAGCCGCCGGATTCGAAGCGGTGAACATTGAGGAGCTCGCGCAACGCCTCAGCGGGCGCGGGGACGAGAAGCCATTCTATGAGCTCGGCGCCCTCGCCACGGCGTGGCCGACGGTGTGCACAATGACCTCGCTCTCCGATCTGTCGACCGCATTGCGGGGGTCCCGCTGGGGAGATGTCGGTCCGCTGACCGACCCCGATGGTCTTGCGGACGTGCTGACGGTCGCGTGGTTGCAACGGTTGACGGTTGCCGCCCCAGCAGTGCAGCCTTGGGCCATGACAGCAATCGTGTTGATCGCCGCCCGCGTTCTGTTCGTCGATCACGCCGAACCCGCTGCGCGCTTAGTGCAGATTGTCCGGCCGAGTATTGCCGCGGCATGGCGATCGACGCACGATCTGACCGCTTTTGCGGCCGCACTTCCCCGATCAGCTCGGGCGGTAATCGCTGACATCGATGCCCCGACGGAACTATGGCGGGCGGAAAAGCGTTTAGTGACAACAGTCGAGGAGGATGCTGCGCGGCTGCTGCGCGGTTCGATTCCCGGCCCAGATGTCATTCTCGGCGCTGTCGCGCTGCTTGCCGTGGACGCGTGGCGGGTGCGTGCGGCCCTATCCGCTGCAGTGGCAGATGCAGATGCAGATGGGAGCTTAGATGTCGTGGCGTGAGGTGCTCAGCCCGGTACAAATGGCCCGTGTGGCTTTGGTCGCTCCGGCAGCCAACGGTCACGCCATGCTTGAGGAGGTGGCTCTGAGCGCCGTAGTCGAACTGGACCTTCCCTTCGCGCCGGGAGACGATGCGGACGAGATCGAACGGGTTTTGCAGGTCGCGCTCGTTTCAGACCCATTCGTGGGATTCGCAGGGTGGACGCCCGCGCGTGAGGTTTCCGCCCTCGCAGCGCGCCTTTCGCCCCTTGGCGCTGTGGTCGTCCCCCTGCGTCATCCCGTCGGGGTGCAGTCTCCCACCCTGCTCACCGGTCCCGGTCGCCCGTCTACGATGTCCCGCACCTTGGTCGATACCTACGGCACGGTTCCGTATCGCGACGTTGACCCATCCCGTCTGGCGGGCATTGCCTACGTGGTCATGTTCGGCATTATGTTCGGAGATGTAGGCCACGGTGCGGTTCTCGCGTTGCTTGGACTGCTGCTGCGTACGGGCTGGATCAAACGGCTCGACGCCCTCAAGCGTGCCTGGCTCTTCGTGACAGGGGCCGGCCTGGCAGCAATGGTCTTCGGGCTTCTCTACGGCGAGGCCTTCGGCCCGACTGGCCTCGTTCCGGTCATCTGGCTCTCGCCACTGGATGAACCGGTTCCGCTCTTGATCGCCGCCATCATCTTCGGTGCTGGGCTTCTGGCGATCTCGTACCTGATCGGCACGATAAACCGGGTGCGGGAGGGAGGCTGGGGTTACGCGCTCTATGCGCGGACCGGGGTCGCTGGTTCCCTCTTGTTTGTGGCCGTGGGTCTGCTCGTTCTCGGCATCGTGGAGTCACTCGAACCGTTCATCGTTGTGGCGACGATACTCGCCATCGCCGCCCTGATCCTCATCTTTATCGGCTTGTTTGTTGACGCTGGCGGGCGCGTGGCGGGCGCGATCCAGGCGTCAGTCGAGTTGCTCGACACGGTCATCCAGCTTGGTTCGAACGTAGCCTCTTTCGCACGTCTTGCCGCCTTCGGACTCACCCACGCCGCACTCTTGATGGTCGTATGGCAGGGAACACAGGCCCTATGGTCTCCAGGTTGGGGCTATGTGGCAGCGGTGTTGCTCTTCCTCGTTGGCAACGTTCTGACCTTCGCCCTTGAGGCGTTAGTAGCCGGGATCCAGGCACTCCGGCTTGAGTACTATGAGATCTTCTCCCGCATCTTCGCGGAGGAAGGCCGGCAGTTCCGCCCCTGGGCGCCCGCCGTGCCCGCGCCCTCCACAGATCTGGTGGGCTCTATTAATGAACGGGCCGGCGTTCCCGCCGACTCACAACCAGAAGGGTCACGATCATGAATCTTTGGCTGGGAGCCACTCCCGCAATCGTTTTGACGGGCGCAGCTGTGATCCTGTTGGTGAGACGTCGGCGCAAGACCGGGTTGACGGTTCTTGTCGGTGCCAACGCCGCCGTTCTGATCGTCGCGCTTGGCCTGCTGATGACAGCGTTGAACGCGATTCCCGCGTCGGCGTCCACGACTGTTGACCTCGCGGTGCACGCGAGTTCCACAGCCGCAGCAGTGACGGCGCCGGGGGCCGGAGGCACGGCGCTCATTGCTGCGGCGATCGCGGTGGCAGGCTCGTCGATTGGGGCAGCTATTGCGGTGGCGTACACCGGGGCCGCGGCGCTTGCCGCGATGAGCGAGCGTCCAGAAATGTTTGGTCGTGCCATGGTGATCGTGGGGCTTGCGGAGGGTATCGCTATCTATGGACTCATCATCGCGATCATTATTATCGGCCGAGCGTAAGCGAGCGCCGCATGTCGGAAACTATTGTGGCCCTCGGTGAGCAGTCGCTGCTCGAGGGTTTCCCTCTGGCTGGCGTTGAACTCCGAGTCGCCGAGACCGATCATGCCGTCCAGGACGCCTGGGCGCTTTTGCCGAAAAACGCGAGGGTAGTCATCCTCACCCCGCGTGCCGCAGGAGCGCTCGGGGCCATCCGCGACGACCCGCGCTCTCCCATGACGGTCGTGCTGCCACTATGAGCGACCTGTCACCCAACGCTCTGGATGCCCTCATCCCGTTGCGTGCGTACCTTGCCACCACCGCGCAGAACGATGCGGACTCTGCCCACAGCGCCGCCCAAGCTCACGCGGATATACTCATGAAGCAAGCGGAGGGCGAGCGCGATCGTATTCTCGCGGAGGCGATCGATGAGGGAAAACGCACTGCCCAAGCTGTCTCGGATCTCAGGTCGGCGCGGGTACGAAGAGAAGCCAATGAAGTAGTGCTTTCGCAGAGGGAAGCGATCAGGCAGAGGCTGCGCACCACTGTAGAGAAGACTGCGAGCGCGTTGCGCACTGAGCGGCAATACTCCAAGCTGCAAACAGAACTCGTCGCACGCGGGCACGCGTTGCTCGGCCCGGATGCGACGATTGTCGAGATGCCGGAGGGTGGCATTCTGGTCAAAACACCCTCCCGCCACCTCGACCTTTCCTTACCCACGCTCGCGACGGGCACGCTCGACGAGATGACAGCGGAGGTGAGTGCGCTGTGGACGCGGTGAGTTCCCCTTCTCCGGCTTCACCACCGACCCTCGGTGTGGGCTCCGTGGTGCGCGTGAACGGCCCCCTCGTCGAGGTCGACGGGGTAGCGAATCTTGCCATGCTTGAGCTCGTCGCAGTGGGACCGCAGCGGATCAGTGCCCAAACCGTCGCACTCTCTGGAGAGCACGCGGTGCTCCAAGCCTACGAATATACGGGTGGCCTCAAAGTGGGGGATCCCGCTGAGGCTACTGGTGGCGAACTCGCCGGGCTCCTGGGCCCTGGCCTACTGGGGCATGCGTTCGACGGCCTCCTGCGGCCGCTGTCGTCGGCGCCGATGTGGCTCACTCCCGACCGCGCGGCATCGGATGCAGACACTGCAACGCTCTCGAGGGAATGGACTTTCGAGCCGGCCTCCTCGGTGGGCCCCTCCGTCGCTGCGGGCGATCTGCTGGGAACGGTTCCTGACTCTGGTGCCGTCGAACACAGGGTCCTCGTGCCGCCGGGAATTTCGGGCGAGCTTTCGTGGCTGGCCCCGAAGGGGCCTCTGCGCGCACTTGATCCGGTGGCTACGGTCGGTGGTCGTACGGTGACACTGGCCGAGCGGTGGCCAGTGCGTCAGGCGCGGCCATTCCGCCAATCACTCTCCGAGGCGGTCCCGCTGCACACCGGTCAACGCGTTCTCGACCTCATCTATCCGCTGGCGCGAGGTGCGGCGGCGGCAGTTCCTGGTGGTTTCGGGACAGGAAAAACTATGCTCCTGCAGCAAATCGCCAAATGGAGTGATGCCGACGTCATCGTGTACGTGGGTTGCGGCGAACGGGGCAACGAGATGGCAGATGTGCTTGACGGTCTCGCCGAACTGGTCGACGAGCGCTCCGGCGGCCGACTGATCGACCGCACGGTCATCATTGCGAACACCTCGAATATGCCGATGATGGCACGCGAGGCGAGTATCTACACGGGGATCACCGTGGCCGAATTTTATCGGGACATGGGGTACGAGGTCGTCGTGATCGCCGACTCGACCTCACGGTGGGCTGAAGCTCTGCGCGAGTTCGCGAACCGCAACGGTGATCTCCCCGCGGAGGACGGTTTCCCGGCCACCCTCGCCTCCGCCCTCGGTGCCTTTTACGAACGTGCCGGTCGCGTGAAGACGCTCAGCGGGCACACCGCCTCCGTCACCGTGATTGGCGCGGTCTCACCCGCGGGTGGGGATATGACGGAGCCGGTGACAACAGACACGCAAAGATTCGTCCGCTCCCTCTGGTTATTGGACCGCGACCTCGCCTACTCGCGACACTATCCGGCCGTGAGCTGGAGCGGTTCGTTTGCGCGGGATGTGGACGCCATCGGGCGCTGGTACACCGCAAACGGACAGCCTGAGTGGACACAGCGTCGCTCCCGAACGGTCGCGCTGTTGGCCGAAGCGGACCGCCTTGACTCGCTGGCGGAGATCATGGGAAGAAGTTCGCTTCCTGGCCATGAGCGGATGGTGCTCCTCGGCGGCCGGCTCATCCGCGATGGGGTGCTGTTACAGAGCGCGCTGAGTGCGAATGACGGTTTCTGCTCCGACGAGAAGGGGGCGGCTCTCCTTGATCTCGTGCTGGGCGTCGTCGACGAATGCCAAGAGCTCGTGCAGCGGGGGGTCGCGGCGACGACCATTGAGCAGGCCGATCTTGGCGCGGTCTTGCGTGCGCGGGAAGAGACGGGGCCGTCTGACGCCGTCGGCGTGTCTTCGCGTCTGCCCCGCGTATTAACGATGTTGAGGGCGCTGCAATGACATCCGGATCCCCACTGCCGCCATCCGGTGAGAATACGGTCACGCCGGTTGGCTCCCGCGAATGGATTGTGTACCGCGACGTGCGTTCTCTCCGCGGCCCACTCCTCGTCGTCGGCGACGCTGAGGGCATCGGCTGGGAGGAATCCGTCACCGTGGAGGTCGATGGCGGTATCGACAGACACGGCCAAGTTCTCGAGGTTGATCATGACCTAGCCACCGTGCAGGTCATGGAGAGCACAGACGGTCTGACCCCGCAGGGTGTTGGTGTGCGCTTCGCCGGGCATCCTTTCGAGATTTCCGTTGGCACCGACTGGCTCGGTCGGGTCTGCAACGGACGGGGTGCCCCTCTCGATGGCGGGCCACCCGTCGTCGGCGCAGTGACCGTACCTGTCAATGGTTGGCCGCTCAACCCCGTCTACCGGGAGTCTCCGGATGAGCCGGTGCTCACAGGAATCTCGGCCATCGACGGCCTGATGACTCTCGTGAAAGGGCAGAAGCTGCCCATCTTCTCTGTTCCCGGCTTGCCGCACCTGGCTCTTGCAACGCAGATCGCAGCGCAGGCGACAGCGAGCGGGCGCCCATTCCGTGTGGTCTTTGCGGCGATGGGGCTCACCCATGCCGACATTGCCACGGTGCGCGACCGGCTGGAGGAACGTTCGGCGTCAGGTGAGCTCGTCATGCTGCTCAATGCGGCCGATGATCCGGTCATTGAGCGTATTCTGACGCCGAGGATCGCTTTGACCATCGCCGAGAACCTCGCCTTCGAGGAAGGCCTTGACGTTCTGGTGATTATGTCGGACATGACCAGTTATGCCGAGGCGGTGCGAGAAGTCTCGGCCGCCCGCCGCGAAATCCCCGGCCGCCGCGGTTACCCTGGCTACCTGTACAGCGACTTCGCGACACTGTACGAACGCTGCGGTCGGGTGAAGGGTCGGGACGGTTCGGTGACGGTCGTCCCCGTGCTCACCATGCCCGGGGGCGATATCACTCACCCTGTGCCCGATTTAACCGGCTATATCACCGAAGGTCAGATTGTGCTCTCGCCTGAGGTTGAGGCGCGCGGCATCTACCCACCCGTCGACGTGCTTTCCTCACTCTCGCGCCTCATGCGAAATGGCGTTGGCACCACAAAAACCCGCGAGGACCATGTGGATGCCGCGGCTCAGGTGCTCGCCGCGATAGCCAGAGCGCGCCAGTCGGCAGAGCTCGCCGAGCTCGTCGGCACTGCCGCACTGAGCGAGACCGACCACAGCTTTATCGCGTACCGAGATCTCGTTGAGCGGGAGCTTTTCAACCAACGCGACAATGAGGCACGCACATTCGAGGACACTCTTGACCGCGCGTGGCGTGCACTCGCCGCGTTGCCCGAGCAAGAACTCACAATGCTGTCCACCGCATTCCTGGACAAGTACCTCCCCAAGAAGCGAGGCGATCATGAATGAGACTGGGCGGTCAGGCAAAGCCCACGTTGCACACCAACTGGAGACCGCACGCCACGGCAGCACGCTCCTCGACCGTAAACAACACATCCTCGCCGACGAACGTGAACGCCTCGAACTATTCGCCGAACACAGTCGAAGAAAGTGGGAGGACCTCGCGCGTGTCGCCGCGACCTGGCTACAGCGGAGCGCGGAAATGGATGGTCGAGATCGGATAGAGGCCGCGGCCGCAGACGATCCAGTGGTTGTGGAGGTGAGCTGGGGAGGGGCGATGGGAGTGAGCTATCCCGAAAACGTGACGGTCCAGCTCCCACCCCAGCGACATCCCGGGGGGAGCTCTGCGTTGTCCTACGCTGCCCAATCACACAGAGATTCGCTCGTTGCGGCTGCCCAGTGCGCGGCGGCCAGCCGAGCCCTGCTTCTCGTCTCCACAGAGCTCACCACGACGCGCCTCCGTCAGCGCGCTATCGAGAACACGTGGATTCCTCGGCTGGAGGCCAAGCTGATCAGCATCCAGGGGCAGTTGGACCAACAAGAGCTCGAAGAGAGCCTCCGGGTGCGCTGGGCAGAAAACAATCGCTCAGGGGTCGATCGGGCCCCCACCGCCGATAGATCAATTCCCCAATTTTCTGGAAGTTCTGATGGCTGAAGTCTCTCAGGTGACGATGGTGCTGGTCGCCGTCAATGACTCCCCCGCGGCGTTCGCCGCCGCCGAGGTGGCCGTTGCATTCGCCACCCAGCTAGGGGCGGAGCTCCGTGTGGTGACCGTCGTCGACCCGGCGTCGATCCCGGTAGACAGACGGCACACCACCATCGCGTCGCTGACCGCGGAACGCGAAACGGAGGCCGGCGCCATTCTGAAACACGTCGTGGCGCTCGGCGCGAGCACAGGGCTCACTGTGACGACGAGCCTCCGCACCGGCAAAATCGCTGTCGAGATCTTGGACGAGGCACGCGCGGTTGCCGCAGACATGATCGTCATGGCGTCAGTGGACCGTCCGGGTCATGCCATACCCAAGGTGGGAAGCCACACGATGCGGGTGCTCGAATTTGCCTCCGTTCCTGTGCTTGTGGTCCCCGGCCCCGCGACGCACAACGCACGACGTCGCCTCTAGCTTCGGGCACTACAAGACCACACTGATTCGTCGGCAAACGCGCACCACCGGCCGCGCACGGTCAGAAGCCGGTCGGCTCGGTCTCGAATTCGGGTTCGTCCGGTGTCGACTCATGACGCAGCGGACGCAGCGCTGTTGTCTCCTCGAACCAGAGGAGCGCATCGTAACGGCCCCCCATTATCGTCGGCACATAGTTCCCGAGCTCTCGTTCCGGGTGGTACAGGACGCCGATCGCGCGGTGCCCCAGCCGAGCGGAGAGCCACGGCCGGGCACGGTCGTCGCCGAAATCGAGCACGGCAGGTTTGCCGAGCGCGCGGTGCAGGAAGTCCTCGTGAGTGCCGCTCCGAGCATCCGGTACAGGGAGGACCTGTTCCGCCGCACCCCACTCCGCTCCGGCAAGCACGGTGCCACGGTGAGAGGCGAACCCCACGAGCGAGACTCCTTCGTCTGCGTGACGTTCACGCATGAGCTGCCCAACATTAACGAGGCCGTCGCTGGCCATGTCCGTCGCGCGCGCGTCGCCGACGTGCGTGTTGTGCTCCCAGACGAGCCCCTTCGAGCTCGGACCCAGGTGGTGCGCGATGCGGTCGATCGTGTCTGCCATGTGGATATCGCGGATGTTCCAGGACTCCCGATCCCCGCGCACCATGATGCGGTAGTAGCGCTCCGCACCCGCAGCAACTTCGGCATTCTGCTCGGCGTTGAATGCCTCCTCATTTTCTGAGTGAGCCGCCACTTGCCTGCGCACCTCAACGAGGAGCGCAACGATGTCTGCCTCGCAAGATTGTGGTACGAGGCGCGTGCTCCAGGCGTAGCGGTGCGGATCCTCCTGGTACGGCGTGAAGCATTGCCACGCCTGCATGGCGCTGTCGACGGCATCCGGAGCGTACCGGTTAAGCCAGCCGATGATCTCGCTGAGCGAATCCCACAGCGAATAAACGTCGAGGCCGTAGAAGCCGACGCGCTTGGACTCGGGTCGTCCGGCGTTCCATTCACGCAGCCAAGTGAGGAAAGCGGCGACGTCCTCGTTGGCCCACATCCACGTCGGCCAACGGTCGAAGTGCGAGAGGAGTTCCCGCGAGTCGAGGTCCTGGTCGCCGCGCCCTCTTAGCCACTGGTTGATGCGCCAGCAGTCCGGCCAGTCGCCCTCCACCCCGATCCAGGTGAAACCGTGCTCCTCAATCAGCCGACGGCTGAGGGTCGCCCGCCACTGGTAGAACTCGTGTGTGCCGTGTGACGCTTCGCCGATGCAAACAAAGCGCGACCGGCCCACCCGATTGATGAGGGGACCGAGATCGCGTGGGCCGCCAAGCGGCCGGGCAAGGTCCATAATGTCGGCGATGACGTCATGACTCACTACCACGGGGCCCCGGATGCTCATCTCTGTGTTCCTTCCACTGGTTGATTCGTGCGCTCGAGCAAATGATCGACGAACCAGTCTCGAGCGAGATTGGCCACTGTGACGAGGGCGCCCGACTCCTCGAACAGGTGTGTCGCGCCTTCGACGATCTCGAGACGGTTCTCGCAATGCATGGTCTCCAGCGCCCGCCGATTGAGTTCGCGTACGTTCGTGTCGGCACCACCGACGATGAGAAGTGTCGGGGCGGTGACCATTGCGATCGCCGGTCCAGCAAGCTCGGGACGGCCCCCACGCGACACGATTGCCGAGATCCGTTCCGTGAGTTTCCCCGCCGCGCGAAGTGCCGCGCCGGCACCGGTGCTTGCACCGAAGTACCCGACCAGGCACGCCGCAGTTTCCGGCTCCGCGGCAAGCCAGTCGGTTGCGGCGACGAGGCGACGGGTGAGGAGCTCGATGTCGAAGACGTTCGACCGGTCTACCTCCTCTTCGGGAGTGAGGAGGTCGAGGAGGAGAGTACCTATTCCCGCCTCGTAGAGCACGTCGGCGACGAAGCGATTGCGGGGGCTGTGCCGACTGCTGCCGCTGCCGTGCGCGAAGATGACGAGCGCGGCGGCCACCTCCGGCACATGCACGTGCCCCTCCATGCGGATGCCGTCGACGGGGATCATGACGTCCCTGTCGCTGTCGGGCTCGGATGCGGCGTTCCCCAACTGCACACGCTTCGCGGCCGCATCCAGAAGCACGATCACCTCATCCTCGGTCGTTGGCGAAAAATCCCGGTAATGGTTGCCGACGGCGCGGAAGTTCGGCGGAGCCGCGACGCAGATCACCTCGTCGGCGTCAGCGAAGTCTTCAATGGTGTCGCGGGCTGCGACCGGCACCGCGAGTACCACCCGCGCTGCACCCAGTCGGCGGGCGACCTGGCATGCCGCCCGAGCGGTCGAACCCGTGGCGATTCCGTCATCTACGATGACGGCGACGCGGCCGGTAAGGTCGATCCGCGTCCTGCCGCGGCGGAACCGCACACTTCGGGCCTCGAGGGCTATCCGCTCGCGGTCCTCCACCTCACGCTGTTCCGCTTCCGATACGTGCGTCATCGCGAGTACCCTGTCGTCGAGGACGCGCACACCGCCCTCGCCGATCGCGCCCATTGCCACTTCGGGCTGGAACGGCACCCCAAGTTTGCGCACGACGATCACGTCAAGCGGAGCGTCGAGGGCTTTCGCCACCTCGGCGGCGACGGGAACACCGCCTCGAGGCAACCCGAGCACGACGATGTCGGAACCTTTGAGCGCGTCGAGCCTGGCAGCCAACTGTCGGCCGGCGTCGATTCGATCGTCGAAAACGTACATGGCAAACCTCCGTTGGGTTAGGCGCCCACGGCGTTCACCCACCACGCATCCGATAACAGGCGCATCGCCTGACCCAGCTTCTCGAACACGGTTGTTGTGTTGATCATGCCCTATTGGGGCGGTGGTGTGAAGTCTTTCGGATACGGCGGGGCTGGGGTTGTTCACGGAACACCGACGACGATGTCACTGCCCCGTTCACGGAGTTACCTAGTCTGGCAGAACATGTTCGGCTAGCTTGTATCTATGACGGATAACAGCAGTTCCGCTGATTCGGCCGCGGTGGACGCCCCTAAGTCAGACGATGGACGCCATGGCCGCATAGTGGTGGGCGTCGATGGCTCTGACTCATCGATCGAGGCACTTCGCGCCGCCGTACGCACCGCACGAGCGTTCGGAACGTCGTTGGAGGCCGTCACCACATGGACGTATCCTGTTGGCGCAGAAGTGGCGCTGCTCTCCGGTTGGTCACCAGAAGAAGATGCCCACGAAATACTCGAGGCTGTAGCAGAGCAGGTATTTGGTAGCGACCGCCCATCCTGGTTCAGCACTAAGGTAAAACCCGGTTTCGCTGCGCGCGTTCTCATCGAGGAGAGCGTCGGGGCTGAGATGCTCATTCTGGGTTCACGAGGACGCGGAGGCTTTGTCGGCCTTCTGCTTGGCTCAGTGAGCACAGCCTGTGCCCAGCATGCTCACTGCCCGGTACTGATTGTGCGTTCTGCTCCGTAGAAGTCGCGACCTATCACTGCGGTTCGTGGGCTACGTCCGGGCAGCGTGAACGCCACCGTATGCTGTACCCATGGTGGCGACGAGCGGTGACGCAGACTCGGTGAGAATTGAGGCCGCGCGGTCAACCAGACTCGCGAGACCGACGGATCTGCCAGGTGTCGTTGGAACCCTTGTTGACGCGTGTGATCAGGATCCGGTGTGGAGTTGGGCGTTTCCTGACCCGGAGGCGCGCGCGGCACAGCACGCCGCTATCTTCCGGATGACCGTCACCCATGCCATCGCCAATGATGCCGTTTGGCTCACCTCCGGTTGCGGTGCTGTCGTCACAGCTTTCGGCCCCGGCGTCAACGAAATGTCTGATGCCGATGCGAAACGGTTTCCAACCGTTCTTAATGACCTTCTCGGAGATCACTCCGATTCGGTTAGCGGGCTCTTTGAGCGATTCGAGCATGCTCGCCCCGTCGATACTCCGCACCTCTATGTCTCAATGCTGGGCACTCGAGGTCAGGCGCGCGGTCACGGAATTGGGATGGCATTGCTGGCCCACGTTGTGAAACAGGCTGATGCTCATGGAATCGGAACCTATCTGGAGTCAAGCAATGGCGCCAATGATCACCGTTATGAGTCAGCCGGATTCAGCGTGCATGGCAGCATTCCGGTGGCCCCGGGCCGGCCAGCGGTCAACACAATGTGGCGGGATCCAGCCCGTAGCAGGTAGTCGTCCAGCTCCGCAGGTCACGCGCGTGGCCGGGCCCCTTGCGTCTCAGACCACGTCGCTGACGGGCGCCGCGAACTGCGCGTTGTAGAGGTCGAAGTACGCGCCTTCCGCTTCCAGTAACTCGTGATGCGTGCCTTGCTCGACGATCTGGCCGGCATCCATCACCAGAATGAGGTCAGCGTCGCGGATCGTGGAGAGCCGGTGCGCGATCACGAAACTTGTGCGCTTGCTGCGCAGGGCCGCCATCGCCTGCTGCACCAGAACCTCGGTGCGGGTATCAACAGAGCTCGTCGCCTCGTCGAGGATGAGCACGCTCGGCTTCGCAAGGAACGCCCGCGCGATGGTGAGCAGCTGCTTCTCCCCCGCGCTGACGTTATCCGCATCATCCTCCAACACGGTGTCGTAGCCGTCGGGCAGGGAGTGCACGAAACGGTCAACATAGGTGGCCGTTGCTGCCGCGATGATCTCCTTTTCTGTGGCATCCGGTCGACCATAGGCGATGTTTTCGCGGATGGTTCCCCCGAACAGCCAGGTGTCCTGCAGCACCATTCCGGTGCGGCTGCGGAGATCATCCCGAGTCATGTCTGCGATGTTGACACCGTCGAGGGTGATGCGCCCAGAGTCCAGTTCATAGAAGCGCATGATGAGGTTCACGAGTGTGGTTTTGCCGGCGCCCGTCTCGCCCACGATGGCGACCGTCTGCCCCGGTGCCGCGGTGAGTGACACATTCTCGATGAGTGGTTTGTCGGTGGCATAGCGGAACGACACGTTGTCGAACACGAGCTCTCCCGCAGTGCCGGTCGGGCTCACAGCATCCTTGCGGTCGGGGGACTGCTCCTCCGCATCCAGCAACTCGAACACTCGCTCAGCGGAGGCGACACCCGACTGGATGAGGTTCGCCATGCTCCCGAGCTGGGTGAGTGGCTGGGTGAACTGCCGCGAGTACTGCAGGAACGCCTGCACATCGCCGAGGCGCATCGTGCCGCCGGCGACCATCGCCCCACCGACGACAGCAATCGCCACGTAGATCAGGTTGCCGACAAACATCATGGACGGCTGGATGATGCCAGACACAAATTGGGCGCCGAAGCTCGCCTTGTACAACTCCTCATTCTTCGCGTCGAAAACCGCGGCCACCTCCCGCTGACGCCCGAAGACCTTCACCAGCGAGTGCCCGGTGAAGTTCTCCTCCACCTCGGTGGTGAGCTCGCCGGTGTACTTCCACTGCGCCACGAACATCTTCTGTGAACGTTTCGCGACCGTGACCGTGATCGCCACGGTCAGCGGAATGGTGATGAGGGCGATGACCGCGAGCAGCGGCGACACGATGAACATCATCACAATGACGCCAACCACGGTGAGCAGCGATGTAATCAGTTGGCTGAACGTCTGCTGCAGGCTCTGCGAAATGTTGTCGATGTCGTTGGTGACCCGGCTCAGCAACTCGCCGCGCTTCATCCGGTCGTAATAGCTGAGCGGAAGGCGATTGATCTTGCTTTCCACGTCGTCGCGGAGCCGGTACATGGTGGTCTGCACGACCGAGTTGAGCACATAGGCCGAAGCCCAGCCAAACACCGCCGAGACGATGTATAGCGAGAGCACGAGAATCAGGATCATGCTGAGAGCCCGGATGTCGATGCCGGCGCCAGGGGTGAGGTTCATTCCACTGAGCAGGTCGGCTTGATCGCCCTGACCGTTGGCCCTTAACCCATCGATGATCTGCGCTTTCGTGCTGCCGGCGGGGAGACCCCGGGAGATGGCGCCCTCGAACAGGAGGTTGGTGGCCTGGCCCAACAGTTTCGGGCCGAGCACGCTGAGACCGACACTGACAATGGTGAAGAACATCACCCAACCGAGCCCGACGCGGTGTGGCGTCAGCATGCCGAACAGGCGGCGTGCTGAGGGTCCGAAATTGAGGGCTTTCTCGGCGGGCATTCCCGCTCCCCCGAACGGTCCGCGGCTGCGCTGTGGTCGGGCGGCGACTTTCTCGTCGTGGTTCGACTCGCTCATGCTGCCTCCTCCACCGTCAGTTGTGAATTCACGATCTCGTTGTAGGTGTCGGAGGTGTCGAGCAACTCCTCATGGGTTCCGCGCCCGACAATCTCGCCGCTTTCGAGCACGAGGATCTGTTCGGCATCCCGGATCGTGGCTACACGCTGGGCGACGATGATCATGGTGGCATCGGCGCGATGTTTGCGTAGCGCGAGCCGGAGCCGAGCATCCGTTGCGCCGTCGAGCGCGGAGAACGAGTCGTCGAACACATAGATTTCGGGCTTTTTGACGAGCGCCCTCGCGATCGCGAGTCTCTGCCGCTGGCCACCCGATACGTTCGTGCCACCCTGAGAGATGGATGCTTCGAGCCGACCATCCATCGCTTCGACGAAGTCGCGCCCCTGGGCGATGGTCAGCGCCTCCCAGAGTTCCTCGTCTGTGGCATCGGGTTTGCCGTAGCGCAGGTTGCTCGCCACCGTGCCCGAGAACAGGTATGGCTTCTGGGGAACGAGACCGATCCGACCCCACAGCAGGTCGGGGTCGATGGTGCGAACGTCGGCACCATCGACAATGACCGCGCCTGCTGTGGCATCGAAGAGGCGCGGGAGCAGGTTGACGAGAGTGGTCTTGCCCGCTCCGGTGCTGCCGATGATCGCGGTGGTTTGACCCTGCCGGATATTGAAGTCTAGGTCACGCAGTACCGGCTGCTCGGCGCCCGGGTAGGAGAAGGAGACGTGCTCCATTGTCACTGTTCCGTGCTCGGCGAGCGACATCACAGGGGTCGAGGGTGGTTTCACCGAGCTTTCCGTGTTCAGGATCTCGCTGATTCGGTCTCCGCTGACTGCGGCGCGTGGAAGGATGATCGCCATAAAGGTCGCCATCGTTACCGCCA
>Ga0307487_1000950_pt1 | contig 21551 bp, 21 predicted proteins | sample CBIW12metaG_FD_203665 | JGI IMG/M metagenome (GOLD analysis project Ga0307487, IMG submission 203665) | Sea-ice brine microbial communities from Beaufort Sea near Barrow, Alaska, United States - CBIW 1.2 | ecosystem: Environmental > Aquatic > Marine > Coastal | place: USA: Alaska | collected... | reverse complement strand
TGAAAGAAGGTCGAAGTGAGGCCGCTCATGGTCCGCAGATTGATGACTTCCTCGACCAGCCCCTGATCAGGCTGGTCGGAAATCTTGATTGCAGAACGTATCGCAAGCCAAATCATAACGCCTGCCATTCCCGAAAGGGTCGCCAGGAATCCGACGACGATGAGTTTGACACGGGTGACGCCTGCCGCTAGTTCGTCTCGGCGTCGCCACATTGACAGAGCGTAGATAATGAGGAAGACCAGCATTAGCCCGACTATGACCAAGTTGGTGACCTTCAGCGCGAGGGCGAATATGGAAATTGGAACGAGCCACCAACCAGATCCTTCGCCTCGCACGAACCGCACAGTCGCCAGAAGCGTAAGCGCCCCAACTAAGAAACCGGGCGAATCGGTGGTGATGTAGGTGAAGGTGAAGGCTGCGATGGGCGAGCCGATGAACGCCACCCCAAGTCCCAGCGTGACAAGTCGAGGCACCCGGAATTTGCTCATCAAAGACGCGAAGAGCCACATACCGCCGGCCAGCCAGAAGAAACCCGTTAGTCGTGCGGCCGTGAGCAGATCCAGCCCGAGCGCGAACTGGAAGATTTGCGCCAATCCCCATGTGATAACAAAATACACCGGCGTGTACAGGTCAGCGGACGTCTTACCACTCTGCGGATACGCCGCCGGGTTGACGTAGGGGCCGCCGCAAGGCTCGCCTCTGGGCCCGAATGTATCACCATCGCAAGCCATCGCCTCAAGCGCCGCCGGGCCGATATCCTCGCCCTGGTGCACCACGAATTGTTCGGGCACCTTGGTGACGTAGTCGTAGTACACCCATTCGTCGTACGGGGAGAATTGGGCGGTGTGGCTGGCGGTGACGGCCCCCGTCATGGCCAGCGAGGCCACAACGAGCACGAGCGGTACCCAGGATCGGCGAATCCAGCTCAGCAGACGATCACGACGTGTCGACGAACGGCTCTGGGCGGCCGAACTACTCAATTCATTGGTCCCTGCTTCGGCTTCTGCCACGGGCGATCGTCTACTTTCTTCCGGGCCATTCGCGGCTTGCACGGGGTCTCAGCCAAAGCGGCAAGGACGCCCAAATTTGTCAGCTTAGCCGCCGACACATCGGGAACCAGACGCAGGCATGGGAACGGCGACGCTTACGGGGCAGGCTATCCGCCGAGGCCCGCCAGATATCGACCGTATCCGCTCTTGAGCAATGGGGCCGCGAGCACGGCGAGTTGTGCGTCGGTGATCCAGCCGGCACGCCAGGCGATTTCCTCGATGCAGCCAACCTTGAATCCCTGGCGGTCTTCGATGACGCGCACATATTCGGATGCCTGCATCATCGATTCGAACGTGCCGGTGTCCAGCCAGGCTGTGCCGCGGTCGAGCACCTGAACGTGCAACGAACCTGCTTCAAGGTAGCGCTCGTTGATCGTGCTGATCTCGAGTTCGCCACGTGCGCTCGGTTCGATGGTCTTGGCGATCTCCACAACTGAATTGTCATAGAAGTACAGGCCCGGAACGGCATAGTTACTCTTGGGCTTCGCGGGCTTTTCGTCAATGGAGATCGCGGTGCCGGTTTCATCGAACTCGACGACGCCATAGGACGTGGGATTGCTCACGTGATACGCGAAGATGCGCGCGCCCTCGATTTCGGCGTTCCCACGTAGGGCGGAACCGAGTCCCGCGCCGTGAAAGATATTGTCGCCGAGCACGAGAGCCACGCTCTCCTCGCCGATGAACTCTTCGCCAATGATGAAGGCTTGGGCGAGACCGTCCGGAGACGGCTGAATCGCGTACTCAATGCGAATGCCGAGGTCCGAGCCGTCTCCGAGCAACGCTCGGAACTGCTCGTTGTATTCGGGAGTGGTGATGATCAGGATCTCTTTGATATCCGCCATCATGAGGGTCGACAAGGGGTAGTAGATCATGGGCTTGTCATAGATGGGCATGAGCTGCTTGGAGATGCCCTTGGTGATCGGCCACAGGCGAGTACCCGAGCCGCCGGCGAGAATAATTCCGCGCATATGTGTTATTTCCTGTCGTTCAAAGTGGCGTAGTAGGCCTTAGCGGCGTCCCAGGTGGGGAGCAGGCCGGATGCAGCGGCCGTTGCGAGAGTGGGGGCATCCGTGTCTTTGGACGAGAGAAGCAGCTCGCCGGCCTCCGGTGGGAACACGAGACCGATCTCTTCGTCGAGCGGGCTGATGCCGTGTTCGCGGCCAGGGCTGAACGTGCTGTTCACGAGATAGCTGACCGTGGCGTTGTCGGTGAGTGCGACGAAACAGTGTCCGAGACCTTCAGCTATGTAGACCGCGCGGCGATCAGTGTCGTCGAGAAGAACGCTGTCCCATTGACCGAATGTGGGCGAACCAACGCGAATGTCGACAATATAGTCGAGCACTGAACCGTGAACGGCGGTGACATATTTGGCCTGACTGGGCGGGACATCCGCGAAGTGAATTCCGCGCACCGAACCGCGCTTCGACACGGAGGTATTCGCCTGGGCCAAGTCCAGCTGGTGGCCGACCTTCTCTTCGAGCTTGTCGAAGCGATACCACTCGAGGAACACTCCCCGGTCGTCACCAAACTGCTTGGGGGTGATTTCGAATGAATCAGGGATTGAGAGTTCGCGAATCTGCACGTTCGGAGTCTATCAATCGCGATCCGGTAGAATCGCGGAGGCCATTGAAGCGAACGGAACGGTTACTCCTCTATGAAGATCCTCGTCACCGGCGGCGCCGGTTTTATCGGCTCCAACTTTGTGCGGCGCACGATTGAAGACAAATACCCGGGCCTGGAAGGCGCCGAGGTTGTCGTGCTCGACGCATTGACCTACTCGGGCAACCTCGAGAACCTCGCACCGATCGCTGATTCTCCGCGCTATTCCTTCGTGCACGGCGACATCCGCGACCGCGCGCTACTCGACACGCTGTTTCCTTCGCTCGACGCGGTGGTGCACTTCGCCGCCGAATCCCACGTCGACCGTTCCGTGATGGACTCGACGATCTTCGTTGAGACCAACGTGCTCGGCACCCAGCAGCTGCTCGACGCCGCCCTGCGCCACAAGCTGGCCCGGTTTGTGCATGTCTCCACCGACGAGGTCTACGGCTCGATCGCCGAGGGCTCCTGGAACGAGGAGCGGGCGCTCGAGCCCAACTCCCCTTACTCCGCCTCAAAAGCCGGCAGCGACCTGCTCGCCCGCAGCTACCACCGCACCCACGGCCTCAACGTCTCGATCACGCGCTGCTCGAACAATTACGGCCCCTACCACTTTCCCGAAAAGGTCATTCCGCTCTTCGTCAGCAATCTGATCGATGATCTGCACGTTCCCCTCTACGGCGAGGGCAACAACATTCGCGATTGGCTGCACGTTGACGATCACACCCGTGCGATCGCTATGGTGCTCGTCGGCGGTCGCGCCGGTGAGATCTACAACATCGGCGGCGGCACCGAGCTGACCAACAAGGAACTCACGCAGCTGCTGCTCGACGCAACCGGCAAGGATTGGTCGTATGTTGACCGCGTCGCCGACCGGCTCGGCCACGATCTGCGCTACTCGGTAGACATCAGCAAGATTCAGGCCGAACTCGGCTACGCCCCCGAGGTGCCGTTCGAGCAGGGTCTCGCCGACGTCGTCCAGTGGTACCGCGACAACCGCCAGTGGTGGGAACCGCTCAAGGCTCGTGCGGCGCTGAACTAATGCCCCGTTATCTGATCACCGGTGCTACCGGCATGCTGGGTCGCGACCTGCAAACGGCTTTGGCCGGCCGCGGGGTGACGGCTCTCGGCCGCGCAGACCTCGATGTGACCGACTTGGAGGCCGTACAGGCTGCAGTCGCCGGCCACGACGTGATCATCAATGCCGCCGCGTACACCAAGGTCGATGACGCCGAGACGAACGAGGACGAGGCTTACGCCGTGAACGCGGTGGGGCCGCGAAATCTCGCGCTGGCGGCATCCGCTCTGCAAGCAACGCTCGTGCAGATTTCAACCGATTATGTTTTCGACGGAAGCGCGACCACGCCCTACGCCGAGAACACGCCACACAGCCCGATCTCGGCCTACGGTCGCACCAAGGCCGCCGGCGAAGAATTCGTGCTCGCCGAGAACGGTGAACGCAGCTACATTGTGCGTACCGCCTGGCTCTACGGCAAGAACGGCCCGAACTTCGCCAAGACCATGCTCAAGGCCGCGGCCACGCGCGACATCCTGAACGTTGTCGACGACCAGGTCGGCCAGCCGACCTGGACGGTGGATCTGGCCGCGCAGATCGTGCTCTTGCTCGATTCCAACGCGCCCGCCGGTATCTACCACGGCACGAACTCCGGCTTCGCGTCGAAGTTCGATCAGGCCCGCGACGTGTTCGCGCTCGCCGGACTCGACCCGCAGCGCGTTCTACCGACCGACAGCTCGGCCTTCGTGATGCCCGCGCCACGGCCGGCCTACTCCGTGCTCGGCCACGCCAACTGGGCTGCCGCCGGGCTGGCGCCGATGCACAGCTGGCAGGACGCCCAGGCCGCAGCTTTCGCCGCCGGGGTATTCGAGACAGCATGATCACCCTGCGGGTAGTCGTAGATCAGATGGTCGCCCCGGTTCCCGGCGGCGTCGGACGTTACACCGCGGAACTCACTCGCGCGCTCATTGCCACCGCACCGGCCGAGTGCAACGTTGAGGGGATTGTCTCGTCGTCGCCGCCCGCACAGTATGAACGCATTGAGGCTGAGCTGCCCGGTCTGGCGAACCTGCACAAGACCACGCTGGCCCGTCGGGAGTTGGCTGCAGCGTGGGCACTGGGCGTGACCGCATCATCAGGTACCGGCCTGATCCATGCGCCGGGGCTGCTCGCGCCGCTGCGCCGCCACAGTCGGTCCGAGGACGGCACCCAGTTTGTGGTGACCCTGCACGACGTGCTGGCGTGGACGCATCCGTCGTCGCTGACCCCGACGACGGTGGCGTGGACCAAGGGCATGCTCAAACGCGCCCGCAAGCACGCCGACGCTATTGTCGTGCCGAGCCACGCCGTGGCCACGCAACTGACCGAGATCATGGATCTGGGCGATCGTGTGCGCGTGATCGGCGGCGCCGTGGGGCGCGGGCTGGTGCTGCCGGCCGTTCCCCTCATGGAGGAGCGCGTGCAGGCGCTGGGGCTCCCATCGCAGTACATTCTGACCTCCGGGTCACTGGACCCGCGCAAGGCTGTGACGGCGCTGATCACGGCGCTCGGGCTGCCGGGCGCGCCGGACCTGCCGTTGATTGTGCTCGGCCCTGACACCTGGGGCGAGCTCGATCTCGCCTCGGTCGCCGATGAAGCCGGGCTGGCGCCGGGGCGCGTGCGCGCACTTTCGGGACTGAGCGACTCCGACCTGGCGGTGGTGATTGCCCGGGCGAGCGTGTTTGTGTACCCAAGCCTCGAAGAAGGCTTTGCGCTGCCGATAATTGAGGCGTTCCACCTTGGCACGCCGGTTGTGCACTCGGATGCCCCGGCGCTCGTGGAGGCGGCCGGTGACGCCGGCCTTGCAGTCAAGAGTTCGGACGCGAAGGACTACCCCGCGCGGCTGGCTGAGGCGATAAGTCGGGTGCTCGGTGACAGCCAGCTGCGGGGCCGCATGACCGTCTTCGGCGGAGACCGGTCGCGGGCGTTCAGCTGGCGGGACTCTGCCGAACGAATCTGGCAATTGCACGCCGACCTATAGCCCGTGCGCAACGTCATCGGCCGACTGACGAGGGACCAGCGGGTGCGCTTTCTCGCGGTCGGGGCCACGAACACGGTTGTCGGGTATCTGGTCTTTTCGGGCTTCACACTGTGGGTTTTCGCGGACGTCTACCTCGGTTATCTACTGAGTCTGGCGCTCTCTTACGCGGTCGGCATCACCCTCGCCTTCGTTCTCTACCGGCGATTCGTTTTTCTGGTGCACGGGCATCTGCTGCGGGACTTTGCCCGGTTCGTGAGCGTGTATCTGGTGGCAATCGGCATCAACGCGCCAGCGCTGCCACTGCTGGTGGAAGTCGCCCACGTGCCGCCACTGCTCGCCCAGCTGATAATTCTCGTGGCGACGACCCTGCTGAGCTTCTTCGGGCACAAGAAGTTCTCCTTCCGCCGCAGTGCGGGAGAGCAAGCCTTTACGGCATCGTCCGCCGGGTAGACGTCCGCTGCATCGCCGTCACACTGCATCGCCGTCACACGGGGTTGGGCTCTTGACGGGCTCGACGGACGACGGGGTCGCGCTAGGGGGTGGGCGTGACTGTTGGGGCGGGGGCGAGCGCCGCAGCGACCATGGCCTGAATGGCGGCGTAGTCGGGGTCTTCGGGGTCGACGCCGTTCGCGGGAATCATCGGCACCGAAATGACCGGTAGTTTCTGGGTCTTCGAGGCGAGGCTCACAAAATAGCCGAGCATGCCCTGCGGTACATCTGTTTTCACGACGCGGGTGCCGGCAGCGGCGACTCCCTGAAACTTTGCGAGAACGTTCGCCGGGCTGGCCTGTGCGAGCAGGGCCTCCTGCATCTGGGTCTGGCGCTGCATGCGATCGTAGTCGCTCGTGCCGTGCCGGGACCGGGCAAACCAAAGCGCGTGGTAGCCGTCCATGTGCTGCATGCCCGGTTCAAACCAGAACAACACCTTGGTGAAGGTTTCGTCGGTGTGCACGGGTACGCGGTTCTGCACGTCGATGTCGACGCCGCCGAGGGCATCGATGAGGTCGGAGAAACCCTGCATGTCGATCAGCACGAAGTATTGGACGGTGAGCCCGGTGATGCCCTCTGCAGCTTCCAGTGTCGCCTGGATGCCCGGGGAGCTGCCCTCAGCCACCGCGTTCGGGTAGTACTCCGGGCGTTTCAGCTCGGCCTCGGTGTAGATCGAGTTGAGCATGCAGGCCGACACGTCGCATCCGTCGATGGAACCATATCCCTTCGGGTAGAGGGCTCCGAGTGAGGACCCGGCCGAGAACGGCACGTTCTCGAGGTTGCGCGGCAGGCTAATGGTCGTGGCCTGGCCGGTCGTGGCGTCGATGCTGACGACCGAAATGCTGTCGGGACGCAGGCCGTCACGGTCGGCGCCGGCATCACCGCCGAGCAGGAGAATGTTGTAACGGCCGTCGACCGGCGGTTGGCTCGGGCCGGCGACGAAAACGGAGGAGAGGAATCCGCTCGCAGACGTGGCAACGAATGCCCCGTAGCCTGCGGTGCCGCACACGATGACCATGAGCGCTGCCGAGAATGCGGCGATGAGCGGGCGGGCACCGGGCGCGGCCTTGAGCAGGTTGATCAGGCTGAGGGTATTGACGGTGAGTACGAGCCAGGTGAGCCCGTAGAACACGAGAAGGGCGGCGGCGGTCCACAGACCGATGGTGCTCGTGAACACTGTGAGCACAACTTCGGGCCAAAACAGGTAGACGGCGCCGGCGACAATCGCGATGGTGACGAGGGTCAGGGTGGCCGCGAGGCCGAACCGGCCGAGCCGCCGGTTGCCGGCGAGCACCTGCGCCGAACCGGGGAGAACGAAATTGAGTACGACAAGCCACCACGCACGCGTCGTCATGATGCGCGTAGAACCCGAATTCGGGTGCCGGATCGGGTCTGTCACGCTACTCATAGTCTCGTTTGGAGATCCCGGTTCTTCTGCTCGACCAGGTCTGCGAGTTGTATGGAATAGTCTTCGAGCTTCAGCCGCAGGGAGTCATCGCTCGTGGCGAGAATCTTGACGGCGATCAGCGCGGCATTTTTCGCCCCGCCGATCGACACTGTCGCGACCGGAACGCCGGCCGGCATCTGCACGATCGACAGCAGCGAGTCGAGGCCGTCGAGCAGCCCGAGCGGAACGGGCACTCCCACCACGGGGAGAGTGGTCATGGCGGCCAGCATGCCGGGTAGGTGTGCGGCTCCCCCGGCTCCGGCGATGATCACCTTGAGGCCGCGCGCCTGGGCGGTGCGGCCATAATCGAGCATCTTCTCGGGGGTGCGGTGCGCCGACACCACCTGCACTTCGTGCGGCACACCGAAGTCCCTGAGGGTGTGCGCGGCGGCGCTCATGACGGTGAAGTCAGAGTCGCTGCCCATGACCAGACCGACGAGCGGCGCGCTCGGAGGCTCGGCGATGGTATCGGGCTCACTGAAGGTCTCGGTGTTCGCTGTCACGCAGTTGATCCTATTACTCATTTATTGGTGCAGTGTCCTGAAAGAGTTGTGCCGTGGCGCGCGCCTGATAGGCCACTTCGTCGATATCGTCCCCGCCCGCGGTCACGTGGCCGACTTTGCGACCTGGCCGGCTGGCCTTGCCGTAGTTGTGCACCTTCACGAGCGGATGCTCGGCGAGAGCACTTGAATACCGATCAGTCAGCGAGCCGGACGCGGGCCCGCCGAAGATGTTCACCATGACCGTCCAGGGGTCCCTGGCGCCGGTCGCGCCCAACGGCAGGTCAAGCACAGCCCGCAGGTGTTGCTCGAATTGGCTCGTGGTGGATCCGTCAATCGACCAGTGACCGCTGTTGTGCGGGCGCATCGCCAACTCGTTGATGAGGAGGCGCTCGTCCGTGGTCTGGAACAGCTCGACGGCGAGCACCCCGGTGACGCCGATGCCCTCGGCGACGGCGACGGCGATGTCGTTGGCAACGTCGGCCAGACGCCCCATGGATTGCGGGGCCGGCGCGATGACTTCGGCACAGACACCGTCGCGTTGCACGGTCTCCACGACCGGCCAGACCGCGATGTCGCCGCTTGGCCGGCGAGCGACCACCTGGGCGAGTTCGCGGCTGAAATGCACGAGCTCTTCGACCAGCAGCGCCCCGCCATTGCCGTCTTCGGCGAGCGCCAGAAACCAGTCATCGACATCGTGTTCGTGGCTGACCACGCGCACGCCCTTACCGTCGTAGCCGCCGCGGGCAGTCTTCACGACCGCGCGTCCGTCGTGGTCCTGGAGAAAATCGGCAAGCCCGGCCGCATCCGTGATGCGCGCCCAGTCGGGCACCGGCAGGCCCAGCTCGGCCAGCTTCTCGCGCATCAGCAGCTTGTCCTGCGCGTAGAGCAGGGCGTCGGGTCCTGGATGCACGGTGACGCCTTCCCGTACGAGCTCCCGCAGAATCTCCTGCGGCACATGTTCGTGGTCGAAGGTGATCACGTCGACGGTTTTCGCAAAAGCGAGCACGGTGGGCAGGTCTCGGTAGTCGCCGACGCTGACGGCGGCAAGCTCGGCGGACATTCCGTCGGCTTCGGCGAGCACCCTGAGCTCAATACCCAGGTTCACGGCCGCGGGAATCATCATGCGGGCCAGCTGGCCCGCACCAATTACGCCGACGGTCAAAGCCATCTGTTCACCATTTTCTATGCAAGCGTTCAGCTAAACGCAGGTGGATACTCAGCCCGGGAATTTCGGCACGCCGTAGACTGCGAGACTTCAGTGCTTTACTACTTTACCGAACGTCGGACGGACGCATGTCGATCACCCTGAAGCAGCGCCTGCTCAGTTTTGTGAGTCAGGGCCTCAAGTTCGGCGCCGTCGGTGCGCTGGGCTTCGTGGTGGACTTCACGGTGTTCAACCTGCTGCGCACCACCGTGCTGGATTCAGCGGACGTGCACGCCGGCCCGCTCTACGCCAAGGTTATCTCGACGGTGCTGGCCATTCTGGTGAACTGGCTCGGCAACCGCTTCTGGACATTCAGCAAGAACCGCCAGAACCACACCATGCGCGAGGGACTGGAGTTTCTCGCGGTCAGCCTCGTCGGCATGGGTATCGGCGTCGCCTGCCTGTGGGTCAGCCACTACGTGCTTGGCTACACGAGCGTTCTTGCCGACAACATTTCGGGCAACGTCGTCGGCCTCGTGCTGGGAGCAATCTTCCGCTTCACTTTGTACCGCTACTGGGTGTTCGCGCCCAGCCGGAGCGGTGCTGCCGTCGCTGCCGGCGCATCCGTTGTGGTGGATGCAGATGTTTCGGGTGTGGTGCCAACGCGCACCGGCGCGATTCGGCTAGCGACGTCCCCAGAACGCTGACTCATCGGCGAGCGCCGACTGTTCTTGCCGGCGGGATCCCATGACGGTGCTTGCCTTCTCCATGAGGTCATGCAGCACGCTCTGCACGAGATCGACGTTGGGCACGTCTTTCAAGACGAGCGGATGCTCCAGCCCCGAGTTGATCAGCACCGTTCCCGAATGGAAACCGGCCTGCATCCAGTTTTGCCGCACACTCACGTCGTAGCCGCGGCTGTGCAATAGCTCCTGGCGGGTGCGCACGAAGAATCCGTGGCGAAAAATGATGCGACGCGTCGTAATCGTGTAGCGCTTGGTGAGCCAGGCCGCGAGAGGGAGCAGCCAGCCGAGAACGGCGAGCAGGATGGCGCCGGCGAGCACGGCGCTGTTCTGCCAGGGCTCGGGCATGTTGCCGAAGAAGTATCCCGTTGCACCGGCCACCGCGAACAAGAGCAGGGTGGGCCAGAGGAGCACCCGTGCGTGCGGACGCAGACGAGCAACGACCTTTTCGGGCTGACTCTCGCGGGCATAGCCGGAGGGTTCAGTCTCGTGCGAGTCGGTCGGCTCGTTCTTCTTCTGTTTCTTCTTCATTACCTCTATTAATACCGCAGGTGGGTGACATCGCCGGCGGCGACAGACCGTTCTTCGCCATCGGCCTGGTTGACCACTGCGAGGCGCCCCTCGGAATCGATGGCCGTGGCGGTTCCGATCAGGTCGGTGCCTCCGGGCAATTCCACCCGTACAGCGGTGCCGAGGGTGCCGCAGAGCGCGGAGACGTCGGCGTGCAGGCCGCTTCGCAGCGCATCGCCGTTGGCGGCGAGGAACGCTCGGTACAGCGTGACGAGCTCGTGCAGGTAGGCAGCGAGCACCTTGTCGGGGTCAGGCGCGGCGTGGGTGACCAATAGCAGCGACGTGGAGGTGAGGGTGGGAAGGTCGTGTTCGTCGAGGGAGAGGTTGAGTCCGGCGCCGATGACGATGCCGGAGGCGTCTGGCAAGAGCTCACACAGAATGCCGCACACCTTGTAGCCGTCAATGAGCACATCATTGGGCCATTTGAGGGTGACCTCGTGGCGGGGATCCTCGGCCTCTTTGGCGCCCTCGACCGGCTGCATGCTCTCCTTCACCACACTCCGCACGGCCCGGGTCATGGCGGCGCCGGCCAGCAGGGGAAACCAGCCGAGTTGGTTCGGCTGGAGCGAGTCCCCGGCCGCGGTGCGCGGACGCACGAGCACCGAGATGGCGAGGGCTTTGCCGGTCGGGGCCAGCCAGACGCGGCCGAGCCTGCCGCGCCCCTGAGTCTGGTTGTCGGTGACGACCACCGAGAGGTCTGGCCAGGCTGCGGTATCCGCTGTGGCATGTTCTTTGAGCACATCGTTGGTGGAGGCGGCCTCGGAACGGTACTCGAATCGGCTCATCTCCGTGCGGCTGAGCGAAAAATCCATGGTGGCTGCCCTCTCGTGTGCATAACTCCTGCAATTCTGTCGAATTTGGCCACAAAACACCTATTTGAGCGGATTTTGGCCAGATTGCAGGAGTTATGCGCGGGGAGGACGGGGAAATCGGGGCTGAGCTGGACGGGCGGAGGGGGAAACGACCAGTGTTGCGGGGCAAAGTTGTGGAACATCGTCAACGGGGAGCGCCCGGGGCGTGCCGGTAGAGTGAAACGGTGACTGACAAGACGCCCGCCGAGGCACCAGACCTGTATACGACGGCGGGAAAACTCGCCGACCTCAAACTGCGCTATCACGAAGCCGTGACGGCCAGCGGGGCGACCGCTATCGAGAAGCAGCACGCCAAGGGCAAGATGACCGCCCGCGAGCGCGTCGACCTGCTGCTTGATCAGGGGTCCTTTGTGGAGCTCGACGAGTTCGTGCGGCACCGAACCGTGGCCTTCGGCATGGAGAAGAAGCGTCCGTACGGCGACGCGGTCGTCACCGGAACCGGCACCATCCACGGCCGCCAGGTGGCCGTGTATTCGCAGGACTTCACCATCTTCGGCGGTTCGCTCGGCGAGGTCGCCGGCGAGAAGATCATCAAGGTGATGGATCTCGCCCTCAAGACCGGGGTGCCGATCATCGGCATTCTTGACTCGGGCGGAGCGCGCATTCAGGAGGGCGTCGTCGCCCTCGGCAAATACGGTGAGATCTTTCGCCGCAATACCGCCGCATCGGGTGTCATTCCGCAGATCTCCATCATCTGCGGCCCGGCTGCCGGCGGCGCGGTCTACTCCCCCGCGCTGACCGACTTCGTGATCATGGTCGACAAGACCAGCCAGATGTTCGTCACCGGCCCCGACGTCATCAAGACCGTTACCGGCGAAGACGTCGGTATGGAAGAGCTCGGTGGTGCCCTCACCCACAACAAGGTCTCGGGAGTCTCGCACTATCTGGCAAGCGACGAGCCCGACGCCCTCGATTACGCCCGTGCCTTGCTGAGTTACCTGCCCGACAATAACCTGGCCGAGCTGCCCGTGTTCGACAGCGACGTGGAGCTCGAAACCACGGATGCCGACCTCAAGCTGAACACGATCATCCCTGACTCCCCCAACCAGCCCTACGATGTGAAGACGGTCATCGAGCATATTGTCGACCACGGCGACTTTCTCGAGACGCAGCCGCTGTACGCACCGAACATCGTCGTCGGGTTCGCCCGGGTCGAGGGCCGCTCGATCGGAATCATCGCCAACCAGCCCAATGCGATGGCCGGCACGCTCAACATCGAGGCCGGCGAGAAGGCATCCCGGTTCGTGCGGTTCTGCGACGCGTTCTCCATCCCCATCCTCACCCTCGTCGACGTGCCAGGATTTCTGCCCGGCACCGACCAGGAGTGGACCGGTATCATTCGTCGCGGTGCCAAGCTGCTCTATGCCTACGCCGAGGCGACCGTGCCCCTCGTCACGGTCATTCTGCGCAAGGCCTACGGTGGCGCGTACATCGTGATGGGATCCAAGCAGCTCGGTGCCGACGTCAACCTGGCCTGGCCGACAGCAGAAATCGCAGTCATGGGCGGCCAGGGCGCAGTGAACATTCTCTACCGCGCCGAGATCAAGGCGGCCGAGCAGGCCGGTGAAGACGTCGCCGCTGTGCGTACGCGCCTCGCCAACGAATACACCTACAACGTGGCCAGCCCATTCCTCGCCGCAGAACGGGGAGAGCTCGACGGCATCATCGAGCCGGCCACCACACGGGTGTCGGTCGTCAAGGCATTGCGGGCCCTGCGCACCAAGCGGGCGACCCTGCCGGCCAAGAAACACGGAAACATCCCCCTCTAATGCCATCAAAACCTTCCGAGTTTGATCCGTCCGAGCTCGTTTTCGTGACCACCGGTGTCAGTGACACCGAAGTGTCCGCGGTGAGTGCCGTCATCCGCGGCCTGCTGCGAGAAGAATCCGACGAGCGTCGCGCTGCGCCCGAACATCATCAGAGCGCCTGGCAGCGCAACCAACGCTCCATTCGGGAGCCGGTTCACCCCGGGGCAGGTCGCTGGCGCGGGTTCTCCGGCTGACCTGCTGCCACGATCGGCTCGCGTGTCCCCCTAAATGCCGACTGCGCGGTTCGAAACAGTAGTGCAAACTAAAGGTGCTCGGTGATACTCCTGGAGGATCACCACCAATCATTCGCTGACTAGGGTAAGCGAGCGAATGACTTGGGGGCGAGGACGGATGGCATTCGGGTTGTCGTCCTTTCTCGAACAAGCGCAAGGGGATCAGCTTCGGCTGATCCCCTTTCGCGTGTCCAGCGCCCTATGCACCCCCGCGATGTGCACAACCGCAACGTACGCAACCGCCAGGCGCACAGCAACGCGCACAGCCGTCAGATGACGTGTGCGGCCTGCCGCGGGATTTCCATCCACAGGTCGACCTCTTCGCCGGAGGAGTCCGGCCCCAGAGCGCTCACGGACGGTTCCGGGCTGCTCAGGCCGACCACGGTGACTGCGATGGTCTCGCTATCAGCTGTTGTGCGGACAATGATCTTGTCCGCGCTCGTGCTGCCGATGGCCGAAGCGAGAGCATTGAGCACAATCTCCAGATCGGAACCGTCGAGGTCGTCGATGCCGCCTTCGTCGAGCAGCGTGACGCTCGCGCCACGGCGTCTGGCGGCCATAACCTGGTCGCGCACCGCATGATTGAGGAGACGCCGACCGCGAATCTCATCCCGAATGGCCGCTTCCAGCAGGCGGCACTCCTGACGTTCGGCCTCGCTGAGCTGTCCATTGCACTCGCTGATGCGTCGGAGCATCGGCATGGACAATCGCATGGTCTGGGTCAGCCGTACCTGCCGTTCGTAGAGGTGCGCCTCCTGGGCGGCGTGCCATCCGCTCGCCTCACGCTCGGCCCGCGCATACTGGCGAGCATCTCGGCTGGCCTTCACGAGCGCACGCGACAACAGCACTGCGGCGAGCACCCACACCACACTGCCGATGACGCCCATGTGTCCGAGGGAGCCGACGCCGGCCCAGAACACGCTGTGCACCACGAGAGCAGCGACACCAAGGAATGCCAGCCGCGGGCGTTTGCGGGTGGCGGTGATCGTCATCAGCGTGCCGATGGCGGCCACGTACCACGTGGCGTAACCGAGCTCAGTGGACGAACCGTCGAGCTGGCTGCCGACAATCAGCGGAATCGCAATGCAGACGGCCAGGTTGAACAGCGCCAGCGGCAGCGACATGCGCATCGGGCTGCTGGGCCACAGACTCGCCCCGGTCGCCACAAGATACAGCCCCATGGCCACGAGAATCGGCACCGACGAAGCCGGCTCATCGATCGAGTACAGACCGAGCACAACGTGGTAGGCCGAGAAACAGGCCGCCACGATGAGGATCAGGGTGCGCGAGACGACGATGGGGCCGCTCATGAGGGACTCCCCACGTCGCGCCCGGACAGCGTATCGTCGGCTTCCGGGGCATCGTACGACACGTCAGCCGCGTCGGCGGTAGAGTCGTCGAGCTCGCTGTCCGGCCGCGGCCAGGTGAGTGTGATGGTCGTGCCGTGGCCAGGGCTCGTACGCAGCACGGCGATGCCACCGGCGCTGGCGACCCGGTCGTGGATCGACACCCGCAGCCCCAGACGGGCGCTCGGGACGCTGTCGACGTCGAAACCGCGGCCGGTATCGCTGATCTCGATGACGCATCCGCCGTGATCGTTGCCGCCCACGGTGAGTCGGCGCGAGTCGGCTGGGCCGGCGTGCTGCACGCTGTTGACCATGGCCTGCACGCTGGCCGAATAGAGCGCCTCGGCGGCGTGCTCCGAAACGCTGAGCGCTTCGACGCACGACTCGGTCACAGTGAACGTTCCTGTTGTGGTCGCCGCCCGACGAAGACGCGCGGCGAGCTTGCTGACGGGAACCGACGCATCATCGAGAGAGCGTTCTCCGCCGGCTTCCTGCAACCGGATGATGGCGCTGCGAGCCATCATCGCCGCCAGATCGGCACCCTTGGCGTTGCGCACGCCTGCTGCGGAGAGCAGCGTGGCGAGCACACTGTCATGCACGATGGAATCAACCTCGACGCGTTCCACTTCGGTGGCGTGGTGGCGCACCGCTACGGAATATTTGGTGAGTGCATTGGACTGGGCGGCATCAACCTGCTCGGTGGCCCCACGCAACACGTAGATAACGATGAGCACCACTCCGCCGAGCAGAATGGCGTAGCACGCGTCCAGCGCGGCGAGCAGGTTATCGGCCTCACCACCCGAGGGCAGCGCCCGGACCACGCCGTAAACGACGGGGGTCACCACGGCGTAGGCGGCGGCCCAGACCAGTGGAAGAGCGATGGCCGCGCACGACGTGGCGACCGTGCACAAGTACCACAGCCACGGCTTGCTCGTGAACACCACTGCGGGATCGACCATGAGCACCGGCCAGGTCACCAGCGCGATGAGGTAGCTGGCGCTCACGACGACGGCAGCCGTGCGAATACCACGCTGAATGATTGTGGTGACAACGAAAGCCACAATGGCCAGCCCAAGCAGGACGGCGAAGAAGATCGACGCCTCGGATTTTCGGATCGACATCTGCTCGAGCACGATCGGCAGCGTTTGCGCGGCGAAGATGACCGCGATACCAGCCGCCGATCGGGACAGCACGATTTCGATCTGCGCCTGACTGATCGGGTTGCGCGACGGCCGCGACCGACCTGACACGTTGCTCTCTGACACGACGCCGGCGGTGTCGACTACGGTAAACGGCTGCGTTGCCGTGGAGACCAGATCGCCCTGAATGCGGCCCCCGCCACCCGTGCGGTCGGCCCGTTTAGACACCGCGGTCACCTTCGGTGACGTCGAGTCCGGGCAGGATACCGTCTTCGACGGCACGACGCAGCAAGTCGACCTTCGTCGGCGCCGGGCGCCCGACCTCGACGTACTTCACTCGTATGCGGTCGAGGTATTCGCGGGCGGTGGAGTGCGCGATGCCAAGCTGCATGGCGACCATCTTGAGCGGCAGGCCCGAGGCGTAGAGATGGAGGACGTCGCGTTCGCGGCGTCCGAGCTGCGCCTTGGCGAAGTCCCGATCGGCGTCGATGGCGGTGGCCCACTCCAGGTTGTTGAGCACCTCACCCCGGGCGACCGTTGCGACGGCCGCCATGACCGTAGTCGTCGGTGACGACTTGGGAATGACTCCGGCCGCTCCGGCGGCGAGGGCCTCACGCACCGAGGCGACCCGGTCGGCGATGCTGTGCACCAGCACGGCGGAGCCGGTGGCCGCCACGAGATGCACATTGTCGGTGACGAGCGACCCATCGCCGAGTGAGAGGTCGAGCACGATCACGTCACACTGTCGACCGGCGAGGCCGGTGACGAGAGCTTGCGCCGTCGCTGCCGCGAATAACACTTCATAACCAGCGTTCTCGCAAGCGGCTTGCAGGCCGAGTCGCACCGATTCGTGGTCGTCGACGATACCCACGCGAACGGGGGTCGCGGTGGAAGTGGATGGTGCCGGATCAGTTGCTGCATTGCTCACGGTGGGGCTGCCTTCGGTTGTCTAAGGTCAAGGATAACTATTTGCAGAGCAGAGCGACGGCCTCCACGTGGTGAGTATTGGGGAACAGGTCGAAAGCACGCAGGGTACGCAGCTGATAGCCCTGCTTCTGGAAAAGCGCGACGTCGCGGGCCAGAGCCACCGGGTCGCAGGCCACGTAGACGATTTGTTGCGGTGCGAGGGCGACGAGCTGGTCGACAACAGCCTTGCCTGCCCCGGAGCGAGGCGGGTCGAGGACGACGGTCGCGGCGGCGAGACGAGTGCGTTCCGAAGCATTTGCTTCCCGCAGCAGCCGCTGCAAAAAGCGGTCGACACGGTCGGCTTCGGCGGTTGCACCGGCCCATTCCCTCAGGTTGCGGGCTGCGAAAGCGACAGCTTCGGGATCGCTTTCCACCGAGGTGATGCGGGTCGACGTGCCGAACTTGTCGCCGACAGCCGCAGCGAGCAGGCCGACACCACCGTAGAGGTCGAGGTTGGAGGCGCGCGGGTCGAACGTGGCGGGATCGACGATGCCCTGCACCGCGTGGTACAGAGTCTCGGCAGCCATCGAGTGCACCTGCCAGAATCCGGAGCGGTCCAGTTCGAACTCTCGGTCGGCGACGACCTCGTGGATCAGACCGTGCGGCACCCGCTTGGGTTTGCCGTTTCTGTCTTTGGCCGACACGAGCACCTGAACGTCGCCCTTGCTTGGCGCGACCAGGTCAACCGAGGCGGCGTTGTGAAACAGCGTGTCGAGCGGGGCGCGCAGTTCGAGCTCGTGCTCGGCCAGCGGCAGGTCGTCGACGGGGATCACCCGGTGGCTGCGCGCAGCGTACGGGCCGATGGTTCCGTCGTCCGCAACGTGCAGGCTCACCCGAGTGCGCCATCCGGTGCCGTCCATCGCGTCGCCGGGGCTGGCCTTGGCGCTGACCGCGACAGGCTCAACGATAGCGTCTGTCTCCACGCCCGCCATGCGGTGCAGTGCGTCGGCGAGAACCTGACGCTTGAGCTCACGCTGAAAGCTCAGGTCGATGTGACCGAACTCGGCACCGCCGGCGCGGTCCTCTGGGGCGCGATCAACGGATGCCGCACTCCAGATATGCGGCTGTCGTTCTGGCGCGGCATCGATGACGGCAACAGTTTCGGCGCGCCAGAAGCTCTTGTGGTTGGCCTCGGTGAGGCGGGCCCGCACGCGTTCGCCCGGGAGGGTATCGCTGACGAAGATGACGCGGCCTTCGTGGCGGGCGACGAAGATTCCACCGTGGGCGACGTTGGTGATGTCCAGCTCAAGCTCGTCACCGACGGTCGCGGAGGTTGTCGGCGCGGGGGTTGCAGGCTGATGACTCGTGTTGCTCATTCAACAATGATCCCACATGCCTCGCCCGCTGCCCGAGGCGAGCCGGAACGACACTGCGTGCGGATGCGTGCAGACGCGTGCAGACGTGGTTCGGGATGGTTTCCTGGCCGGCCGCCGGCGGATCGCGACCTCGGCGAGCTCGTTCATCGGGATGGTTACGCTGGTTATGGCTGTGGCCGCGCCTGCACGCAACCGTTCGCCGGTCGAGGCCACCATTCCCACAATGTGACACTGTCAGCGAAGGACCACCATGCGCCTCTTTTTGGCCTCCACATCTCCAGCCCGCCTAGCCCTGTTGCGGGCGGCCGGCATCGAACCTACGCTGATCAACCCCGACGTCGACGAAGCTCGGGTCGTCGCTGAGACCGAAACGGTGCGCGGCGAGCCGCTGGAGCCGCGCGTCCTCGTGGAACTGCTGGCGCGCGCGAAAGCTGAGGCTGCGGTGTCCGCTCTGCCGGCGGATCCGATGGACGGTCTCTTGCTCGGTGGTGATTCGGTTTTCGTGCTCGACGGCGTCATTTACGGCAAGCCGCACACCCCCGAAGCCGCCAGGGAGCGCTGGGAACGCCAGCGCGGGCGAACCGGCAGCCTCTACTCGGGCCATTGGCTGATCGAGGTCCACGCCGGCGTGCCCGGCCGGGCGATCGGCGCCGTTGCTGTGGCCGCTGTGACTTTTGGCGATGACCTCGACGACGCCGAGCTCGATGCCTACATCGCGACCGGTGAGCCCTTGTTTGTCGCGGGTGCGTTCACCATCGACAGCCTCGGCGCTCCCTTTATTACGAGCATTGTCGGCGATCCGTCGACCGTGGTGGGGCTGTCCCTGCCGACGCTGCGACGGCTGGTGCGCGGCCTCGGGCACGAATGGCCGACCCTGTGGAATCGCCCCGGCGCGCTGTAGTTGTAGGCATCCACAAGAATTTGCCGGGTCTTTTTGTGGGACAGAACCAAAAGGGATGTGGCAGTGGGCAATAGGCTAAGTGACTGTGTCACTCATATCTAAGGTCCTCATCGCCAACCGAGGCGAGATCGCCGTTCGGGTCATCCGTGCCGCGAAAGATAGCGGAATTCTCTCTGTCGCTGTCTACGCCGACCAGGATCGCGACAGTCTGCACGCCCGTCTCGCTGACGAGGCATATGGTCTCGATGGCACCAGCGGCGCCGAAACCTACCTCGCCATTGACAAGATCCTGTCGGTTGCCCGGCGAAGCGGCGCTGATGCCGTGCACCCCGGTTATGGTTTTCTCGCCGAGAACGCCGACTTCGCCCGCGCCGTGATCGGTGCCGGACTGATCTGGATTGGGCCATCCCCGGAAGCGATCGAGCAGCTCGGCGACAAGGTCTCAGCCCGGCACATTGCCGAGAAGGTCAATGCGCCGATGGCCCCCGGAACCCTGAACCCCTGCACCGATGCGGCCGAGGTACTCGCCTTCGTCGACGTGCACGGTCTGCCCGTGGCGATCAAGGCGGCCTTCGGCGGCGGCGGGCGCGGCCTCAAAGTCGCCCGCACCCGCGACGAAGTTGCCGAAATGTTCGACTCCGCCACCCGTGAGGCGGTCACCGCCTTCGGTCGTGGCGAATGCTTTGTGGAGAAGTACCTCGACTCACCCCGTCACGTCGAGACTCAGTGCCTCGCCGACAGGCACGGCAACGTCGTCGTCGTATCTACCCGCGACTGCTCGCTGCAGCGCCGGCACCAGAAGCTCGTCGAGGAGGCGCCGGCGCCGTTCCTCACCGAGGCACAGACCACGGAAATGTATCGCGCGTCCAAGGCCATTCTGAAAGAGGTCGGTTACCTCGGCGCCGGTACCTGCGAGTTCCTCATCGGCATGGACGGAACGGTGTCGTTCCTCGAGGTCAACACGCGCCTGCAGGTCGAGCACACGGTCTCCGAAGAGGTCACCGGCATCGACCTGGTGCGGGAACAGTTCCGCCTCGCCGAGGGTGGAGAGCTGACCTATGGCGACCCCGTTGCATCCGCTCACTCCTTCGAATTTCGCATCAACGGCGAGGATGCCGGCCGCGGCTTCCTGCCCGCCCCCGGCCCGGTCCACGTGTTCAAGCCCGCTGGCGGACCCGGCGTACGCGTCGACGCCGGCGTTCAGTCTGGCGACGTGATCAGCGGATCGTTCGACTCGCTCATCGCCAAGCTCATCGTCACCGGCGCGACCCGCGAGGAAGCCCTCGAGCGCTCCCGCCGGGCTCTCGATGAGTTCGAAGTTGCCGGATTGCCGACAGTGCTGCCCTTTCACCGCAAGGTCGTGCGCGACCCAGCCTTCGCTCCGACCGACGGCAAGCCCTTCACCGTCTTCACCCGATGGATCGAGACCGAATTCGAGAACGACATCGAACCGTGGAGCGGCAGCATGGAAGATGCCCTCGGTCCGCAGAAGCGCCACAGCATCGTCGTCGAAGTGGAGGGCCGCCGCATCGAGGTTACCTTGCCCACCCGTCTGCTGCCCGGCGGCGCGAGCGCTCTCTCGGTCGGCCCCGCGCCCAAGCGTCGTGGCGGCCTGAGCTCCGTCAACACCGCCACCGGAGACGCCATCACAGCCCCGATGCAGGCGACCATCGTCAAGTTGCTCGTCGCTGACGGTGACACGGTCGTCAAGGGCGACCTGCTGCTCGTGCTCGAGGCTATGAAAATGGAGCAGCCGCTCGTCGCCCACCGCGATGGCACTGTTGCCATCGTGGCTGCCGTCGTCGGCGAAACGGTGTCCTCCGGCTCCGTGCTGCTGACGGTCTCCGACGCCGCCTAGCTGGATCCGGGACTTCCCGGTCAGCACCGCGATACGCGAGCGCCTTCTTCTTCGTCACAGCCGCTGCGTCGTCGTCAGCTCCATAGACACAGGCGCAACCCCCATCCACCACCAAGCCAGAGCCCACGCCGGAAACGGAGATCTTCTACTGAGGCAATGAATGCAGCTGCGCGGAGATTTTCTATGAGTCAACGCGCCGACTTGCCTTTTCCGGCGCCCAGGCTATGGTGAGGCTATGAACATGCCTACTCGGCTCGACGGATGCGCACGCCGCACCCCGGCCAGAGTCGGCGAACTCGATGCCTCGATCGGGCGCATGTCCTTCACGCTCCGGTTCAATCCTGCAGGTTTCGTACGTCTCCTGCGCTCCTCAACGCGCGCTCCGCCACTCTGACTCACTCACTATCCCGTCAGATTGATCGGAAGCAGCGCGTCGCATTTGCGACGCGTTTCGTTTTTAACGTGCAGGAGACCTCATGAGTACCCACCAGTCCACCGTCCAGCCCCCAGCCGCCCTCACCTCCCGGGAGCTA
>Ga0307487_1000948_pt1 | contig 21560 bp, 13 predicted proteins | sample CBIW12metaG_FD_203665 | JGI IMG/M metagenome (GOLD analysis project Ga0307487, IMG submission 203665) | Sea-ice brine microbial communities from Beaufort Sea near Barrow, Alaska, United States - CBIW 1.2 | ecosystem: Environmental > Aquatic > Marine > Coastal | place: USA: Alaska | collected... | reverse complement strand
ATTTAATTTAGCTCAAGAAGGTGTTAGCGTTACTGAGGTTAAAGTAGTTGCACAAACAACTGGAACATATCTTATTTATGGAGATGGAGCAAAACCATCTTATTATAGAATAATACGTAAAGATGCAACTATTGAATTAACAGGAAATGTAGATGTAACCGATGCATCCGGAATATCTGGAGACTACACGATAGTATTTACCAATGATGCTGGCAAAACATGGAGTGCAGCTGTTAGTGGAGGAACCTATCAGGTAGATCTACCCGCAGGATTTGAATATAGCATTTCTTTGGAAGGAGCTGATGGCTTTACCATATCGAATGCTACCACATTAAATGTGGATGAGAGTACCTCTTCTTATGACTTTACAATTAAAAAAATTGATACCAGTAGTCTTACCGATGTTTGGGATTTTGGTGCAACCCAGCTTGACGACTCTCAGTTTAATAATCAATTAACCGTAGATATTATCAACTCGTGGTATGACGAACCTATTACCCCCGGAAGCGCAGATAATGTATTACCCGATTTTACAGAAGGCGATTTGAGCTGGACCGGTGGCGGAAGTGATCGTTTAAGAACGACTAATACCGATTTAACTCGTTACGATGATAATATTGATGAATATGAAGATTATAAAGGTAGGATATATGTTAATTCAGGAGGAGCTACAGACAGGTATTTTAGCCTTGAATTAAATGAGGATGATAAAGTAACTGTTTGGGGTCTTACTCAAAATGGTGCTGGAAATATTCATTTTGAATATGTAGCTGATCCAGGATTACAAGACGATGCAGTAGCCTTAGGAGGTGAACTCAGTGAATTGAATTTTGTAGCAAAAGCTACCGGTACTTATCACATCTATGACGATAACGACAAACCCAGCTATTTTAGAATTATTAGAAAATCTGCCACTTATGCGAACTTAACCGGTAATGTAGATGTTACTGATGCTCCAGGAATTCCCGAAGATTATACCATAGTATTTTCTATTGATGAAGGAAAAACCTGGAACATAACACCAACCGATGGTTCGTATCAGGTTGAGCTGCCAGTAGACTTCGAGTACAATATTTTTCTTGAAGGCGCTGATGGCTACATCATATCTAATGGTGCTTCGTTAAATTTAACCGATAATGCAGCCCATAATATAACTATTGAAAAAGTCGAAATTTATTCCGTTACCGGATCAATTATCGGTCTTGGCGAGAATATCGGAGATTTAGTTTTCACATTTACTCCAGCTCCTAATGCTGATGCGGTTTATGTTCCACTACCAATAATTGATACAGATGCGGCCACATACTCCGTAAAACTCGAGCCAAATATTGAATATACCATAGAGAGTGAAGGTGTAGATGGTTATTATATTCCGGAAAGTCATTTGGAAATAACTGGTGAAACCACGCGCGATATAGTTTTTGAGCCTGAACCGCTTGGGCCATATGGCGATATCGACAATGACGGAATTCTGAATGCTGATGATAATTGTGTTTATACCCCTAACCCCGATCAGGCTGATACGGATGGCGATGGTATTGGAGATGTATGTGAAGACGATGATGGAGACGGAATCATAAATTTTGAGGATAATTGTCCTAATTCTCCTGAAGGAGCAATTGTTGATGTTTTTGGTTGTGAAGTTTTCAATCTGGCAGCAGATAATTTCATTATAACTGTACATAATGTAAGTTGTAATGGAAGCGGTGACGGTTTTATAAACATCAATGCTGAAGATATTAATTATACCTATAATGTATCAGTATCTGGTGCAGGAACCGGATCTGCCACCTTATCATCTTCTAATGAATTTTCGGCCAATATTGAAAATCTCGCGGCGGGTACATATAATATATGTATTACTATAGATGGAAAGGATGCTTATGAGCAATGTTTTAATGTAACCATAGAAGGACCAACTCCTCTGGAAGCTTATTCTTCTGTAAATTATGCAAATAATACAGTGACCTTTTCACTGGATGGAGCAAACATTTATAAGATAGAGCATAATGGTAAAATCACCACTACCTCTCAATCAAGAGTGGTTTTAGATTTGAAAGTAGGTAGAAATAAATTTAAAGTTTCAACGGATTCTGAATGTCAGGGCACTTTTGATAAAGAAGTCTTAATGTCTGAAGATGTTGTAGTGTTCCCAAATCCAACTAAGGGTGACCTTAAGGTTTATATAAATGGGACAGATACCAAAATAAATGTTTCCCTGTTTAATCTTAGCGGAAAGGAATATATATCAGAAAAAATGGAAATTCCTTCAGACAGGGTTATTCAACTTGACCTTTCCAATTTTAGATATGGAGTGTATTTTCTTCTATTGAAATCAGCCACGGTAAGTAAAACTATAAAAGTTATTAAATCATGAAAAAACCTATAAATATACCTTATTACAAACTGCTCCTCATTTTTATGATGGGTGCCATAACAGTGTCCTGCTCTAAAAATGATGATGCTGAGATGATAATTGATACAGTTCCCGGAACAGCGAATTTGGTTCTTCCGCAAGACTTGACGGAATGCGAGGTGGGTAATGTTGTAGCAAATATGGCTGAAGTAGCTTTTGAATGGAATGAAGCGAGCGATGCCGTTAGTTATGATCTCGTAATCACTAATCTGACTACTCAGAAAATTACTCTAAGACCTAACCTTACCACTACCTCTATTATAGCAAGGCTTGAAAGAGGGAATTCTTATAGTTGGAAGGTTATCTCAAAAAATGACGGAGAAGAAACCACTTCTTCTGATTCGTACAGGTTTTACGTAGCCGGAGAAGCAGGGTCGAACAATGTGCCTTTTCCTGCCGAGCTATTGTCACCAGCTTCCGGAGTAATGGTTTCATCATTAGATGGCAAAATTACGCTTGAATGGGAAGCTGCTTCAACTGATACAGATGGAGATCCTTTAACCTATACATTGTATGCAGATACAATAGACGGCGATCAGGAACCACCTGAAGAGTGGAAAGGTCTTACAGAAACCTCTTTGGAAATTGAGGTAGATGCTAATAGTATTTATTTCTGGCACGTTGAAACCAGCGATGGCAAGAATACAGCTATAAGCAACACCTACTCTTTCAGAACCGGTGATGATACTTCCTCAATACAAGGTAAGGTTGTAAATACTTCACAGGAAATTTTAGATGCTATTGCAGCGGCTATTCCAGGCGAGAATATTTATATCCGTGGCGGAGAGTATACTTTTGATTCAACCATAAAAATTAATACCAGCGGAAGTGCAAGTAATATAATCTCATTACTGGCATATCCGGAAGATGATACCAGACCAAAATTTGATTTTTCTTCAATGGCTGAAAATTCCTCCAATAGAGGAATCGAACTTGCAGCTAATTACTGGCATATTAAAGACATTGATATTTTTAAAGCCGGAGATAACGGAATAAATATTACAGGTAGCAACAACATCATCGAATTCTGTACTTTTTCTGAATGTTCAGATACAGGGCTTCAGCTGGATAGTGGTGCATCCAACAATACAATCCTGAATTGCGATTCTTATTTTAATGCTGACTCTACAATCGAGAATGCCGACGGGTTTGCAAGTAAATTAGACGTGGGCACCGGCAACAAATTTGTTGGTTGCAGGGCGTGGAAGAACCTGGATGATGGCTGGGATGGCTATTTAAGGAATGCCGATAATGTTACTACCACTTATGAGAATTGCTGGGCTATTAAAAATGGTTATTTAAAGGATGGAGCTCCAAGCGGTGGTGATGGTAATGGATTTAAAACAGGAGGAAGCGATACCAAGGACTTAAAGCATAATGCTATTTTTATGAATTGTATAGCGGTAGGTAATGCATCTGATGGTTTTGACCATAACAGCAACAGGGGTGAGGTTACTTTATATAACTGTTCTGCTTATGATAATGGTAAAAATTATGGTTTTGGCAATACAAATCCTCTTGAAAAACTAACCATTAAAAACAGTAATGTACTTGGTGACGTAGGTAGCCTTAATGCGACTACTGTAGATATTACAAATAACAGCTGGATGGATGGTATTGAAACTACTTATGAAGATTTTGAAAGCATTAATTATGATGAGTTGACGGGACCAAGAAAAGAAGATGGTAGTCTTCCGGATGTCAGTTTTTTCCATCTGAAATCAGGCAGCGATTTGATCGATAAAGGAGTTGATGTAGGCTTGCAGTTTAATGGCTCTGCACCAGATTTAGGGGCGTTTGAATTTTAATCTTTTAAAATAGGATTTTCCTGGGCTTGTGGCAACTTTAATTTCAAGGATTTAGCCTTTCAGGAAGATTTGATGGTGGTGTCACAGTTGGAGGATCCAGATGTAAAAAGATGAGTTTAATTTGTTTATTATTAAAGGTGCGGTCTATGGCCGCACCTTTAAAATTTATACTATGAAGAACCTAAAAATAAGCAAAAAAAAATTAAATTATTTTTTTTTGCTTTTCCTTATTATGGGAGTGAGCTGTAACAGATCCCTCTATAAACATATTTAACACCTATTTTTAGCGTTTTATTTGGCTGCCTTTAATAAATGCTCTAATTTAGTGCAATCGATTACATTAAATCGAATATTAACCGAAAATTCTATGCGACAAAATCAAACTCTCAAATTTATATTTTTATTCACGCTAAGTGTGTTTTCGGGCCTTAGCTTATTACATGCTCAGCAATTAGCCTTCCCTTCTGCCGAAGGTTATGGTCAATATACCACCGGTGGACGGGCCGGTGAGGTTTATATAGTAACAAATTTAAACGATGATGGGGAAGGTAGTCTGAGAAAGGGAATTGTGATGAGGGGACCCCGGATAATCACCTTCGCCGTTTCGGGAAATATTGAATTAAAATCATCGCTTGATATCAATAGGGGTAATCTTACCATAGCTGGACAAACTGCCCCTGGTGACGGAATTACTATAAAGGGATATACAGTGGCGGTTAAGGCAGATAATGTGATCATTCGATACCTGAGATTTCGTTTGGGTGATTCCAACGAGGTGGTAGATGATGCTCTAAAGGGTCGGCGAATCTCAAATGTGATCATAGATCATTGCTCCATCAGCTGGGCTACAGATGAAAATACAAGCTTTTATGACACTTCTGATTTTACTTTTCAGTGGAATATTCTTTCTGAAGCGCTGAACAGTTCGGTTCACAATAAAGGCGATCATGGTTACGGTGGTATCTGGGGTGGTGTCAATGCTTCGTTTCATCACAACTTAATTGCAAACAATAACAGCAGAAATCCCCGCTTTAGTGGATCAAAAACTACATCCAATTCTGAAAATGAATTTGTGGATTTCAGGAATAATGTGATTTACAACTGGGGAGAAAACAGTGTCTACGGCGGAGAGAATGGAACCTATAATATGGTGAACAACTATTATAAACCCGGTCCGGCCACAAGTTCTTCAAAAATGGACCGGATTCTTGAACCCTATGAACCTTACGGAAAATTTTACGTGGATGGGAATATTATGATTGGTTCGGAAAAAGTAACCGCCGATAACTGGGACGGAGGGGTGCAATGTGAGCATCCCGAAAAGACCCGATTGATGGACCCAATTTCAATAGCCAATAATGTGCAAACTCAGGATGCTTTGAGTGCATATCACCTGGTATTGCAAAAAGCAGGTGCCAGTATGCGAAGGGATGCTGTAGATATACGGATTGTGCAGGATGTGAAGGAAGGGAAAGCCCATTTTAAGGACGGGATCATAAATTCCCAAAACGATGTTGGAGGCTGGCCTGAATTGAAATCGGGAAAAGCGCTCCTGGATTCAGATTCTGATGGAATGCCCGATAGCTGGGAAATTGAAAAAGGTTTAAACCCAAATAGATCGGATGCTTCCAATTTCGATTTGAGTGATGAATACACCAATATTGAAGTTTATCTCAACTATTTGACCAATACAAAATCAGTTACAACTTTAATTGATGGTCAAAATTATCATTTTGTTGTGGCAAAGGATGGAACCGGGGATTTTTTAAGGGTTCAGGAAGCAATTGACGCAGTGCCGGATTTCAGAAGAAGCGGAACAAAAATATTTATAAAATCCGGCGTTTACTGGGAAAAACTGGTGTTGCCTGCTTCTAAAACCAATGTGACTTTTGTTGGGGAAGACAAGGAAAACACTGTCCTGACGTATGATGATTTCGCATCAAAACACAACAAATTTGGGGAGGAAATGGGAACAACGGGTTCTTCTTCCTTCTTTATTTTTGCCGATAATTTCACCGCCAAAAACATCACTTTCGAAAACAGTGCAGGTACGGTAGGACAAGCCGTTGCCGTTCGGGTAGATGGAGACCGCACGATTTTTGAACACTGCAAATTGCTGGGAAATCAGGACACGCTTTATCTGCACGGTAAAAACAGCAGGCAATATTTTAAGGATTGTTATATAGAAGGTACCGTCGATTTTATTTTCGGATGGTCTACTACCGTATTTGAAAACTGTGAAATCTTCAGTAAAAATAAAGGCTATATCACCGCCGCCTCAACAGAAAAGGACGCGGAATACGGATTTGTGTTCCTAAACTGTAAGATTTTAGGGGATGGGGGAGAAAATACCTTTTATTTGGGAAGGCCCTGGAGGGATTACGCGGAAACGGTATTTGTAAATTGCTATCTCGATAAACATATTAAGCCGGAAGGATGGCACAATTGGAATAAGGAAAATGCTGAAAAAACCGCCTTCTATGCGGAATACAATTCTACAGGACCCGGCGCAAATATTTCAAAACGTGTAAATTGGTCCAAAAAATTATCGAAAGCCGAGGCGCAAAAATATGACGCGAATACTGTCTTGAAAGGAAGCGATAACTGGAATCCTAAATCCTGAATGTTGTTAAACACAGACGAAAGAATCCCGAAGTATCGGGAGATAATAGATAAAAGACTATTAAGTTGATAACATTGCCGTCAACTTAATAAAACAGTAAATCCCGGGATTAGAAAAGTATAAATAAATTTTAATTTAATCAGAACAAGGATGCAAATTTTTATTGGTCAATTTATCGAAAAACGGAGCCGAATGACACATTCTTATCCGGTCCGATTTCTTGTGGTGATTTTCATGATTTGTGGAATTGGAGCCAATGCCCAGGCGCAATCTTCAGAAAAAATTAATTGGAAAACTGCACAGAATCAAAATTCCGACTGGTACGGAAGTTCAGAAGCCATAAAGATTGCCGACAATGTCTTGCGCTATCAAAATAACAACGGGGGATGGCTTAAAAATATTGACATGACAAAAGAGTTAGGTGACACAGAAAAGGCGCAGCTAATAAAAGATAAGTCTGAATCTTTAGGAACAACTATCGACAATGGCGCTACCCATACCCAAATGAAATTTTTGGCGAAGGTGTACGGAAAATCCGGGCAGGAAAGGTTTAAAACGGGTTTTTTAAAAGGCCTGGATTACCTTCTTGAAGCCCAGTATGAAAACGGGGGCTGGGCCCAATATTACCCGATTCGAAAGGGTTATTATGAGCATATTACATTTAATGACAAAGCCATGATAGGCGTGATGGAACTTTTAAGGGAAGTCTCTCTTGGAAAAACTCCTTATGATTTTGTCGATAAACTTCGATGCGAAAAATCAGGTAAAGCCATTGAGAAAGGTTTGGCCATTATCCTTAAAGCGCAAATTGAAGTAGACGGCATCCTGACTGCCTGGTGTGCCCAGCATGATAAAGATGATTTGAGTCCTGCAAAAGCCCGTGCTTATGAGCTGCCGTCAATAAGCGGATACGAAAGCGTTGATATAGTGAACTATTTAATTGAATTAGACCAACCCGATGCCGCGGTAAGGAAAGCTATAGTAAGCGCTGTTGCCTGGTTTGAGCAAGTGAAAATCCATAATAAACGGGTAGAAAGGAAAATGGATGAATCCCTGCCAAGAGGATATGATAATGTGGTGGTGGAAGATATGAATGCCAGTCCAATTTGGGCCAGGTTTTACGAGATAGGAACCAATCGGCCAATTTTTGTGGGAAGGGACGGAATTGTAAAATACAAGCTTGAAGAGATTGAGCATGAACGCAGGGTAGGATATAGCTATTTGAGAAATTATGCCGAGAAGCTTTTGGAAAAGAACTATCCTGAATGGTTGGAAAAATGGGGTTCTCAAGAGTAATTTTCAATGAATAAAAAATTACGCGAAAGACCATTTAATTTTAAAATAACAATAAGAAACAAATATGAAAAACAAAAAAAATCACTCAATAGTAGCCTTGACCACTTTTTGGAGTGCAAATATCAAAAAGTCCGGGCTTTTGAAGCCAAAGCTACTTTGTCTTATCTTATCTGTTTTTATTTCGGCAAGTTCAGTTTATTCACAGAAGGTTATTTCCGGAACAGAAAAAGTGCCGTATGAGATTGCTCCAATCAATGCTCCGTTTGACATGCCGCAGTTTGAACGACCAACTTTTCAGGACAAAACATTCAATATTCGCGATTATGGCGCAATAGAGTTGAAAGGAGATGATAAGCATAAAAACACCAAAGCCATTCATTTGGCAATAGAGTCTGCGCACAAAGCAGGCGGCGGCAAGGTCCTTATTCCAAAAGGGAAATGGCTTACAGGCCCTATTCATTTAATGAGCAACATAAATTTGCATCTTGAAGATGGAGCCACCGTTTATTTCAGTGAAGACCGCGAAGATTATTTGCCGGTTGTTCAACAGCGTCATGAAGGGGTTGAAGCCTTCAACTACTCTCCAATGATTTATGCGAATAAGGTGAAAAACGTCGCTATTACAGGCAAGGGAATTTTTGATGGACAAGGCGAACACTGGTGGGAATGGGGAGTTGTACAACCTCGTGCCGCAGCTACCAAAGTACCGCTTTCAAGAAGGGATTTCGGAAAAGGATCGGGAATGGAAGGAATGCGCCCAAATTTCATGGTTTTCTGGAAATCCCAGAATATCCTGATTGAGGACGTCACCCTTACTGATGGCCCAATGTGGAATGTTCATTTGGTATATTCCACAAATGTCATTGTACGCGGAATTACGGTCAACAGCCTTAATGCGCCCAATGGTGACGGAGTGGTAATAGATTCCAGCAACGATGTTTTACTTGAGTACAACATCCTTAAAACCGGTGATGACGCGGTAGTGTTGAAATCCGGGTTTAACGAAGAAGGCCTTGAGATCAATATCCCCACCGAAAATGTTGTGATCCGTAATTTTCGCGCGATCGATGTTAGAACAGGGAGCGGAGGAGTTGTATTTGGCAGCGAGACTTCCGGTGGAATCAGGAATGTATATGTTCACGATGCTTATTTTGAAGGTTGTGACAGGGGAATCAGGTTTAAAACAGAACGCGGTCGCGGGAACGTTATCGAAAATATCTTTATCCGTGATGTCCTTATGAAAAACATCAACATTGAAGCAATCAATTTCAATACATTCTATACCGGTCCCGGAGCAGTTGGGCCATCGCCTGTGGTTAGGAACATCGATATCCGGAATATCAAAATTGACGGTGTAAAAAGCGCAATATCTTTAATTGGCCTGCCTGAAAAATGGCTTGAAAACATCAACCTGGAAAACATTGAAGTGATCAATGCCGAAGTCGGTATCCAGCTGTTGAGAGTAAAGGATTTAATCCTGAAGAATGTATCTGTAAGCTCGAATGCCCGTCCAATGACGGCTAATGATGTTTATGAGGTTACCTTTGAAAGTGTGAAGCTTAAGGAGAAGTCAGATGAAAAGCCACTGCTTATCAAGGGACCTAATACAGGCGCGATTTTTATGACCGATTTCCCTCTGGACCAAATTGAATTTGAAGATGGTTTAACTGAAGATATCATCAAGGAAGAGTTACCGGTTCAAACCTGGTAGTTCAAAATTAACCGCAAAGGGAGAAAAGGAAAAAAAATGCAAAGGACGCGAAGAAAGTTGGAAATGAAATCAGACACCCTATGAGACACCTAACTTTTTCAATATTCATGTTTACCGCTTTTTGGGGTAACCCCGAAACATTTGCGCAGGAAACCAAGCCTTTTGTGTCAGATGTTTGGGTTGCCGATCAGGGAGACGGTACTTACAAAAATCCAATCCTTCACGCAGATTATTCCGATCCGGATGTAGTTAGAGTAGGCGAAGATTTCTATATGACAGCTTCTTCATTTAATGTTTCACCCGGATTGCCAATTCTGCATTCCAAAGATTTGGTGAACTGGAAGCTCATTGGCCATGCATTGGAGCGGCAAACTCCTTTTGAACATTTTAGCAAGCCACAACACGGCAATGGGGTTTGGGCGCCGGCCATCCGGTATCACAAAGATGAATTTTATATTTATTGGGGCGACCCCGATTTCGGGATTTATATGGTTAAAGCCAAAAATCCTGCCGGTCCCTGGGAAATCCCTGTATTGGTAGAATCAGGAAAAGGTCTTATTGATCCGGCACCGCTTTGGGATGATGATGGGAAAGCATATTTATCTCACGCGTACGCCGGAAGCCGTGCTGGAATTAAAAGTATTCTGGTTGTAAAACCAATGAATGCTGAAGGCACCAAGACCACCGGAACGGGTAAAATTGTTTTTGACGGACATGAAAATCATCCAACCGTTGAAGGCACCAAATTCTATAAGAGAAACGGACACTACTATATTTTTGCCCCGGCAGGAGGGGTTTCCACGGGATGGCAATTAATTTTGAGGGCGAAAAACCCTTATGGTCCTTATGAAGAACATGTGTCCCTGGAGCAAGGAGATACCCAAATCAACGGCCCGCATCAGGGAGCCTGGATTGAGCTGGAAAATGGAGAAAATTGGTTCATCCACTTTCAGGATAAGGATGCTTACGGTCGGATTGTTCATTTACAGCCTATGATTTGGAAAAATGACTGGCCAACTATGGGCGAGGATAAAGATGGGAATGGAACCGGACAACCAGTTTTGTCGTTTAAAAAACCTGATGTAGGGAGAAATTATCCTGTGAGTACGCCTCTGGATTCCGATGAATTTGAAGCAAATGAGCTTGGTTTGCAATGGCAGTGGCAGGCAAATCCTGAAACCACCTGGACTTTTTCAAATCCTTCCAAAAGTCAGTTGCGGCTTTATACACAAATGCTGCCGGAAGATGCCGCAAACCTTTGGGACGCGCCAAATTTGCTGCTGCAAAAATTCCCTTCAGAAGAATTTACGGTGACCACAAAACTGGATTTTCAGCCCAATAAAGACCTGAAAAACGAAAAAACCGGCCTTATTGTTATGGGAAGGTCTTATGCATATCTTGCATTGGAAAGCTGGGAAGACGGAATTTATATAAAATATGTTAGCTGTATGGATGCGGAAAACGGCAAACTGGAAAAAGAACAGATCATTAAAAAACTCGCCGGGAATTCCGCACAATTTCGGGTGAGAATTGATAAAGAAGCCAAATGCACTTTTAGTTACAGCGAGAACGGCAAAGATTTTATCGAGATAAAAGAAAATTTTACCGCCGTTTCAGGCAAATGGATTGGCGCTAAAGTGGGTTTATTTGCAATCAGGGAAACCAAAACAAATGATTCCGGATTTACTGATGTTGACTGGTTCCGGTTTTCAAAAAATTAATTCAATATAAAGATGAAAAATTCAGGATTTAAAACAATTTTGGCTGTTCTGCTGGTTATCGGAACCTCGTTTAGTGCAGTTTCCCAAAATCAGGAACTCGATAAAATTTACGAAGGAATTGAATTTGATATGCCCCGCGTAAAAGAAACATCCTTTCCCGATTACGCAAAAAAGATCACCGATTTTGGAGCGGTAGCCGGCGGACTTATAAAGAATACCGAAGCGTTCAGCAAGGCTATTGAAGAGGTGAATTCCAAAGGTGGCGGTAAAGTGATTGTGCCAAGAGGAATTTGGCTCACCGGGCCAATTATCCTTAAAAGCGATATCAACCTTCATTTGGAAGATGGCGCATTGTTGTTGTTCAGCAGGGATTTTGACGATTATCCGCTCATAGAAACAAGTTTTGAAGGTTTGAACACCGTGCGTTGCATTTCCCCCATCTATGCAAAAGGGGTAGAAAACATCGCCATTACCGGCACAGGAACCATTGACGGGAACGGAGATGCCTGGAGACCGGTGAAAAAGGGAAAAATGACAGATTCTCAATGGAAGAAACTGGTGAATTCGGGAGGAATTCTCTCTGAAGATAAAAAAATGTGGTTTCCTTCAGAAGGTTCCAAAAAAGGCAATGACAGCAGTACTAACTTTAACGTGCCCGATTTAATTGGAGCTGAAGAGCTGGAATCGGTAAAGGATTTTCTGAGACCAGTGATGATAAGTATAGTGGAAAGCAAACGAATTTTACTGGATGGGCCAACCTTTCAGAATTCTCCAGCCTGGAACATTCATCCGCTTATGAGCGAAGATATTATCATTAGAAATATCAATGTGCGCAATCCCTGGTATTCCCAAAACGGGGACGGATTGGACCTGGAATCCTGTAAAAATGTGTTGATTTACAACAATACTTTTGACGTGGGAGACGATGCCATTTGTTTTAAATCGGGTAAAAATAAAGATGGCCGGGACAGGAATATGCCCACGGAAAATGTCATTGTAAAAAACAATATTGTTTATCACGGTCACGGTGGATTTGTGATTGGGAGTGAAATGAGCGGTGGGGTAAAAAATATACATATTTCCAATTGTACGTTTATCGGCACCGATGTTGGGCTTCGTTTTAAAAGTACCCGCGGCCGTGGAGGTGTGGTGGAAAATGTTTTTATCTCCAATATCGATATGATAGATATTCCTGCGGAAGCGATTAGTTTCAACCTGTTTTATGAGGGAAATTCCCCAGTTTTGGAGGAAGACCAGGATGCCGGAGATGAGGCGAGAAATGAAAAATTAGTGGCGGTTACCGAAGAAACTCCTTCTTTCAGAAATATATTTATGAAGGATATTCGTGTGATTGGTTCAAAAAAAGCGGCCTTTTTTATGGGTTTACCTGAAATGAAGCTCAAAAATGTTAGTCTCGAAAATGCAGTTTTTGAAGTAGAAGAAGGGATTACAATAATTGATGGTTTGAACATAAGTTTGAAAAACGTAAAAGTAATTCAGAAAACTGGTCCGGCGCTGATAATTTATAACAGTGATGATATAGATGTCAGTGAATTTGAGTTTGACAAGAACCCTGAAGGAGCGTCAATTCGTGTATTGGGTGACAGCAAAAAAGTCAAAATTGAAAAAAGTAAAATATCAGATGCAGATTTAGAGGTGGCTAAAAAGAGTAAAATTCAGGTTGCTAATTAATTAAATATGTACAAAAAAATCCTGATTTTTCTGGTTCTGGTTATAAGCCTGAAGGCATTTTCCTTTCAGGAAGAACCGGTCAGCATATATTTAATCGGGGATTCCACCATGGCCGATTACAGCGACAATTATGAAGAGGGGAAAGATTATATGAAAACCAGGTATCCCATCACAGGCTGGGGACAGGTTTTTTAAGAATTTATGGTTTCTGACAGTTTGCATAAAGTTCAGGGATTGATAAAGGGAGAGCGTGTTATTGTTGTCGACCGGGCTAGGGGCGGCCGCAGTACGCGCACTTTTTTTCAGGAAGGCAGATGGCGCCGGGTTTATGAAAATCTAAAAAAAGATGATGTGGTGCTTATTCAGTTTGGCCATAATGACGCAGCTGAAACCAAGGCCGAAAGATATGTGGATATTGAAGGATATAAGGAATTCCTAAGATTATTTGTCCTGCAAACCCGTCAGAAAAATGGCTATCCCGTGATTCTGACTCCCGTGGCAAGAAATTATCCGTGGAAAGACGGGCGTTTGCATAATGTGCACGGGGAATATGACCAGGCTGCCAAAGATGTGGCGGAAGAATTGGATGTCCTGTTCATCGATTTAAACCAGCTGTCAATGAATCTTTTTTCCGAAAAAGGCGAGAAAGATGTCACTGAAAAATATTTCATGAATCTCCCCGCAGGTATTTATGAAGCTTATCCCGAAGGTCAAAAAGACAACACTCATTTTCAGCCGGAAGGAGCAACAGCTTTGGCTAGACTAATATTTGAAGGGATGCAGGAGTTGAAGGTTCAAAATTGAATAGGGGAATGCTATTTTCCTTACAACAAACAATAAATTAAATGCAACTTGTAAAAATCCTTTTCGTTTTATTTTTCACTCTTTATTTTGGAGTAGATGCCTTTTCGCAAAAAAAAGTGGAATATCAGCCGTATACCATAGCGACTACCTATGAAAAATTAAAAAAGGATAACCCGTTTATTAGTCCGATTGAAGCTTTAAAATCAGATAAGATTAATGCAAGGGAAGATGTGGTTTACAGAGAGGCTGGAAATACAGCTTTAAAAGCCGATGTCTATTTTCCTAAAAATTATAACCCCCAAATCTATCCAGGGGTATTGCTTATTCACGGCGGCGGATGGGCAACCGGCAGCAAAGAAAATCAACGGATAATGGCACAGCATTTGGCTCAAAACGGGTATGTTGCTGTAACGGCAGCTTATCGTTTAAGCGGGGATACGGCCTATCCTGCCGCGGTAATCGATTTAAAGGCTGCAATTCGATGGATGAGGGAGAATGCTGAGGAACTTCATATAAATCCTGATAAAATTGCGGTTTTGGGTGCTTCTTCCGGGGCTCAACTGGCAACACTGATTGGAGTTACACCCAATTCTTCTCTTTATCGGGAGAAGAAGAAATCTACTTCAGATGAAGTTCAGGCCATAATAAATATTGATGGTATAGTATCCTTTATTCACCCCGAAGCTGAAGAAAGTGCAATGGCAGGTGAATGGCTGGGTGGGTTACAGGATGAAAATCCTAAGAACTGGCAGGAGGCTTCTCCTCTTGAATATGTAAACAAAAATTCCCCACCTACTTTATTCATCAACAGTGCACAGCCGCGGTTCCACGCCGGCAGGGATGATATGGTCAGGATCCTTGAAAATTATAATATATATAACGAAGTGCATACCATTCCAGGTACTCCTCATTCCTTCTGGCATATGCACCCGTGGTTCGAAATAACAGGAAATTATACGGTAAATTTTTTAAACAAGGTCTTTGAGCAGGAGCAATACAAAATTAACAATGCTTACAGGGAAATTGTTGTAGCCAAAGACGGCAGCGGGGATTTTGAAAAGATCCAGGAAGCGTTGAATTCAACGCGGGATTTAGGTCCCGGGGAGGTTGTAATTCATATAAAAAAGGGAATTTATAGGGAGAAATTGGTCATTCCAACATGGAAGCATCAGCTGACATTGATTGGTGAAGACAGAAAAAACACTGTCATTACAAATGATGATCATTCAGGTAAAATAGATTCAATCACTCAAAAAACTTTAAACACTTTTACTTCCTATACGGTTTTGATACAGGGAAATGATATTCACCTGAAAAACCTGAGTATTGAAAATACCTGGTGTAAAAGTGGCCAGGCGGTGGCGTTGCACGTTGAAGGCGACCGTTTTATTGCTGAAAATTGTGATATCTCAGGCTGCCAGGATACGCTTTATGCGGCCACAGAAAATAGTAGGCAATTGTATATAAACTGTACCATAGAAGGAACTACCGATTTTATTTTTGGGCAGGCGACCGCGGTCTTTCAAAATTGCATCATTAAAAGCTTAAAGGATTCTTATATTACCGCCGCAGCCACAACCTCAAAGCAGGAATTCGGTTTCGTCTTCCTAAACTCTAAACTTATTGCGGAAGAAGGTGTTAGTGAAGTTTACCTGGGCCGTCCTTGGCGACCTTATGCCAAAACTGTATTCATCAGGTCTGAATTGGGGAAACATATAGTTCCTGAAGGATGGGATCCCTGGAAAGATGACAAAATCTTTCCGGAAAAAGAAAAGACGGCATATTACGCTGAATATAAAAATTCAGGAAAAGGTGCTTCCGCTGAAACAAGGGTTTCCTGGTCGCATCAATTAACTTCGGAAGAAGCAAAAAAATATTCAGTAGAAAATATTTTAGGCGGAAGTGATCATTGGAATCCCTTTTATGAAAGGGATTAGTTGTTAAAAAGTTACCTAAAGAAGGAGTCCGGATTGATAAAATAGGGATTTGGAAAAATTTGTTCAAATAAAGTTTTAAACGTGCACAGGAATGTTTTAAATTCTAAAGCAAAATGAAGATATTTTCATGAGTAAAGTCGTAACATTCGGTGAAGTATTGATGCGGTTGTCACCTCCTGCCAACAGGAAGTTGCGGCAATCAAATCAATTGGATTTTGTTTTTGGTGGCACAGAGATGAATGTTGCCGCTTCCCTGGCAAATTTTGGTTTGGAAGTCCAACATATCACAAATCTCTCAAATGATATGGTGGGAGACGCTGCTTTAATTGTGCTGAAACAATACGGGATAGATGTTTCGGAAATTCAAAAAGTTGATCATCCGCTGGGATTGTATTTTTTGGAAGTAGGTTCTGCCATGCGATCCAGCAAAATAGCCTATAACAGGTTGCATGGAGCTTTTGCCAATATCAGCCCGGAGCAAGTTAACTGGGATCGAATTCTGGAAAATTGCGAATTTTTACATTGGACAGGTATTTCTCCCGCAATTTCCGAAGGTGCCTACCAGACTTTAAAAGCTGGCCTTGAGTTAGCCAGGAAAAAAGGAATAACAATTACTGCAGATCCTGCTTATCGCAATAATTTATGGAATTACGGCAGGGAAGGAAATATAGTTTTGGCTGAATTAATCTCTTATTCTTCCATTTTTATTGGAGGTGTCAATGAGATCAATGAAATTTTAAATGCCGATTTTGCAGATGACAAAACCGGTTTTATTGCAGCCAGTAAAGAACTTATTAAAACCTATCCTTCAATAGAAAAGGTGTTTGACAAAGTACGCACCGGGGTGAGCGCTTCCTGGCAAAAAGTATATGGCCGGGCCTGGACCGGTAAGGAATATATAACAAGTGAAGAGCTTGAAATTGCACAGGTAATTGATCGCATAGGAACAGGAGATGCTTTTGCCGCCGGACTTATTTATGGCCTAAAACATTATGAAGACACCGAAGCCCTTAAATTTGCCAATGCCGCTTGTGCTCTAAAACATACCATTGTTGGCGATGTGAACCTGGCAAGTGTGGAAGATGTTTTAGAGGTGGTCAGCGGAAATATGGGCGGGCGGATAAAACGATAAAATAAAATAATCAAAAACAATAAATACCCGGTCATGAAAAGCCTTTGTACTTTTATTATCTTTCTTTTTGCTTTAAGCATAGCGGCGCAACAAAAAACCAGTTTGTACACCATAGGAGATTCTACTATGGCCAACAAACCGGATCCCGATGAAAATCCTGAAAAAGGTTGGGCGCAAATGTTGCCGGAATTTCTGAAAGCAGAGCTTGACGTGAAAAATCATGCGGTTAACGGCAGGAGCACCAAAAGTTTTATTGATGAAGGCCGATGGAAAACAGTGTTTGACCAATTGCAAATGGGAGATTATGTTTTTATCCAGTTTGGGCATAACGACCAAAAATTAAAGGATTCCACACGATATACCAATCCATATATACATTATCGTGCTAACCTGGAATTCTTTGTAAAAGAAACCCGTGCAAAGGGAGCAATTCCAGTTTTATTCAGTTCTATCGTGCGAAGAAATTTCAATGAGCGTGGGGTTTTGGTTGATACTCACGGCGTCTATCCTTTGGTAGTGAATTTGGTTGCACAAGACCTTGAAGTGCCTTTTGTGGATTTACACGCTTTGACAAAGCAGTTGGAAATTGAGTACGGTCCGGAAAAATCCAAAAGCCTTCATCTTCATTTTGAACCCGGAGAAAATCCGTATGAACCAAACGGGCGCCATGACGATACCCATTTATCTGAAAAAGGCGCCGGCATTGTCGCAATTTTGGCATTGCAGGATATCGCCCAAAAAGGGCTGGAGTTGAAAATGTACATTAAACCTGAAGTTTTGGAAGAAATTGGAAAACCGACTAAAATATAATTAAAATGCAAAATATGAAAAATCCGAAAATTGAAAGTGATGTTTTTTTTCAGGAACAAACTACGGATTGGGAAGATGTTTCCGATGGAATAACCCGACAGTTTGTGGGATATAACACCCAGTTGATGATGGTGAAAATAAAATTTGAAAAAGGCGCGATTGGCGTGCTTCACAATCATTTTCACAGTCAGGTGAGCTATGTTGCCGGGGGCGAATTCAGGGTTTCCGTTAATGGAGAAGACAAGATATTAAAAACAGGAGATGGATTTTATGTTTCTCCAAATATAAACCACGGCGTGGAATGTTTGGAGCCGGGAATATTGATTGATGTTTTCAGCCCGGTACGGGAAGATTTTTTGAAATAGACTATTTAAAATGGGCTTTCAGATGAATTGAAAAGTTTTTAACTAAAAACAATTCGAAAGGCTAAAGTTGATTTTTATTCACATTTTATTCAATCAATTAAATTTCGCAAATTATGATTTTTGAACAAAGTTGGCGATGGTACGGTCCAATTGACCCAGTGGCTTTATCGCATATAAAACAAGCCGGGGCTCATGGCATAGTAACTGCCTTGCATCACATTCCGGTGGGAGAAGTTTGGCCCGTAGAAGAAATTAAAATCCGTAAGGCTATGTTGGCAGCAAGCAATGTCGACAATGCTTTTGCGATGCATTGGAACGTGGTGGAGAGTTTGCCGGTTCACGAGCATATTAAGCAGGGAAAACCAGATAGGGACCTCTATATTGAAAAATATAAATTGAGTCTTGAAAACCTTGCTTTCTGCGGGGTTAATACCGTATGCTACAATTTTATGCCAGTGTTGGATTGGTTGCGCACGAGCGTGAATTTTAAATTGGAAGACGGAAGTTTGGCATTGCTCCACAATGTAGTGGATTTAGCTATTTTCGATCTTTTTATTTTGAAAAGGGAGAAGGCCGAACCAGATTATCCTGAACATATAATTGAGGAAGCCAGGAAAAAACATTCCGCAATGCCGGATTCCGAAAAGGAAACTCTCAGGAAAAGTCTGTTGATGGCTCTTCCCGGCGACAAGGAAGGTTTTACCCTTGATAAGTTACGTGAAGGTTTGACCGCGTATTCCGGGATTTCAGAAGACGATTTAAGGGAAAACCTGATTTATTTTTTGAAGGCTGTTATCCCAACAGCTCAGCAACTTGGAGTAAATATGGCCGTTCATCCGGACGATCCGCCCTGGCCCGTATTGGGATTGCCCAGGGTTATAAGTACCTCTGAAGACCTGGATTATATGTTTAGCCAGGTTCCCGAAAAGGCAAACGGACTGACTTTTTGTAGCGGAAGTTTAGGAGCGAGTGAAGAAAATGATTTGCGGGCAATTGTCAATAAATGGTATAACAGGATTCATTTTGTGCACCTGCGATCTGTGCAACGGATAGGTAAAATGAACTTCTATGAGGCTAATCACCTGGAAGGAAGTGTGGAGATGTACGAACTTATGAAGACATTTTATCAGAATCAATTGAACTTTAAAGGAAAACCCTTGCCCATGCGTCCCGATCACGGGCATCAAATGCTGGACGATTTGGAAAAAACCTTTTATCCGGGATATTCAGCTATTGGGAGATTGCGTGGCCTGGCCGAATTACGCGGACTTGAATTTGGCATAGTAAATTCGTTAAAAAACACATAATTGTTTCAAATTAAAAACTATAAGATTAATGTTTAAATTAGAAAACAAGGTCGCCATTGTCACCGGGGGAAACGGGGTTTTGGGAGGCGCGATAGCAAAAGGTTTTGCCGCTCAAAATGTAAAAGTCGGAATTCTTGGAAGAACTGCGGAAACCGTTGAACAAAGGGTTGAAGAAATTAAAAAAAGTGGAGGTGACGCAATAGCCCTGGTTGCAGATGTTTTGGATAAGGAGGCTTTAGAAGCCGCAAAAAACACCATTTTAAACAAATGGGGGCGCATTGATATTTTGGTAAATGCCGCGGGAGGAAATTTAAAAGGCGCAACGATTAGTCCCGAACAAACTTTTTTTGACCTTTCCCTTGACGATTTCGACAAAGTAAATCAACTGAATTTCAAAGGGACTGTACTGCCAACCTTAATTTTTGGAAAAGTGATGGCTGGACAAAAAAAGGGAAGCATCATCAATATTTCATCCATGGCAGCCCAAAGTCCAATTACCAGAGTTGTGGGTTATGCGGCCGCAAAAGCAGCAGTCGATAATTTCACCAAATGGTTGTCTGTTGAAATGGCTTTGAAATATGGGGAAGGAATCCGTGTAAATGCAATTGCACCGGGCTTTTTTATTGGAGAACAGAACCGAAATTTACTGCTCAATGAAAATGGTTCCCTAACCCAAAGAGGTAATAAAATTGTCTCCCAAACCCCGATGAAACGTTTCGGAAAAGCGGAAGAACTGCAGGGAGTCGCCCTTTGGTTGGCAGGAGATTCTTCAAGTTTTGTCACCGGAATAATAGTTCCTGTAGATGGCGGATTTAGCGCTTTTAGCGGGGTATAAAAACTGATTAAAATTATTATAGACACCGGTTTCTAAATCTGCACTTTAGGACTTTATCATGTTTTTAATTCTGGATTTCAATTGCGGCAGATTCATTTTTACTTGAAATAGGTTTTCACCCTTAATGATACGAATTGGTGTTTTAAAAGTTGATTGAGTTGGCTGAAGATCAAATAACACAGATCTGTTTTTTTACACTTTTTAAAATGCTTTACTTTTTATATCCGGAGCGTTTTCCATTTTTGATTTTCGGGTTGAAAAAAGAAAATATAGGTTGAACTGAATACAACCTTGTCGGTTTTTGATTTACTTCCCATAGAGCCATCGCTGTTACCATTTTTTGATATGCTTTTAACCAGGAATTTAGAATTAGGATAGGCCGCCCAAGAATCCTAAATTTTGGGAAGAGTCAACTACAAGGCCGGCTAATTTCTAAATTCCGGAACTTTGCTTTTTCAAAAAATGGGATACAACAGGATCGCTCGGGAAGGTGAATCAACTAACAGGGTGAAGTTCCAAATGGTTCCGGCAAGTACAAAGCGAGAAAGGAGTTCAGATCCGGCGGACTCAGGCAAAAAAGTGCTTCCTGGAGTGCAGCGGTTCCGCTTTTTGTGCGGATTAGCGCAACGAAGGGGATCAACTTTTTTTCCTGTGTCCAAGACCTTTTCGACGAAGCGCTTTCCCCGCAATACGGAGCGTGTCATTAGGGAGTATCGGGATAAAGGGAATGTGCTGAGGGGTTGGGTAGTTCTAAGTGCGATTTTATAGTGGATGCGGTTGGGAACTAATTATAATGAATGCACCCTTTTGAGCGAGACACAAAAGTAGATCAAATGCAAAAAGTAAATTAATTAGAATGAACGACTGTAGTTATTTGTCCGATTTTTGGAAATAATTTTTGACGCAAAAAGAGGAACAGAACAAGACGACGAATTGGAACTTTTGGGAATCTTAATTGACCAATATGAAAACGAATATTTTCCGATTGCTTTGCCTGATCCAATCGAGGCAATAAAATTCAGAATGGAGCAAATGGGTTACAATCAAAATGATTTAGCAAGAATTGTTGGATTCAAAAGTCGAGCAAGTGAAATTTTGAACCG
>Ga0307487_1000947_pt1 | contig 21600 bp, 21 predicted proteins | sample CBIW12metaG_FD_203665 | JGI IMG/M metagenome (GOLD analysis project Ga0307487, IMG submission 203665) | Sea-ice brine microbial communities from Beaufort Sea near Barrow, Alaska, United States - CBIW 1.2 | ecosystem: Environmental > Aquatic > Marine > Coastal | place: USA: Alaska | collected... | reverse complement strand
AAGGAGTGGGGTCATCGAGGTCAGAACTGTGCACCCAGGTGATGGGTGCGGTCAGTCGGTTGGAGAACTGCGGATGCTCGCCCGCACCAGCACGGTCGGCCGGGTCTGCTCGGCCATCGCTCACCACGCTGAGGCGCAGCTCGTTTCTGCCCAGTAGCCATTCAATTGTGGGGAGCATCAGAGTGTGTCCTTCCGGAACCGCCTACTCACAGTATGTCGAAGTAGCCACCTGCGAGTATACAAATTGTCAGCCACCTGACAGTGTTCGCGCGCGATAGTGGACTATCGGCCTCGCCATCGAAAGGTGTCTCATGAACTCTGCGCCCACATCCAGCAATTACAGCAACGACGAAACCGTCGCACTTGACCGCGCCCACGTGTTTCATTCCTGGTCGGCGCAGGGCGCACTGAAGCCCATGGTGCTTGAGGGTGGCCTCGGCAGCACCGTATGGGACAACGACGGCAACGAATACCTCGACTTCTCGAGCCAACTCGTTAACGTCAACATCGGGCACCAGCATCCCGCCGTGATCGCCGGCATCAAAGCTCAGGCTGATCTCATGGCCACGGTCGCCCCAGCACACGCCATCCACATTCGTGGCGAAGCTGCCCGCAAGATCACGGCCCACACCCCGGAGGGCATGAACCGGGTGTTCTTCACCAACGGCGGTGCGGATGCGATCGAGAACGCAATCCGCATGGCTCGCCTGCACTCCGGTCGCGACAAGATCATTTCGCGCTACCGCTCGTACCACGGCAACACCGGTTCGGCGATTGTGGCCACCGGAGACTGGCGTCGGATCCCCAACGAGTATGCCCGTGCCCACGTGCACGTTTTCGGGCCATACCAGTACCGTTCCGAATTCTGGGCGGACTCCCCCGAACAAGAATCGGAGCGCGCGCTGCACCACCTCGAGCGCACCATCCAAGCTGAGGGTTCTGCATCGATCGCGGCGATCTTGCTCGAAACTATCCCCGGAACGGCTGGTGTGCTGATGCCTCCACCCGGCTATATGGCTGGAGTACGCGCCATCGCCGACAAGTACGGCATCCTCGTTATTTTGGATGAAGTGATGGCTGGCTTCGGTCGCACCGGTGACTGGTTCGCGTTCGATGCTTTCGATATCACCCCCGACCTCATCGCTTTCGCCAAGGGTGTGAACTCTGGTTACATTCCTGTCGGCGGTGTCGTGATCTCTGATGAGATTGCTGCAACCTTCGACGAACGGGTCTTCCCTGGTGGACTCACCTACTCTGGCCACCCCATCGCCGCAGCCTCCATTGTTGCTTCCATCACTGCGATGGAAGACGAGGGCATCATCGAGAACGCCGCCATGATCGGCCGCGACCACATTGGCCCCGGCCTTGCCGCCCTCGCCGACAAGCACGAGTGCATTGGTGAAGTTCGCGGCCGCGGAGTGTTCTGGGCCATGGAACTCGTTGCCGACCGCACCACCCGCGAACCACTCAGCGCCGCAAACATGGGAAAGTTAAAGGGTGAGCTCGTGAAGCGTGGGCTGCTGCCGTTCATTGCCGACAACCGCATCCACGTTGTGCCGCCAGCAGTCGTGACTCCAGAAGAAGTCGCGCGGGCGCTCGCCATCTACGACGAAGCGTTCAGCGAGCTGTAGAAGCACTGGGCACGCTCTAAAGAACGTGTTTGGCAGGAAACGCATCGAGCACGAGTGCGGCGCCATCATTGAGGTCACTCTCGGTGACCTCATTGGCGACCGCAAGTACGTCATCCGGGGCCTGACCCATGGCAACACCACGGCCATGCACGGCGGCCCATTCCAGCATGTCGATATCGTTGCGGCCATCACCCATCGCAAACACGCGGGTGCGCGGGATGCCGAGACGCGAACGCACATTTTCGAGCGCCGTTGACTTGTTGACACCATCGGGCGCGATGTCGAGCCAGGCGGTCCATCCCACGTTATAGCTGACTTGATGGAGGCCCATTTTCTTGACGACAGACAGAAAATCTTCGACATGGTGTTGCGGTGAAATAACGACAACGCGGGTGGCCTGCACCGTGACCAGCTCGTCAAACGAAACATCTTCGCTGAGCGTACCGAGTGTGCCGTCAGGAAACTTTCCATTGACGAAAAACTTGCCGGACTGATCCTCGACCGCATAGTTTGCCGTACCCAAGTGGCTGCGGATGCTCGTCAGCACCTCTTTGGGATTGAACATCTCCACGAATTCGCGCCGGTATCCGCCCTCGCCCATCGCATCGCGCTTGAGTGTGATTGCACCGTTTGAGCAGACGACATACTCAGGCTTGAGGCCCAGCTTGTGCAAAATGGGTAAAGTCATGGCAACCGAACGACCGGTGGCCAACATCACTTCGTGGCCGGCATCCCGAACCTTCGCGACAGCCGCAATAACGGGGTCATTCATTTCACCCGATTCGAGCAGCACAGTACCGTCAATGTCGAGTGCGATCAGCCAGCGGTTGTCGGATGCTGCAACGGTCACGCGATCGGCTCCAAAATTTCGAGTCCGCCCAGATACGGTCGCAGTGCCTGAGGCACCACCACTGATCCGTCGGACTGTTGGTGTGTTTCGAGAATGGCAACCAACCAGCGTGTGGTCGCAAGAGTTCCATTGATGGTTGCCACCGGTGCGGTCTTGCCGGTTTCGGTGCGGTAGCGGATGTCGAGCCTGCGTGCCTGGTAGGTCGTGCAGTTCGAGGTCGATGTGAGCTCGCGGTAGGTGCCTTGGGTGGGAACCCACGCCTCAACGTCGTACTTGCGGGCTGCGCTCGAACCGAGGTCGCCACCAGCAACATCGATTACGCGGTAGCTGAGCTCGCACGCCTGCAGCATCGACTCTTGGAAGGAGAGGAGGCGTTCATGCTCCTCTTGAGCATTCTCGGGGAGCACATAGCTGAACATTTCGAGCTTGTTGAACTGGTGAACACGCAGGATGCCGCGGTTGTCTTTGCCCGCAGAACCCGCCTCGCGGCGGTAACAGGTCGACCACCCTGCATAGCGCAGCGGCCCCGTCGAGAGATCAAGGATCTCATCGGAGTGATACCCGGCGAGTGCCACTTCGCTGGTGCCCGTGAGGTACAGGTCATCAGCAGGGAGGTAGTAGACCTCGTCAGAGTGTTCGCCAAGGAACCCTGTGCCCGCCATCATTTCGGGCCGCACCAGCGTTGGTGTGATGAGAGGAATAAAGTCACCGGAGATTGCACGATCGAGGGCCATGTTCATGAGACCAAGTTCGAGTCGCGCGCCAACACCCTTGAGGAAGTAGAAGCGGCTGCCCGATACTTTCACGCCACGCGGGATGTCGATGGCTCCGAGGATTTCGCCAAGGTCGGCGTGGTCACGCGGTTCAAAGTCAAACGCGGCGGGCGTGCCGACTTCGCGCACGAGCTCCCAATCATCCTCGCCACCGGTTGGCACACCATCTACGGTGATGTTGCCGAGGGCACCAACGATGCGGGTGAATTCGGCCTCAGCTTCAGTCGACACCAACTGGGCGGCCTTCACCCGGGCGGCAAGCTTCTGTGCCTCAGCAACGAGGGCCTTCTTCTCCTCGGAAGGCGCCTGAGCCACCCTCTTGCCGAAGCTGTTCTGCTCAGCCCGGAGAGCCTCAAATTCGCCGATACAGGAACGGCGGTTCTGGTCGGCGGCAATAGCGTCGTCGACCAACTGAAGGGAGGCGCCGCGAGCACGTTGCGATTGGCGCACAGCGTCAGGATTATCTCGAAGGATTTGGGGGTCAATCACTACTACAGCCTATCGATTCATGGCGTAGCGTTTATCTGTGCCCTACCTTCGAACTTCGAAACCCAAAGCTGCGGTTGTTTACAACCCCATCAAGGTCGACTTGGGGAAACTGAAGAAGATTGTGAACGCTGCCGCAAAGGCAGCGGACTGGGCAACGCCCATCTGGTTCTCGACCACCGAAAAAGACCCCGGGCAGTCAGTGACCGGCAGCGCAATCCGACGCGGTGCAACCGTCGTGCTCGCGGCGGGCGGCGATGGCACGGTGCGGGCTGTCGCCGAAGCTCTGCGCGGAAGCGGCGTCGCAATGGCCGTCGTCTCGGCCGGCACCGGCAACCTACTGGCACGCAATCTCGATCTGCCTACCGGCAACATCCGTGACAGCGTCGAAATTGCATTCACTGGTCATGACCGCACGATTGACCTCGGAATCGTGGAAATTGTGCGCGACAATGACGAGCGTGAAGAGCACGCATTCTTGGTAATGGCCGGGCTCGGCCTCGATGCCAAGATGATTAAAAACACCAGCTCCCAACTGAAGAAGGCGGTGGGCTGGCTCGCCTACGTCGATGGCATCGCTCGTTCGATCCCCGAACTGCAACCCGTGCAGCTGCGCTACAGCGTGGATGGTGCGCCCAACCGTTCCCTCACCGCGCACACCGTAATCATCGGCAACTGTGGGGCGCTACCCGGCGGCCTGCTGCTGATGCCCGACGCGAAACCCGACGACGGCATCCTCAACATGGCTGCCCTTGTGCCGCGTGGCCGCTTCGGGTGGCTCAATATTTGGAACAAGATCGCGTGGGAAAACGGTGTGCTGCGCAAGAGCGTGATCGGCCGCCGGATCATCGACCTCTCGCGAGATGTGCGCGACGTGCGCTATGCAACCGGCAGTGATCTCAAGATGATCGTCGAAAACCCGGAAGAGTTTCAGCTCGACGGTGACGAATTTGGTCTCGTCAAATCAGTGCACGCCTGGGCCGACCCCGGTGCGCTTAAAGTTCGGGTGCCGAAGGCTCGTTGGTAGCCGCCAGAGGCTCGTCGGTAGCCGCCAAAGGCTCGTTGGAAGGCGCCGAAGACTCGTTGGTCGTTATTGCGCGCAACCAGTCGCGCGCCTCGACAAACACGTCGTTTCCATAGCGCGGCGTCACCGTTGTCGCGAGTTTGTCTGCGCGCGGGTAACTGCCTAAGAAGATCACGTTGGGGCTGAAACGCTTGAGGCCAAGCAGAGCATCGGCAACGCGCTCATCAACGATGTGGCCCTCGAGATCAATGACAAAGCGGTAGCGGCCTAAAGAATCGCCAATCGGCCGTGACTCGATCAGGCTCATGTTCACGCCGCGAGTAGCGAACTGTTCGAGCATCTCCAACAGCCGACCCGGCGCATCGTCGGGCAGTTCAACAATGATGCTCGTCTTGTCGGCCCCGGTGGGCTCGGGCAGCTCAGTGCGCGAGCTCACGAGAACAAAGCGAGTGACCGCGTTCTGGTTGTTGCCAATCTCGGTTGCCACAACATCGAGGTCGTAGTGCTCGGTGATGCCGGGCGGGGCTACTGCGGCATCCGCCTGTTCGCTCTCAAGGAGAGTTGCTGCAGCAGCGACGTTCGAGCTGGCAGGCACATGGCCGTGGTTGGGCAGGTTAGCGTCAAGCCACCGGCGCGTCTGCGCGTACGCCACCGGATGCGCATTCACAGTCGTAACGTCGGAGAGCGCCATGCCCGGCCGTGTCACAAGCACGAAGTTCACCGGCACCAGGTATTCGCCGATGATGCGCAGGTGGGGAACGTTCGTCAGCGCATCCTGTGTTGCACTCACCCCACCCTCGATCGAATTTTCGATTGCGATCATCGCGGCAATACTGCGACCACTGGTCACATCGTCCAGAGCTTCGCCAACATTGTTGACACTCTTCCATTGTGCCCCGACCGCGTCGGGAACCTGCTTCAGCGCAGCCTCCGTAAACGTTCCGGCTGGCCCCAAGTAGCTGTAACTCACTGGGTGGGGGTTGGGCGTCAAAGTCATGTCACGAGTTTAGGGTGCCTGCGGCTACCCGTAGGTCGGTGCGGCAGGTAGCCCAAAGAACTCTTCGAGAGTGTGGATGCCCGTGCTGTTCAATTCGGCAGCGAGCTCCGTGCCCACAAACCGCATGTGCCACGGCTCATACTCGTAACCGGTTATGTCGGTTTTGCCGAGCGGATAGCGCACCGTGAAACCATACTTCCAGCCATTCGCCGCCAACCACTGGCCCTGCGGGGTGTCACCGAAGCACTGAACGAGAGTGCAATTCGCTGGCAGCGCGCTCACATCAATCGAGAGACCCGTCTGGTGCTCGCTGTGGCCGGGACGCGCACTCGTGAGATCCGCTGCCTCCTGCCCGAGACTCGACACCCAGCCCGCATACACACTCTCTTGAGACCAGTAGCTGCGATACGAACTCTGGGACTGCATCTGCAACCCCGTTTCGGCGGTGAACGCCGCAAACATTTCGACAACCGCAGCAGCGGCATCCGGAGTCAAGTATGGCTCGTACACGTATGGCACATCAACAAACACGAGGGTGGGTTCGTAATCGATGGGGTTGAGAGGGCGCAGCTTGTCGGCAACAACCCAGAGGCTGCTCGCGTCATCGTGCGAGAACTTCGCTTTGTCGAACGTGGGGGTCGGCGTCGGAGTGGGCGTGGGAGTCGGCGTGGGCGTGCGCGTGGCACTCGGCGTGGGGCGTGCGGAAGCGATAGGGGCGGGCGCTGGAGTGAGCGCGATAAAGCTCACCACGGCGGCAATCACCACCGCGACGACGATCGCGCTGGCGATGATGACCACCCGGCGGTTCGATCCGCCAGAAAGCGGGGGAAGAGGATCAGACACGCATCGATACTATTCGCATGACGCGACGCACTAGCAGCCAACCGTCGCGGGTTGACACCGAGAGTAGGCTTGAACTATGGCCAGCGAAGTAATCCACGACCCCACAATGCACCGCTATGAGTTGCTTGTTGATGGTGTTCAAGCGGGCATTGCCGACTACCAACTCCGAGACAACGAAATCGTATTCGTGCACACCGAAGTCGACCCCACGTTCCGCGGCCAGGGCCGCGGTGGCGAACTCGCCCGGGGTACCCTCAACCTTGTGCGCGCCGAAAGCGAAGCCAGGGTTGTCTCCCAGTGCGAGTTCATCGACCGCTTCATCACTGACAACCCCGAGTACCGCGACCTCCTCAGCCGCTAGAGGCTGGTTGCCCCCTAGCGACGAGGCACGACCACCGGATGCCCGGCAACGTCGTGCAGGTCGACCGGCAGGCCATACACGCGTTCTACCCGCTCGGCCGTGAGCACCTGGCTTGGTGTACCAATTGCGTCGAGCTTGCCGTGTGCGATAAGTGCGAGCCGGTCGGAATACGCTCCGGCCAAACTGAGATCGTGAAGCACCACGACGACTGCTCTGTCTTCTGCCGCCATAGTTTTCGCAACCCGCATCACATCCTCTTGATGGCGCAGATCGAGGGCCGCAGTGGGTTCATCAAGGAACACAATCGGGGTGTGCTGGGCGAGCACGCGCGCCAGCGAGACTCGCGCTTTTTCGCCACCGGACAACGTTGTGTAGCGACGCGCACCCAGGTGGGCAACATCCGTCGCGGCAAGGGCCGCGTTCACGACGACCACATCATCGCGACTCTCCGCAGAGCGCGCCCAGGGACTACGCCCCATGGCAACAACCTCTGAGACTCGGAAGGGAAAACTCACGCTGTTCTCCTGCGTGAGCACGGACCGCAGTCTGGCGAGCTCAGCATGGCGGATGCCGCCAACATCCCGACCATCAATAGTCACGGTACCGTTGTCTGGCGCGCGGTCACCGCTCAAGACCGAGAGCAGTGTCGACTTTCCGGCACCGTTGGGCCCGACGAGCGCGAGAACTTCGCCGCGCTGCACGTCGAGGCTTACCCCGTCGAGGATGGAGCGGGAGTCGAGTCGAACGCCGACGTTGCGTGCCCTGATCATGCCCAGCCTCCGCTGCGTTTGCGTTGACGGAACAGGAGGTAGAAGAAGAAGGGGCCACCAACAAGAGAGGTGAGCAGACCGATCGGCAGGTCACCGCCCGGCACTACTGAACGGGCAAGCAGATCAGAGAGCACCAGCAGCACACCGCCACCGACAGCGCTGGCAACAATGAGTTGCCGATGGGCTGGGCCAATGGCCATACGCACGGTATGCGGAACAACGAGACCGACGAACGCGATGATGCCGACAAACGCGACCGCTACGCCAGTGAGCAGGGCAACGATCACGATCGAGACGATACGGAGCCGCTCTACATTGACGCCAAGATGGCGGGCGTTGCGCTCCCCCAGCGAGAGCAGGTCAAAGGGCCGTGCGAGCACGACCGCTGCGACGATGCCAATGGCCGTCACCAGCGCGACGATGAGCACTTCGCTCCACCGTGACCCATTGAGCGATCCCAACTGCCAGAACACAATCTGTTCGCGGCTACCTGAATCGGCAACAAACAGCAAGAATGCCAGACCAGCACCGGCGAAGGCGTTAACCGCGATTCCTGTCAGCAGCAGGGTCACGACCTCGGTGCGCCCATTAGCGCGGGAAACAAAGTACACGAGCAGGGTCGCGAGCAGACCGCCAACAAAGGCGAATACCGCAATGGCCCCATCCCCAAGCGCGGCGACGCCGATAACAATGGCAACCGCTGCACCAAACGCGGCACCGGATGACACCCCAACAACGCCAGGTTCAGCCAGCGGGTTCCCAAAAATGGCTTGCATCACGGCACCGGCAACGGCGAGTGCAGCGCCCACCATCATGGCCATTGCTATGCGGGGAAAACGCACCACCCACAGCGTGGATTCCACGATCGAGTCCGTTGGGGCCCATCCGTTGGGGATACCGATTGCGCGCAATAGGGACCCGCCAACCTCTGCCGGGCTCACTGGAAGTTGCCCGAGCACGGCCGACGCCACAATGCCGCCAAGCAGGAGTGCGGCAACGGTGAGCGTGAGGGTTAGGCCGCGAAGGGTGTGGTTCACGGAACGCGCTGCAACCACTCTTCGGTGCCGAATTTTTCGGCGACGAGCTCTTCGGCGCGAGCGAGTTCATCGCTCGTGATTTTGCTCTCGGTGAGGCCGTAGAGCCCGCGAAAGGTGGCGACCATGCGGTCCAAGATTTCGGAGCGTTCCATTCCGGTCTGGCTGAGCAGAGGATCAACGCGTTTCGCTGCCGACTTGGTTCCCTTGTCGCTCATCTTTTCGCGACCGATGCGCAGCACCTGCACCATTTTTTCGCCATCCATGTCGTAGCTCATTGTCACGTGGTGCAGCACAGCACCAGCACCGAGTCGCTTCTGGGCGGCGCCACCGATCTTGCCGGTGGGGCTTGTGATGTCGTTGAGCGGCTGATAGCTCGCGTCGATGCCGAGCGACTTGAGCGCAATGATGACCCACTCATCGAGGAAGGCATAAGAGTCAGCAAACGTCATACCGTGCACAAGCTCGACGGGGGCATAAATCGAATACGTGATGACCGTGCCGGCTTCCATGAACATGGCGCCGCCTCCTGAAATGCGACGCACAACATCAAAGCCAAACTTTGTGGCATTTTCGAGGTCGACTTCGTTGCTCAGCGACTGAAAACTGCCAATGACGACGGCGGGCTTCTCCCACTCCCAAATGCGCAAAGTTGGCTTGCGGCGGCCGGAAGCAACCTCTTCGGCAAGCACCTGATCCATCGCCATTTGCACGCGCGGCTCCAGCTGCGGGCCCGTCACAATCTGCCAGTCATAGTCTTTCCAGGTCGTGGCGCGCTGCAGGGCACGACGGATGGCGGTAGCGACGGATTCCGCAGAAAAGCCGAGCATCACTGTGCCCTCGGGCAGCGCCTGCTGAATCGCGTTCGTGATGGTTTTGGCGTCTGAGTTGGCTGGGAGGCCGTTGATGGCGGAATCGATGGCGCGGAGCGCCTCATCCGGCTCGAGGAAGAAGTCGCCAGCAAGCCGGAAATCGGTGATCGTGTCGTCAACGACATCAAGATCGACCACTACGAGTTTTCCGCCGGGCACTTTGAATTCACCGTGCATCACTCACCCCTGTCTAGTTGTGCTGAATCAAGCCTAATGTGCGGCATCCGCCGATGGTATTGACCAGTCGAGCCCAGGAACCCACTCGCCATGCCCGTGCTCGATCATTCGGTTGCGCAACCGCACGAACGCCTCATCGAGAGCTGCAGTTCCCGGAGTGCGGTTGATGCCCGTGTGACTGTATTCGTACACTGTCCACGATGGCCACACATGCAGGTGAGCGTGCGGTACCCGGTAGCCCTCAAACATCAGGCCAACCCTGTCTGCGCTCCATTCTTCGCGCTGGGCCAACCCGATGCAGCGTCCTACATGGAAGATGTGCATCGCAAGTTCTTCGTCGAGGTCGCTCCACCGATCAACTTCGATGCGCGGAATCACGAGCACATGGCCCGGCGTGCGCGGCTCGATAGTGAGAATGGCGAAGACCCGGTCATCCGCCCACACAAAGCGACCAGGCGAGCGACCGTTCAGAATCTCGGTGAAAATCGACACCATTATTGATGCGGCGTTGTTTTGTGCGGTGCAGGTTTGAGGCGCACATCGAGCCACATGATCAGGTCAGTAATCACTTCGTCTTTGTTGGTCTCGTTGAAGATCTCGTGACGGGCACCGGGGTAAACGATTGCTTCAATGTCAGTGAGTTTGGACCGCGTGGCATAGTCGGCTGCGAGCCATTCAATGCTCGACTCTCCGCCGAGCGAATCCTCTTCGCCAATCATGATCAGCAGCGGGATGTCGCGCGTGATGTGTTTGGTGGGGCGGCCGAGCAGGCGCAAGCCATCGATAGGGCCGAAGAGCTTGAGGGCATCGGCGTAGAAGGTGAGCGGATCGTTGACGAAGTCTTCAGCGACTTGGGGGTCACGGCTCAGCCATTCATAGCCGGTCGTGCCGAGATTCTTGTGCTTGGCGTTGAGGTCGCCGCTGTTCATGTGGGCAAAGGTGCGGTGGGCTGTGCCGGTGAGAATCGCCACTTCATATTCGTCGGCGTGCTTGTTGAGAACGTCTTGCACCATGAGCGAACCCCACGAGTGGCCGAGCAGAGCTACGGGAAGGTCGGGATGTTCGGCGCGAATGATTCTGGTGAGTTCGCGGATGTTCTCGGTTGCGGCCCGCAGTCCGCCCGTGCCGAGCTTGCCCAGTTTGCTGACATCGCCGTCGTATTGGTCAAGACCGGTTGCCCCATGGCCGCGGTGATCGTCGGCGTAAACCGTGTAGCCAGCCGCCGCGAGTGCTTGAGCGAGGTACTCGTAGCGGCGGGCGTGGTCGCCGAGACCGTGCGTGAGCTGGAGTACTGCGTGAGCTTTGGGTGACTCCCAGACGTAGTAGTAGATCGTCACTCCGTGGGCATCCGTATAGGAGTGGTCAGTTCGTGGCACCGTGAACGTGGGCATTGGGCCTCCTTGCTTCTTCCATAGTACGGCGGTGGGGCACGCTTTTTAGTTAGCAAGACTAATTTGCTAGACTAACGAAAGTGCCAGACAAATATGACGACGAACTCAGAATCGCACTCATGCGAATCGCTCGCCGTATCCGCCAACAGCGCCACGACGACACCCTCAGCGACAGCCAACTTTCGGTGCTTTACGTGCTCACCCACCACGGCGGCAGCACCCTCGCCGCCCTCGCCGAACACGAGCACGTCACCCCACCCTCGATGAATCGAACCGTTAACTGCCTGAGCGACGAAGGACTCATCACGCGTTCGAGCTCACCCGATGACGGCCGCAAAGTACTCATCGAAGCGACGGATGCGGGTGCTGAGCTCGTGAACAAAACCCGTCAGCGTCGAGCAGAGTGGTTTGCCGCTGAACTCTCCACGCTTGACCCTAACGAGCACGACGCCCTCCTGGCCGCGATCCCCGTGCTGATGAAGCTGGCCAATTCGTGAGCGCAATGTTTCGTTCGCTGCGCATCTTCAACTACCGGCTCTGGACTATCGGCGCGATCGTCTCCAACACGGGTGCGTGGATGCAACGCACCGCCCAAGACTGGATCGTGCTTACCGAACTAACCGACCACGATGCCGCAGCTCTCGGGTTCACCATGGCGCTGCAATTCGGCCCGCTGCTCATTCTGATGCCCGTCGCGGGGATCATCGCCGATCGTTTTGACCGTCGCACTGTTCTGCTGTGGACCCAGTTCAGCCAGTTCGTGCTCGCGCTTGGCCTGGGAATTCTCGTAATCTCTGGCTACGCGCAGCTCTGGCACGTCTACGTTTTTGCTCTCCTGCTCGGAATTGCGACGGCGATCGATGCGCCAACGCGACAGGCATTCGTCTCTGAACTCGTCAGCGACAAAGACCTTCCCAACGCGGTCGCGCTCAACTCGATGTCGTTCCAGAGTGCACGTCTCATCGGCCCGGCAATCGCCGGAGTGCTCGTCGCCCTGATTGGCTCGGGCCCAGTGTTTCTCGTCAATGCGGCATCCTTCGCCGGAGTGCTCGCATCTCTCTGGTTCATTCGACGTTCTCAACTCTTTCCGGTTGCCAAACTGGGGCGAGCGAAGGGTCAGATTCGGGATGGGCTACGTTACGTTCGCAACAGGCCAGACATCCTGATCGTGCTCGTGATGGTCTTTCTCGTCGGAACCTTCGGGTTCAACTTCCCCGTCTTCATCTCAACGATGGCAACGGCTGAGTTCGGCAAAGGCGCCGCCGAATTCGGGCTGCTCTCCTCAATGATGGCGGTCGGTGCGATCGTCGGCTCGCTGCTTGCGGCTCGACGCGAGCGCGCCCGGATCGGCGTCGTCGTTGTCGGCTCCGCATTCTTCGGGATGGCGTGCCTGCTCGCAGCCCTCGCCCCCAGCTATTGGACCTTTGGCGCCGCCCTCACGATCGTCGGCGTGTCTTCGCTCACCATGATGACGACCGCCAATGCCTATGTGCAGACCTCAACAACACCGATCATGCGTGGTCGCGTCATGGCTCTCTATCTGGCGATCTTCGCCGGCGGTACCCCTATTGGCGCACCCATTGTCGGCTGGGCAGCCAACGAACTCGGTGCGCGCTGGGCGCTGGGCATCGGCGCCCTGTCAGGCGTGCTTGCCGCAGCAATCGCGATCACGTGGCTCGTTTACAGTCGCGGGATGCGCATCGGTCGGGTACCAGAACGTCGCTTCCGTTTGCGGTTGAGGTTCCCACCCGAGCCAACGCCAGACGAAGAGCGCGAGCTCGCCACTCAAGAAATCGCGATTGTGGAAAGCACGACCCGGCGCATTAGCTAAGCTTCGCGCGTAATCTCCACACTCACGAACAGCTGGGAACCGAACGCGCCAGCGTAGACACCGCGCAGCGGCGGAACGTCGTTATAGTCGCGACCACGACCAACCAGAACGTGCCGGTCACCAATGTCGATCAGGTTTGTCGGGTCGTACCCACGCCACTGCCCGCCACAGAACCATTCGATCCACGCGTGGGACTCGCCGACAACAGTTTCGCCAATCGCGGCATCCGGCTTCGGGTGCAAATAGCCCGAAACGTATCGTGCCGGAATACCCGCCGAACGCAGTGCGCCCAGCGCCAAATGTGCGATGTCCTGACAGACTCCCTTGCCACCAGCCCACGCTTCTGCGGCTGTGGAGTGCACCCCAGTAACACCACTCATGTACTCAATGGCGTTACCAATGGCCATCGAAATCTGAAGTGCACTCTCGCAGGCATCATCCGACTTCGAAGCGATATCTTTCGCAAGCGCGACAACCTCCGCGGGAGGCTCAGTTCGGCGGGTCTGACTCAAATTCTCCACCGCCTGCATCGATAACTCTGCCGCCGCCGTGAGATCAGCCCAACTCATGCACTCCGATTCATGCTCACGCTCGTGCACCTCAACCAAACTCGTCGCCGTCAGCGAAAGCTCCTTGTGCCCAGTGAGCACCTCAAAAGAAGCGACGCGCGAACCCCAATAGTCGACATAGTTGCTCTGACTCGAGAGCGGCAAAATTTCCAAATTCGAGAACAGCACAAGCTGACCCTCGACACTGGCCGGCAGCATCCGAGCCTCGTTATAGGAGGCCGTAACGTCTCCGCCATAGCTGAACCCTGTGGAGTGTCTGATCCTCAAGCGCTTCATGAAATCTCTCCTACCCACTCGGGAGCAGCATTTGTGGGGAAGTAACGGTGACGCACCGCTTCGGATGCCGCACTCGTCGCTGCCTGAACGCGATCCATGTGCAGCGGCAAATCATCCAGAATTTCAGCAATGGGCCGGTATTCGAGCTCACTTCGAATCTTGCCCAGCAGTCGTTGCGCGTCATCGGCAACACCCACACGATTCATGCGGCGAGGCTCAAGCTCGCGGATTGAATCCTCTGCCCGAGATACCGAGAACAGAATGCTGCGGGGGAACAGACGGTCGAGCAGCAAAAATTCTGCGGCGTTGCTGGCACTCGGCATACCACGGTAGGTGCGGAGGTATGGCTCGTAGGCACCACAGGACCGCAAGATCGTGGTCCACGATGGGCCACTCGCTTCAGTGAGGCTGCGAGTAGCCAGAAGGCGCGCGGTCATATCTGCACGCTCAAGACTGCGACCGAGCGTAAAAAACTGCCACGCCTCATCGCGACTTGTCGCCGACTCGATGATGCCAACGGCAAGAGCGCTACGCTCGCGAACCCAAGCAAAAAAGTCGGCAACTTTGTCTCCAGAAATGCGACGGGGCATCCTGGCCAGTGTGGTGTTGAGGCACTCCCACAGCTCGGTGGAGACAATCTCACGAGCACGGCGAGCGTTCTCGCGGGCAGCGCCGATCGAGTAGCCGATCGAGGCTGGTTCGGAGCGGTCAACCGCGAGAATCGAGAGCACGTCGCTGCGGGTAAGCACAGCGTCTTTTGGCCCTTCGCTTCCCATCACACTCAAGAGTGCGCGGCAGGCGTCGTCTTCTTCGATCCACGGGTCTTCCAGCAACAACTGTAGGTGCACGTCGAGGATGCGTGCGGTTCCGTCAGCGCGCTCAATGTAGCGCCCGATCCAGAACAGCGATTCTGCGATGCGGCTCAGCATGATTGACCTCCCTCGATGTCGACACTCTGCTGTTGCTGTTCTTCTTGACGTTGTCGCTGACTGAGCACACGAGTGCCGTCGTGGTCTTCAGCGTGATCTTCGTGCGCGCTCGCTTCACGCAACATCTCGGGAGTGATGACAGTAATTGCTTCCGTCTCAGACTGATACTCGACAAGGTTTTGCACCCGAGTCGATGCCTGCGGAGATTCCTCGCGGCCCACAACCCAGGTGTCTTTCGAGCCACCACCCTGCGAACTGTTGACGACAAGTTGGCCCTCTGGCAAAGCGACGCGGGTGAGCCCACCGGGCAATACCCACACATCGCTGCCGTCGTTCACAGCGAACGGACGAAGGTCGGCGTGACGCGGACGCATGCCGTCATCCACCACCGTCGGAATTGTTGACAGTTGCACGACGGGCTGCGCGATCCACCCACGCGGGTCTTTGCGCAACTGTTCCTTCAGCGTTGCCAATTCGTCCTTGGATGCCGCAGGCCCGATCACGAGGCCCTTACCGCCGGAACCGTCGACCGGTTTCACGACCAACTCATCCAGTCGGTCGAGCACTTCTTCGAGGGATCCCGGGTCTTCAAGTCTCCACGTGTGCACGTTAGGGAGAATCGCCTTCTCGCCGAGGTAGTACTCGGTGAGATCGGGCAGGTAGGTGTAGACGAGTTTGTCGTCGGCGACACCGTTTCCGACCGCGTTGGCGATCGTCACGTTTCCGAGTCGTGCGGCAAGCATCATGCCGGGGCTGCCAAGCATGGAGTCTGCACGGAACTGCAGTGGGTCAAGGAATTCGTCATCAACGCGGCGGTAGATCACGTCAACGCGGGTGGGGCCAGCGGTGGTGCGCATCCACACCCGGCCACCGGAACAGAACAGATCTCGGCCTTCAACGAGCTCGACCCCCATGAGGCGGGCAAGCAGTGTGTGCTCGAAGTATGCAGAGTTGTAGACACCCGGGGTGAGAACAACAACAGTGGGGTCCTCAATGCCACTAGGCGAGCTTGCCCGCAGCGCCTGCAGGAGTTTATGCGGGTAGTCACCAACGGGGCGAACGCGCATCGAGACAAACAGTTCGGGCAGGGTCTGAGCCATCACGCGACGGTTTGAGATCACGTAGCTCACACCGCTCGGCACGCGAACGTTGTCTTCGAGCACCCGCCACGCGCCGACCTCGTCACGAATCAGGTCAATACCGCTGACCTGAATCCGAACACCATTTGCCGGTTCGATTCCGGCAGCCTGACGATGAAAGTGGCTGGATGAGGTGATCATCCGTGCAGGGATCACACCATCTCTGATGGCGGTCTGCGGCCCATAAATGTCGGCAAGAAAAGCTTCGAGCGCGCGCACTCGCTGCTTGACTCCACTCTCAACCTGTTTCCATTCGGAGAGATCGATGACGCGGGGTACCGGGTCCAAAGGGAACGGCCGCTCTTCACCCGCAAAGTCGAAGGTAACGCCCTGAGCGAGGTAGCTGTCTGCCAGCGCTTCAGTGCGCCCACGCAACTCTTCTTGAGTCATCTGAGCGAGAGCGTCGTGGATCTCCCGATAGGGACGACGTATCTCGCTGTCAGCAGAGAACATCTCATCCCACGCGGCTGGTCCGGTGCGTTTGGAGGCGCTTGATGTGTATCCGTCAAACAAATCTGCCATTCATAAAGCCTATGCCGCTGAGGCAATTTCTGCATGAACGTGGGTCGATGACGGCAGATCGCGGCACACAATTTACAGTTAAGTAATGCATCACACCCTCCCCTCAATTCTTGTTCTCCCCGGCGGAGGGTACTCGCGACTCGCACCCCACGAAGGCAAGCCGGTTGCTGACTGGTTGCGTTCTCTCGGGTGGAATTCGCGCGTCGTGGAATACCCGATCGCCGCGAAACATCCAGCCCCTTTGCTGGCAATTCAGTCTGAAATTGCGAAAGAGCGTGCTGCTGGCGCCCCAATCGTGGGTGTTTTAGGCTTTTCTGCTGGCGGTCACTTGGCTGGCCACGCCGCAGTCGCACCGATTGCCACGCCAGAAGAACGCCCCGATTTTGTGGTGCTGGGCTACCCCGTTGTCAGCATGACCAGCCCAACCCATGCGGGGTCGCGCGAGAATTTAATCGGTTTGGATGCCAACGCTTTCCTCCGTGAAGACACGTCGCTTGAGCTGTTGGTCAGCCCTGCCACGCCGCCGATGTTCATCTGGCACACCGCGGCTGATGAAGCGGTCCCGGTTGGCGAGCACTCGTACCCGCTGGCCGCGGCCCTAGCTGCGGCCGGAGTGCGCCACGAGCTGCACGTGTTTGCCGACGGCACGCACGGCCTGGGTCTCGCTGAAGGAACTGCCGCCGAGGCATGGCAGTCGCTGTGCGAGATCTGGTTGAGCTCGCTGCGCTAGCGTCGAAGGCTGAACGCTTCTGCTTTGCCGGTCGGGCCGGAGACCAAGATGGTGTCATCGGCCGAGATCACAGTTTTTTCGTCAGTGTAGGTCCAGGTTCCGCCATGTGGGCGAACGGCGGTGATGGTTACGCCGGTAGTGGATCGCACTTTGGATTCACCAAGCGAGTGGCCGACGATCCCTGCGGGCGGGGCCATCTTCACGAGCGAGAAACCATCACCGATCTCAAGGTAGTCCTGCATCGATCCCCGCACGAGGTGGGCAACTCGGCGGCCCATCTCCTTTTCGGGGTAGATCACATGGCTCACTCCGAGCTGTTCCAGAATCGTGCCGTGCGCATCACTGACGGCTTTCGCCCACACGTGCGCCACGTTGAACCGCAAGAGCAACGAGGTGGTGAGGATGCTCGCCTGAATGTCACTGCCGATCGCCACCACTACGCGGTCAAACTCGGGCACCGCCAACTGCTGCAGCACCTCTTCGCGGGTGGAATCTGCCGACACGACGTGGGTGAGCTGACCGTTGAGTTCTTGAACGATCGATTCATCGACGTCGATACCGAGCACCTCGGTGCCGTTGGCCATGAGTTCCAGCGCGAGAGCGCGACCGAAACGGCCAAGGCCGATTACCGCAACCGAATCTGCGGCAGCCACGCTTGAGGCATCCGAACCGGAGAACATACGCATCTTAACCAATGATCGGCCTTTCTTTAGGAAGTTCATACATGACAGCGCGCTCACGCAGCGCAAGCGCGGTAGCAAAACCGATAGGGCCAAGTCGGCCAACAAACATGAGTACCGCAAGAATCAGTTGTGCTGCGATCGGTAATTCAGGCGTGATGCCTTCCGAGAGTCCGACGGTACCGAATGCCGATACCGTCTCAAACAGCACGGGGCTCAACGGCAATCCTGAAATCAGCATGATCGTGACAGTGGATGCCGCCACAACACCCACCGACAGCAAGACGACGGCGATTGCTTGGCGGTGCACCGCACGCGACAGTCGCTTGCCGAAGACGTTCACAACGCCGTCACCGCGCACCTCTGCGACGAGGATAAAGAACAGCACCGCGAAGGTCGTGATCTTGATGCCACCGGCAGTGCCGGCCGGTCCGCCCCCGATGAACATGAGGGCGGTCATCCCGAACTGGGTTGCTTCGCTCATGGCACCGATATCGATGCTGTTGAAGCCAGCGGTGCGGGTCTGAACTGACTGAAAGAAACCGGCCAAGATCTTGGTTTGCCAGTCGAGGGGGCCAAGGGTTGCCGGGTTGTTCCACTCAATGAGGGTGATGTAGACGGCGCCAGCAATCAACAGCAGTGGGGTTGCGGCCACCACGATGCGGGTGTTCATGCTCCATTTGAGGCGTTTGGTGCGGTAGCGCAGCAGTTGCACAATAACGGGGAAGCCCAGGCCGCCCAAAATGATTTCTGCACACAGAGTGAGCGAAACCACTGGGTCATCCACGAACGACATCATGTTGTCGCTGAAGAGCGCAAAGCCAGCGTTGTTGAATGACGACACGGCGTGAAAGACCGCCAGCCACGCAGCTTCGCCGACGCCCTTGCCATAGTGAAACACAAACCAGAGGAACAGGATGAGCGCACCACCACCCTCGATAACGAGGGAGATCTTGAGCACACCGAGAATGAGGGAGCGAACATCACCAAATCCGACGTTCTTGGTTTCCGCGGCGGCTGTGATGCGAGAGCGCAGCGAAAGACGGCGCACAACAGCGATGCCGATGATTGACGCGAACGTCATCACGCCGAAACCGCCCACCTGGATGAGCACCAAGATCACGACCTGGCCGAAGCCGGTCCAGTAGGTGGGGGTGTCGACGATGATGTGCCCGGTCACGCACATCGCCGAAACCGCAGTGAAGAATGCCTCAACCGGACTGGCGGCACCGGGACCGGTACGCGACATGGGCAGCGCGAGGAGGGTTGTTCCTGCCGCGATACCGATCAAAAACCCAAGAAGGGTGAGCTGTGCTGGATGAACCAGCTTTCTCTTAGTACCCGTCCCGCGGAGGATATTGTGCACCGGGATACGATACGCCTGTTTTAGACCAGGTGTCACACCAACTGCGGGCGCAGTGCGGCTCGACTCGGAAATGGGCAGAACCGTTGTTGAGCTCGCATTTATCTGTGGGAACGATCGTTCGATAACGTTGTGCCCAACCACACCAGAATTCTGGAGAACTTGTTGTGCCACACGCCCCGAAGGATCCGCCGCTGACAGCGGCTGCAGATGATCGGCGCCCGACTCGGCGGCCGTGGTATTTTACGCCGGAGTCGGAATGGTTGACGGGTTCACCGCATTCAGCACGACCAGCTTTCAAACGCTGCGGCTGCTGCACGAGCAACGAATCTGGCTGGCTATTGCGAACTCATTCGGAATGCTCGCCTTGGCAGTCATCATGGCCGGTTGTGGACTGTGGCTCGGCCGGTCTCTGTGATGCGGGGGAATTGTCGACGCTGAGGGAACATCCGTTAGTTTCGCCCCCAAGAGAGACAATTTTGTAGGAAGCCTGCATAAAATGCGGCTCTAGTCATTACAACTTCGACTATGCGTAAACCCGGGATACCATGGCGCGCATGAGCCAATATCAGCCGCCTGTCAAAGACATCGCCTTTCTGCTCGAACACGTAGTGGGATACCCGGAGATTGCTGCGCTGCCCGGTTTCGAACACGCCGATCTCGACACGGTCGTCGGAATCCTGGAAGAGTGTGGCAATTTCATGTCCAAGGTCGTTGCCCCAACAAACCGTGCTGGCGACACCGAGGGAGCGCAGTGGCAACCGGATGGTTCCGTTGTCACCCCGACCGGTTTCAAGGAGGCGTACCAGCAGTACGTGGAGGCCGGCTGGGGTTCGGTGCCGTTGCCGGAGGAGTTCGGTGGCGGTGGGTTCCCCCGCACCGTCGGCTTGATCATTCAAGAGATGATGATGTCGTCGAACTTGGGCTTCTCCCTCTGTCCGCTACTCACTCAGGGTGCGATCGACGCGCTGCTCCATTACGGCGACGACGAGCTCAAGCAGCGCTACCTGCCGAAGATGGTCACTGGCGAGTGGGCTGGCACTATGAACCTCACGGAGCCGCAGGCCGGTTCGGATGTCGGTGCCCTAACCACCCGTGCCATCCCCCAGGACGACGGCACCTACGCTATCTCTGGTCAGAAGATCTACATCACGTTCGGTGACCACGACCTCTCAGAGCAGATCGTGCACCTGGTTCTCGCGCGAACCCCGGGCGCTCCGGCTGGGACCCGCGGCATCTCCTGCTTCATCGTGCCCAAGTTCCTCGTCAACGAGGACGGCTCGCTGGGTGAGCGCAACCCAGTGCACACGGTGTCAATCGAGCACAAGATGGGGATCCATGGTGCCCCCACCTGTGTGCTCTCATATGAGAATGCCACCGGCTACCTGATCGGCGAAGAAAATCTGGGCATGCGCATCATGTTTGTCATGATGAACAGCGCTCGGCTGTCGGTGGGTACACAGGGTCTCGCCGTGGCAGAACTCGCCTACCAGCAGTCGCTCACCTACGCCAAGGAGCGCCGTCAGGGCCGAGCAATTGGGGCCACCGAGGATTCCGCCATCATCGACTTCCCCGACGTGCGCCGCATGCTGATGACACAGAAGGCGTCCATCGCCGCGCTGCGCTCCCTGATGCTGCTCAATGCCAGCTACGTCGATCACAGCATGAACGAACCGGATGCCGCGGTACGCAAGCGGGCGGATGAGATCGTGGGCCTCCTCACCCCGATCTGCAAGTCGTTTGGCACCGACCTCGGCAATGAACTCACGTCGCTCGCCCTGCAAATCCACGGCGGCATGGGCTACATCGAAGAGACCGGCATGGCGCAGCATGTACGGGATGTGCGGATCGCGGCCATCTACGAGGGCACCAATGGCATCCAGGCCGCCGACCTCGTTGGCCGAAAACTGGGAGTGCGCGATGGTGCATCGGCGATGGAGTTTCTCGCCACCATGCGCGAGATCGATGCGCAACTGGCTGACGCCGGCGACAAGTTCACCTCTATCCGGGCAGAACTCACCACGCAGTTTGACGCTCTTGAGAAGTCAACGATGTGGATGCTGCGTACCGGCCGCGCTGATCCCAACGCCGTACTCGCGGGCTCAAGCCCCTACCTGCGCATGTGGGGCCTGTGCACCGGCGCCTGGCTGCTCGCCCGCGCAGCGCTTGCCGCGCAAACGATTGATGACGCGGAGGTGGCGGAAACCCAGCTCGTGCTCGCCCACTTCTTCGCGGAACAAATCCTGCCCCAGTGCTCCGGGCTGCTCGGCTCGGCGACCGCCGGAGCCGACGACCTGTTCGCGTTAGACAACGCCAGGCTCTGATCGATTCGAGTGTGCGAATAACCAGGAG
>Ga0307487_1000945_pt1 | contig 21649 bp, 20 predicted proteins | sample CBIW12metaG_FD_203665 | JGI IMG/M metagenome (GOLD analysis project Ga0307487, IMG submission 203665) | Sea-ice brine microbial communities from Beaufort Sea near Barrow, Alaska, United States - CBIW 1.2 | ecosystem: Environmental > Aquatic > Marine > Coastal | place: USA: Alaska | collected... | reverse complement strand
TGGGACGAGACGGGTGCGGAGGTCTTCACCGCGGATCTCACGAAGCAGGGCGACGTGGACGCACTGCGGGACCACCTGGCCGCATCCGGGCCGGTGCATGCCCTCGTGAACAATGCCGGCGGCGCCAAGGGAATGGATTCGGTGGAGACCTCCAGCATCGACGACTGGGCGTGGATGTTCGAAATCAACGTGCTCGCCGTCAAACGCGTCACGACGGCCCTGCTCCCGCTGTTGCGGGCGTCGATAGCGGATGATCAGGGCTCCGCCGACATCGTGAACGTCACCTCGATTGCCGGCCATGTGGCCTACCTCGGCGGCGGCGGGTACAACGCGGCCAAGTTCGCCGCGCACGCCATGACCGAGGTGTTACGCCTCGAGTTGAACGGCGAACCGATCCGGGTGATCGAGATCGCGCCGGGAATGGTGAAGACCGACGAATTCGGTCTCGTACGCTTCGACGGTGACACGGAGAAGGCCGCCGCCGCCTACGAAAACGTGCCCCACCCACTGGTGGCGGAAGACGTGGCCGACACCATCGTGTCGAGCGTACTGCGCCCGGCACACGTCAATATCGACCTGATCGTGATCAAGCCCGTCGCGCAGGCGGCGCCCACCCGAATCGCGCGCGGACCGCTGACCGTCCGCTGATGGCAGCGCCCGCGGCACGGCCGGTCAGGACCGGTCGACACGCGCGGCCGCTGCCTTCTCCGCGGTGGCGTCCAGGGCCTGCCTGAGGTCGTCGAGAACGGCAGGGTCCTCGATGGTGGGGGGCACCGTGTACGGCTCTCCGTCCACGATCTGGCGAATGGTCTTGCGCAGAATCTTGCCCGATCGGGTCTTCGGGAGGCGTTCCAGAATTGTCACGTCGCGAAAGGCCGCGACGGGGCCGACGTTGTCGCGCACGAGGGCGACCAGCTCCCTGGCCAGGGTGTCGTGATCGATCGTCGCGCCGGCCTTGAGGGTGACGAAGCCTGCCGCGCGCTGCCCCTTGAGGGGGTCGTGCACGCCGAGCACGGCGCACTCGGCGACGGCGGGATGCAGGGTCAGGACCTCTTCGAGCGATCCCGTTGACAGTCGATGACCGGCGACGTTGATGACGTCGTCGGTGCGCCCCATGATGTAGAGGTACCCGTCCTCGTCGAAGTGACCGGAGTCACCCGTGGCGTAGTAGCCCGGGAAAGCCGTGAGATACGCGGTTGAAAAGCGTTCCGCACTGCCCCAGATGCCGATGAGATTGCCCGGCGGCAGGGGGAGGCGGATCGCGATGTTGCCGTCCTTGCCCACCCGCGTGACCGGACGTCCCTTGGAGTCGAGAATCTCAATGTTGTATCCCGGAACCGGAACGGTCGCCGAACCCGGACGCGTTTCGAGCTCCTCGATGCCGAGCGGATTGGCACAGATCGCCCAGCCGGTTTCCGTCTGCCACCAGTGGTCGACGACCGGGCAGTGCAGTCCGTTGTTGGCCCAGTGAAAGGTTTCCGGATCGAGGCGTTCACCGGCGAGGAAGAGGCTCGCGAGGGAGGACACGTCGTACTTCTTGAGTTCCTGCAGTTCGGGGTCGACGCGTCGGATCGCGCGCACGGCCGTCGGAGCGGTGAAGAGCACCTTGACCCGGTGCTCCTCGACGACGCGCCAGAAGGCGCCGGCATCCGGGGTGCCGATGGGCTTGCCCTCGTAGATGACCGTGGTGGCGCCGACCAGGAGCGGGGCGTACACGATGTAGGAGTGGCCGACCACCCAGCCCACGTCGGAGGCGGCCCAGTACACGTCGCCCGGCTCAACGTTGTAGATGTTGCGCATCGACCAGGCGAGGGCGACGGCGTGGCCGCCGGTATCGCGCACGATCCCTTTGGGGCTTCCCGTGGTTCCCGAGGTGTACAGGATGTACAGCGGGTCCTCCGAGGCCATGCTCACCGGGTCGGCCGGCGCGGCGCCGTTTTCCTCGGTGGCCCAGTCGAGCCAGGACACCGGCTCGTCGGCGTAGTCCGCCGCAGAACCGGGGATTGTGTCCCGGTCGCGCACGATCACCGTGTGCACCGAACCGTCGCTGAGTGTGAGTGCTCGTTGCACGAGCGGCAGATATTCCACTGCGCGACCGGGCTCGTGGCCACCCGATGCCGTGACGATCACCGACGGGCGAGCATCATCGATGCGGGTGGCCAGTTCGTTGGCGGCGAAACCGCCGAAGACGACCGAGTGGATGGCGCCGATGCGGGCGCAGGCGAGCATGGCGATGACGGCCTCGGGGATCATCGGGAGGTAGATGATGACGCGGTCGCCGCGGCCGACGCCGTTGGCGCGGAGCGCGCCGGCGAATTTGGACACCCGACCGAGCAGGTCAAGGTAGGTCAGTGACGCCTGGGTGCCGGTCATGGCGGAGTCGTAGATCAAGGCGGTTTGTGCCCCGCGTCCGGCCAGGACATGCCGGTCCAGGGCGTTGACACTCGTGTTCAGATGTCCGCCGGGAAACCACGACCAGTCCGTGGCGGAACGCTGTTCGAGTGCCGCGCGCGGTGGCGTGATCCACTCGATGTCGGCGGCGGCTTCCAGCCAGAATTCTTCGGGGGAGTCGATGCTTCGTTGCCAGCTGCGCTGGTAGGACCCGTGTGGTGGTGCGCTGATCATGTTGAACCTCTCCATTGAAGCGCCTCTGTATACAAAGAGTGGTTGAAGTATTGCATAAAACCCGGTCTAGTGGAATAGGATGTCTGTTGTGTATACAGAAGCCACAGCGCTCGGGTCGAAAATCCCCCTCCGTGCCAGCGAGAGGGCCTATCGGCAGTTGCGCAACGAGATTCTCGACGGCGACCTGCCCCCCGGCACCGGTCTGCTCGAAGTCGAGCAGGCGGAACGAATCGGGGTGTCGCGAACGCCGTTGCGGGCCGCCGTCGCCCGGCTGACCGCGGATGGCCTCGTCGTGGGGCGCAGCGGGCGCGGCTTCGAGGTGACCGAGTTGTCCCTTGCGAGCATCAATGGCCTCTACGAATTGCGGGAAGCCCTTGAGGTACACACGGTGCGGCTGGCCGCCGAGCGGCGTGACCCGGAGGTCTTCCAGGCACTGCGTGCCCAGTTCCTGGACGCCCCCGCGCTGCTGTTGCAGGGCGACGACGGGATCCACCGGTACTACGAACTCATCGACGACTTCGAGGCCGCAGTGGACGCCGCCGTGGCCAACCCGTTCCTCTTCGGAGCCCTGGAGAGCGTGCGCACGCACCTGGCACGCATCCGCCGCATCGCCCGCGGAAACCAGGAACGACTGCGCGCCGCGGCGGCAGAACACCTACTCATCATCGATGCCATCATCGCCGGAGATACCGCACTCGCCGCCCACGCCACCCATGTCCACCTCTACCAGAGCCTCACAAACGTTCTCGCGACGCTTGCCGAGGAAACGGCCGTCCCGGCCGAATAACCGAAGGGATTCATCGTGCAGCTGCACCACATTCGAGTTCATCGCAGTGAAGAAAACCTGGCCCGTGAGGACCAGCTTGCCTGGAAGATCGCGGAATGCGCGGCAGATCCGGTGGCCGTCACCGACGACGTCACCGAGATGATCATCAACCGGGTCATCGACAACGCCGCCGTTGCCGCCGCGTCGCTGACCCGCAGGCCCGTGACGTCCGCCCGCTCGCAGGCCCTCGCCCACCCCCGATCGAACGGTGGCGACGGATCGACCGTCTTCGGCCTGGACCCCGCCCGACGGGTCTCCCCGGAATGGGCCGCCTGGGCGAACGGCGTCGCCGTGCGTGAACTCGATTATCACGACACGTTCCTCGCCGCGGAGTACTCCCACCCCGGCGACAATATTCCTCCCATTCTCGCGGTCGCGCAGCATCTCGCCACCGCGAAGGGGCTCACCGGCGCCGACCTCGTTCGGGGCATCGCCACGGGGTACGAGATTCAGATCGACCTCGTGAAATCGATCAGCCTTCACGCGCACAAGATCGACCACGTCGCGCACCTCGGCCCGTCGGCCGCCGCCGGAATCGGTTCGCTCCTCGGACTCGGGAAGGACATCATCTTCCAGGCCGTGGGCCAGGCACTGCACACCACCACGGCCACCCGCCAGTCGCGCAAGGGCGAAATCAGCAGCTGGAAGTCCCACGCTCCGGCCTTCGCCGGTAAAATGGCGATCGAGGCCGTTGACCGGGCACTGCGCGGTGAGACCAGCCCGACGCCCATCTATGAGGGTGAAGACGGCGTCATCGCCTGGCTGCTCGACGGACCAGAAGGATCGTACGACGTGTCCCTGCCGAAACCCGGCAGCGCCAAACGCGCCATTCTGGACAGCTACACGAAGGAGCACTCGGCCGAGTACCAGGCGCAGGCCTGGATCGACCTGGCACGGCGCCTGCACCGCACCTACCCCGAACTCGCATCGGGTGGGTCCATCGCCTCCGTCGTCATCCACACGAGCCACCACACGCACTACGTGATTGGCTCCGGCGCCAACGACCCGCAGAAGTACGACCCCACGGCATCGCGGGAGACGCTCGACCACTCGATCCCGTACATCTTCACGGTGGCCCTGCAAGACGGCAGCTGGCACCACGTTGATTCCTACTCTCCCGAGCGCGCCGGCCGCCCGGACACGGTGGCGCTGTGGAACAAGGTGACGACCGAGGAAGACGCGGAATGGACGCGCCGCTACCACTCCCTCGACGTCACGGAGAAGGCCTTCGGCGGCCGTGTGGTCATCACGCTCACCGACGGTCGCACCATCACCGATGAGATCGCCGTCGCCGACGCGCACCCGCTCGGCGCCAAGCCCTTCGGTCGTGCGGAATACGTGAACAAGTTCCGGATGCTCGCCGCCGACGTGCTCGAGGACACCGAAATCGAACGCTTCCTGGCGCTTGTGGAGCGCCTCCCCGAGCTGACGGCCGACGAGCTCGGCGAACTGACCATCGCGGCCCGGCCCGGGTTGCTTCCTACGACCAGCATGATGGGAATCTTCTAATGCTGTACTCCCGAATTTCAGCCGCCGACAAGCGCATCGCCCTGCGCGCGGGCCTCGAATCGGGCGTGCTGCAGCGCTACCCCGGCGCGTTCAACCCTCTCTCGGCCAAACTCATCCAGAACAAGGGCTTCGAGGGGGTGTACATTTCCGGAGCGGTGCTGTCCGCCGATCTGGGGCTGCCCGACATCGGCCTGACCACGCTCACCGAGGTGGCCGGACGCAGCCAGCAAATGGCCCGGATGACGGACCTGCCGGCCATTGTCGACGCGGACACCGGCTTCGGCGAACCGATGAACGTGGCCCGCACGATTCAGACGCTCGAGGATGCCGGTCTGGCCGGCATGCACATCGAGGACCAGGTCAATCCGAAGCGGTGCGGACACCTTGACGGCAAGCAGGTCGTCGACGACGACACGGCGATCAAGCGCATCCGCGCCGCCGTCGACGCGCGTCGGGACCCGAACTTCCTGATCATGGCGCGCACGGACATGCGTGCCGTCGACGGCCTCGACGCTGCGCTGGATCGCGCCAAGAAGCTCGTGGACGCGGGCGCCGACGCGATCTTCCCCGAAGCGATGGGCAGCCTCGCCGAGTTCGAGGCCATGCGCGCTGCGGTCGACGTGCCGCTCCTGGCGAATATGACCGAATTCGGCAAGGGTCGGCTGTTCACCGTCGACGAGCTGGCCAACGTGGGCATGAATATGGTCATTTTCCCCGTGTCACTGCTCCGCCTCGCCATGGGCGCGGCCGATCGGGGACTCGACCTGATCCTGGAGCAGGGCAGTCTCGAGCCTATGCTCGGCGAGATGCAACATCGTGCCGATCTCTATAAGCTCCTCGAGTACTCGGAGTACAGCCATTTCGACTCCGACATCTTTGACTTCACCCTCAATCCGCACATCACCGCCAAGGTCTGAAGGAATGACATGACTACGACAGAGCAGAACGCCGCCGCAGCCCCGGCGACCGAGCCCAAGATATTCAAGGGACTGGCCGGGGTCGTCGTCGACACCACCGCCGTGTCCAAGGTCAACCCCGACACGAACTCACTGCTGTATCGGGGCTACCCGGTTCAGGAGCTCGCGGCGCGCTGCAACTTCGAGGAAGTGGCGTACCTGCTCTGGTACGGCGAGCTTCCGACCGAGACTCAGCTCGCGGACTTCGAAACCGCGGAGCGCGCCCTGCGCCACCTTGAGCCTGCCGTGCGCCGCGTGATCGATGAGCTTCCGCTCACCGCCCACCCGATGGACGTGGTACGCACCGCCGTGAGCGTCATCGGCGCGAGCGACCCGAAGACGAGCGATGAGTCGCCGGAGGCCGATCTCGCGAAATCGCTGCGCCTCTTCGCGCAGCTGCCCGCCATCGTGTCGTACGACCAGCGGCGTCGTCATGGGCTCAGCCTCGTCGAGCCGCGGTCCGACCTGGGGTACTCCGCGAACTTCCTGCACATGACCTTCGGCGAGGTGCCGGAGCTTGTGGTGGTGAACGCCTTCGACGTGTCGATGATCCTGTACGCGGAGCACTCCTTCAACGCGTCGACGTTCACGGCACGCGTCATCACCTCGACGCTCGCCGACTATTACTCGGCGATCACCGGGGCAATCGGCGCGCTGAAGGGAGCGCTGCATGGCGGCGCGAACGAAGCCGTCATGCACACGTTCACCGAAATCGGACTCGGCGCGGGAGCCGGCGAGCGGGCGACGGCCTGGCTGGACCAGGCGCTCGTCGACAAGCGCAAGATCATGGGCTTCGGCCACCGCGTGTACAAGAGCGGTGACTCACGGGTGCCCACGATGCGCGCGGCACTGCTCACACTCATCGAGCACTACGACGCACCGGAAATGCTCGAGATGTATGAGTCTCTCGAGGCCGCGATGACGTCGAAGAAGTCGATTTTGCCCAACCTGGACTATCCGTCCGGGCCGGCGTACCACCTGATGGGCTTCGACACCCTGAGCTTCACCCCGCTGTTCGTGGCCGCCCGGGTGACCGGCTGGACCGCGCACATCATCGAGCAGCGCGCCTCGAACGCCCTCATCCGCCCGCTATCGCTCTACGGCGGTCAGGAAGAGCGGCACGTGCCGGGAGCGGCGCACTCGGCGTAGCGCCCCGGGCCGGCGGCGCCGGGCATGAACTAAAATCGGAATATGACTTCTGATGCAGTGACCCGTCTCGCCGGCCCACCCCGGTCCACCCCCCTCGACGCCGTGGCCGGCGGGTTCGCCGCATGAGCGTGCACCTGGTCGGTGGCGGCGAATCGACCGAGCATGACGCTGGCGTCTACGGGCCGTTCTTCCTCGAAGCGGCGGCCCGCGCCGCGGCATCCGGGCGGCCGGAGCCGCGTATCGCCATTGTCGCCGTCGGCCCCGGCGACGCCGCAGACCACGGCGCACGCTTGACGGCGGCCCTCGCCGCGACGGGCCCCTTCGAACCCGTCGTCACGGCACTCGAGCCGGACGGCCTCGCCACCAACCTGTCGATAGCGGATGTCGACGGCATCCTGATCGGAGGCGGCGCCACGCCAGATTACCTGCGCGCCGTGCTCCCGATCAGTGGAGAGATTCGCCGCCAGGTCTCCGTCGGGATTCCGTACCTCGGCTTTTCCGCCGGTGCGATGATCGCCGCGGAACGCGCCATCATCGGCGGGTGGCGCATCGGCGGCGTCGAGGTGAGCCCGCAGGGCGCCGCGGAGCACCTGGACGAAATCACGATCGAGCAGGGCATCGGGCTGCTCGATGTGACAGTGGACGTGCATGCCGCCCAATGGGGCACCCTGTCCCGGTTGATTTCCGCGACCGAGGCCGGCCTCATCGACGGCGGCCTCGCGATCGACGAGAACACCGCGCTCGTCGTCGGCGAGGGCGCCTTGAGCGTCGTCGGCGCCGGCAGCGTGTGGCGGGTGAGCCAGGCGGACGGAGGCGTGCTCGTGAGCACCTTCGGTGCCTAACGACGCCGCACCACCCTCGCGAGACGCCTCGGATTGCCGCGGAGCGCTGAGCCTGACCGCGCCCATCGACCGCGGCTGGGCCGGAGCCCTCGCACCGGTTGCCCCCGAAATCGACCGGCTGGAACGCTTTCTCGATGCGGAAAGCGCCGCGGAGCGACCGTGGCTTCCGGCAGCCGACAACGTGCTGCGCGCGTTTCGTGACCCGTTCGACGCCGTGCGGGTGCTGATCGTCGGCCAGGACCCGTATCCGACGCCCGGGCACGCGATCGGACTCGCCTTCGCCGTCGACCCGGACGTGCGGCCCGTGCCGCGCAGCCTCGTCAACATCTACCGGGAGCTGCAGAGCGACCTCGGGGTGACGCCGCCCGTGCACGGCGACCTCACCCCCTGGTCACGCTCCGGCGTGCTGCTGCTCAACCGCGTGCTCACCGTGCGGGCCGGGGAAGCTGGATCTCACCGGCGTCACGACTGGGAAACCGTGACCGAGCAGGCCATCCGGGCCCTCGTGGCCCGTGATGCTCCGCTCGTGGCCATCCTCTGGGGCAAGGATGCCGCATCCCTTCGGCCCGTTCTCGGGGCGACGCCGATACTCGAGTCGCCGCATCCCAGCCCGCTGTCGGCTCGGCGCGGCTTCTTCGGATCCCGGCCGTTCAGCCGCGCGAACGATCTGCTGCGTGCCCAGGGCGCGGCCCCGGTCGACTGGACGCTCGGGTAATCTGGACGAGAACGTGAAAGGACGTGCGCGGTGCTGGAGGAAGAATACGAGCGGCGGAGACGGCTGCCGAGGCATCTGAGGCCGGAACCGGCATCCGAGAACCCGTTCGCGTACACGATGCGCGATGCGCGGGTCACCGACCTGCCGGACATCCGCGAGATCTACAACTACTACGTGGCCAACAGCACGGTGACCTTCGACGAAGACGCCATGACCCTGCCGGAATGGCGCGATAAGTTCTACTACCTCAGCAAACACGGGATGCCGTTCATCGTTGCCGAGTCGCCGGCCGGACAGATTCTCGGCTACGCGCTCGTGGCGCCGTGGAAGCAGAAACGGGCGTACCGGTTCACGGTGGAGAACTCCATTTACCTCGGCGCGGCATCCACGGGTAAGGGGCTCGGCCGAAAGCTCCTCGCCGAGTTGATCGCCCGGTCGAAAGCCGCCGGGCTCAAGGAGATCATCGCCGTCATCGCCGATCAGGGCGCGGACGCCTCGATCAAGCTGCACCAGGACTTCGGCTTCGAGGAGATCGGGCGCATGGGCAAGGTCGGGTTCAAGTTCGAACGGTGGCTCGGTACCGTGCTCCTGCAGAAAAGTCTCAAGTAGGGTTCGGTGCGCCCGGGCGCCGTCAGCTGAGCGCGCTGTCAGTGCCGGCGAGCGGCGATCGAGAGAACGGCCTTGCGCGGTGAGAGAGCAACGGCACGCGCCAGCATGGCGTTGCGTTTGCCGACGATCACCTGCGGGGGAGTGACGCCGCGGTCGAGCGCCGCGCAGGTGCTGTGCATGACACGTTCCACGGTCAGCGCCCGGTGCGGGCTGCTGCTTCCGGCGACGGCCCCGAACTCGGTGTCCACAAACCCGGGGCATACGGCGGTGACCTTGAGCCCGGTGGCTCGCGTCTCGTACCAGAGCGACTCCGTGAAGCTCAGCACATAGGCCTTGCTCGCGGCGTACACCGACATGTGGGGCATCGGCTGAAAGGCGGCCGTGCTCGCCAGATTCACGAGCGCCGCCGAGTGCGGTTGTCGGGTCGCCGTGTTGACCAGGTCGGGCAGCAGGGCATGGGTGAGGAGGGTGAGGGCGAGCACGTTCAGCCGCACCTGTTCGAGCTGCCGGGCCGCGTCCGCGTGTGCGAAGGGGCCGATAGTGCCGAAGCCGGCACTGTTCACGAGTGTGCCGATGGTCACGTCGCGGTTCTTCAGATCGGCGACCAGTTCGGGGACCGCGTCCCCGGCGGTGAGGTCGAGCGGTATCACCGTCGACACGGTGCCGTACTTCTCCGCCAGGTCCACGGCGAGCGCCTCGAGACGGTCCTGGCGTCGCGCGACGAGCACGAGGTCCGCGCCGCGTTGGGCGAGTTCGTGTGCGTAACCGGCGCCGAGGCCGCTGGAGGCTCCGGTGATCAGTGCGGTGGTTCCCATCGGGTTGTACAGTGCGCGCGGCATGCGTCAACGCTACTCGCAAAGCTAGGCTCACAGCATGGCTGAACCGCATGAATTAACGGCACTCGAGCAGTGGCAGGTCCTGCAGAGCGGTGAACTGAGCCCGTCCGAGCTCACGAATCACTACCTCGCGAGAATTGAAGCGCGAAACGCGTCGCTTGGCGCGTTTGTGACGGTGACCCCGGGCAATGCCAGGGCCAGAGCCCGCCTGGTGGAGCAGACCGTACCGAAGACGGCGCCGCTGTGGGGACTGCCGTTTGCGGACAAGGACCTGCAGCTGCGGGCCGGCGTTCCCGCGCGTTTCGGATCGAGGCTCATGCGTGACTTCGTCCCCGAGGAGTCCGATGACCTCGTGACCGCCCTCGACGAGGCCGGCGGCGTGAGCCTCGGCAAGACCAGCACCCCCGAATTCGGGCTGCCGTCGTACACGGAGGGGCTGGCCGGCCCGCCGGCCCGAAACCCGTGGGACTCCCGGTTGGGCGCCGGCGGTTCGAGCGGCGGCGCGGCGGTCGCCGTGTCCGCCCGGTTGCTTCCGTTCGCGCCCGGCTCCGACGGTGGCGGATCGGTGCGCATTCCCGCGGCGGCGTGCGGCCTCGTCGGGGTCAAGCCGTCGCGCGGGCGGGTGCCGGCGGCATCCGGAATCGACAAGCTCGGTGGGCTTCCGGTGGCCGGTCCGCTCACGCGCACCGTCGCGGATGCCGCACTGCTGCTCGACGCCATGATCACTCCGCGCGGAAATCACCCGGATCACCACTTCGCGTTGCGTGCCCCCGGTGATGACGGCCCGCTGCTCGCCCACGCCGTTCGCGGCGAAGGACGGTTCCAGCTCGGGGTGATGACGACGTCGGCCTGGGACAACGACTACGACATTGATCTGGCCCCCGAGGCCCTCGTCGCCCTGGACGCGGCCCGGCGGGAATTCGATGTGCTCGGCCACGGCACCGATGACATCGCCCTCGACCCTGACCCCGGCTACGTTCCCGCGTTTCGCACCATCTGGCAGGCCGGGGCCGCGAGCATCCCCGCGGACGGCGACGCGGAGGAAGAACTGCTGGACCCGCTCACACGATGGCTGATGCATCGCGGCCGCGCGCTGACCGCCCGGCAGCTCGCCGAGGCGCTCGCCGCGCTCAGCGCGTTCGAGCGTTCGTTCATCGGGCAGCTGTCACGCTTCGACGCGGTTCTCACCCCGGCCCTCGCCCTCACCCCGCGGCCGGTCGGCTGGTATGACGCCGACGACGGCGAGCGCAACTTTGCGCAGCAGGTGCAGTACACGCCCTTCACCTCGATGGTGAACGTCAGTGGCCTCCCCGCAATCGTGTTGCCCGTGGCGCAGACCGCGGACGGTCTGCCGATGGGCGTGCAGCTGATCGGTCGTCCCGGTGGCGAGGCCGCCCTGTTCGCGCTCGGCGCCCAGCTCGAACGCCGGTTCCGGTGGCAGGATCGCGTGCCGCCCGAGCCTGGGCGCACGGTGAACACCGCATGAACTTATTTTGATCTAGTCAAAACAACTGCTAGCGTCGAGGAATGACGCAGACGGGAGACACCGACGCCGGGGTGACGGAATCGCTCGCCGCCGGCATCCGCGCCGTGGGCCTCAAGGTCACCGGTCCTCGACTGGCCGTTCTGCGGGCGCTGACCACGGCGCCGCATTCGAGCGCCGATCGCGTGTTCGCCTCGGTCAGTGTCGAACTACCCAGCACGAGCCGGCAGGCCGTGTACGGCGTGCTGTCCGCCTTCACCGAGGGCGGACTCGTGCGCAAAATCGAACCGGCCGGCTCCGCCGCGCTGTTCGAACGTCGGGTCGGTGACAACCACCACCACATCGTCTGTACGCGCTGCAGTGCCGTGCACGACGTGGACTGCTCCATCGGAGCGGCCCCCTGCCTTGTTCCCGAGAACACCTCGGGGTTCGCCGTTCACGCCGCCGAGGTCACGTACTGGGGCCTGTGCCCCGCGTGCCAGAGCGCCCTCGCCACTTTTCCTTCAGTCGACAACCCCACGCAAGGAGTCTCATGACCACCGAGAACACCACCACCCAGTCGGGCACCCCCGTCGCGAGCGATGAGCACTCGCTCACCGTCGGCGATAACGGCGTCGCGGCACTGCACGATCGTTACCTGGTCGAAAAGCTCGCCCAGTTCAACCGCGAGCGCATCCCGGAGCGTATCGTGCACGCCAAGGGCGGCGGAGCACATGGTCAGTTCGTGGTCACCGGTGACGTCTCCGCGTACACTCGGGCCGCCGTCTTCCAGCCCGGAACGACGACCGACACCCTCCAGCGTTTCTCCAGCGTGGCCGGCGAGCAGGGCAGCCCCGACACCTGGCGCGATGTGCGCGGCTTCTCGGTGAAGTTCTACTCCTCAGAGGGCAACTACGACATCGTCGGCAACAACACCCCCGTCTTCTTCATCCGGGACGGAATCAAGTTCCCCGACTTCATCCACTCGCAGAAGCGCCTGCCCGGTTCCGGGCTGCGCGACGCCGACATGCAGTGGGACTTCTGGACCCTGTCGCCGGAGTCCGCGCACCAGGTGACCTACCTCATGGGTGACCGTGGATTGCCGCGTTCCTGGCGTGAGATGCCCGGCTTCGGCTCGCACACGTACCAGTGGATCAACGCCGAGGGCGAGCGCTTCTGGGTGAAGTACCACTTCGACTCCAATCAGGGCAACGTGGAGATGGACGGCGCGGAGGCCGAACTCATCGCCGGCGCCGACGCCGACCACTACCGTCGCGATCTCTATGAGGCCATCGACGCCGGCAACTTCCCGTCGTGGAACGTCTCCGTGCAGGTCATGCCCTATGAGCAGGGCAAGACCTACCGCTTCAACCCGTTCGACGTGACGAAGACCTGGCCGCACGCGGACTTCCCGCTGATCCCCGTGGGCACGCATACGCTGAACCGCAACCCGGAGAACTTCTTCGCCGAGATCGAGCAGGCCGCGTTCTCTCCCGCGAACCTCGTTCCCGGAATCGCCGCGAGCCCCGACAAAATGCTCATGGCGCGTATCTTCTCCTACCCGGACGCTCAGCGGTACCGTGTCGGAACGAACTACAACCAGATTCCGATCAACGCACCGCAGGCCCCGGTGCACAACTACTCCCAGGACGGTGCGGCCCGTCACGGCTTCAACGCCCCGAGTGCACCGAACTACGCGCCGAACTCCCTCGGCGGACCCGTGGCCGACGCCGCAGCCGCGGGGGAGGGCAGCTGGGAAAACGACGGCGAACTGCTGCGTTCCGCCGCGACCCTGCGCAGCGAGGACAGCGACTTCGGCCAGGCGGGATCGCTGTATCGTGACGTCTTCGACGACGCCGCGAAGGCTCGCTTCCTCGCGACCATCACCGGCGCGATCAGCGGTGTGACGCGCGCCGAGGTCATCGAGCGGGCCATCTGGTACTGGACGAGCGTGGACGCCGACCTGGGCGCAAGCCTGCGTGGCAACCTGGAGGCGCTCGCCGTCGCAGAGGTCGCCGCCCGCTAGCACCCGACGGTCGCGTAACCGAAACGCGAACACAGCAAGAACGCCCGCCCGTTTCACGGCCGGGCGTTCTTGCTGTCAGTGTCCGACGCGTCCTCAGCGCAGGTAGCCGCCCTTCTCCAGTCCCGCCTCGATCTCGTAGCGGTTCTTCAGCGGGTTGCGTCCCGCGAGGGCGTAGAGCAGCGGAAAAACGAGTCCGTAGCGTTGCCATTGACGTTTGTGCACGGCCTCATGCTCGAGCACAGCCGCTGACACGTTGTGGTTGGTGAGATAGCAACCGCCCACGCAGGATCCGCCGCGCCCGAACGTCCACGCCGGCATGCCGCGGAACACCAGTAGGCCACCGCGGCGCTCGACCGTGCCCGTGCTCCACAGCGAACCCCACACCGTCCCGACGAGGGTCGCGTACAGGTAACCGGCGTGGCTGAGCGGGGAGTCGAAGAGTAAGCGGCGCATGCCTCTAAAGTAGTTGGTCCTAGTGGGATTCGTATCCGGGTCGACCGTAGGCCTCCAGCAGCCGCAACCACACCTCGCTCAGCGTGGGATAGCTCGGCACCGCATGCCACAGGCGGCCGATCGGCACCTCGCCGACGACGGCGATCGTGGCCGACTGCAGCAGTTCCGCCACGTCCTGCCCCACAAACGTGGCGCCGATGATCACCTCGCGGTCCAGGTCCACAATGATGCGGGCCTTTCCCACGTAGCTGTCGGACAGTGTGCTGGCCCCGCCGAGCGCGGCGAGGTCATGGTCGAGGATACGCACCCGGTAGCCGGCCTTCACCGCTCCGGCGGCGGTGAGTCCGACGGATGCCACCTCCGGGTCGGTGAACGTCACCTGCGGTACCGCCGCGTGGTCGGCGGTTGCCACATGCGCGCCCCACGGTGCGTCGTGCACCGGGGCTCCGGCCGCCCGGGCCACGATCACATCGCCGGCGGCGCGGGCCTGATACTTACCCTGATGGGTGAGCAGGGCGCGGCGGTTCACGTCTCCCGTGGCGTAGAGCCAATCACCGGCCAGTGCGGGCGACTCGCCCTGCACGAGCATCGTATCGTCGACCCGTAGCCAGTCGCCCGGTTCCAGGCCCACAACGGTGAGGCCGAGGTCAGCGGTCACGGGCGTTCGCCCGGTGGCGACGAGCACCTCGGATGCCGTCACCGTGTCGCCGTTGTCCAGCGTGAGTTCCACGTCTCCCGCGTCGGTGCGCCGAGCGGAAGAGGTCGTTGCCCCGACCAGGACGGTCGCGCCGCCGTGCTCAAGAGCCGTCGTGACGAGCGAACCCGCGAACGGTTCCTGCCCGCCGAGGAGCTCGCTGCGGGCGATGACGGTCACGCGGGAACCGAGTGCGACAAAGGCCGTCGCCATCTCGGTGCCCACGGTGCCGCCCCCGATGATGGCGAGGCTGTCCGGCACCTTCTGAACGGAGGTGGCCTCACGGCTGGTCCAGGGCGTGACGTCGGCCAAACCGGGAACGTCGGGCAGGAGCGCGGCGGATCCGGTGCTGAGCACGACCGCGTGCGTGGCCGTGAGCACCGTCGTGGACCCGTCGGCGGCGGTCACCGTGACCTCCCGCAGGCCGCTCAGGCGACCGTGACCGCGCACGAGGGCGATGCCGGCAGTGTCGAGCCACTGCACCTGCCCCTCATCGGACCAATTGCTGGCAATCCCATCGCGTCGGCGCAGGGTCGCGGCGACATCGACCGTCGCGCGGGATACGGCGGCGGGCTCAGTGACGCGTTCCGCCGCTCCGGAGACGCGCCGTGCTGCGGCTACCGCGGCCGCGCTTCTCAGCAGGGACTTGGAGGGCATGCACGCCCAGTACGAGCACTCGCCGCCGACGAGCGCGCCCTCGACGATCACGGTGCGGAGACCACCCTGGCTGGTGCGGTCGGCCACGTTTTCACCGACCGCACCACCGCCGATCACGATGACGTCATAGGTGGCTTGGGTGGTGGAGGGGGCCATGTGTCTCCAAAGTCAGAGGGACCCGGGAACACCTCCGGGTAGATGAAGCCTACCCGCGATGTGACCGGTGAACGAGTGCGTTACCGGCCTTCGAAGACGGCCGGTACGCGTGTCAGGAACGACTCCATGCCAATTCGTGCATCCTTTGTGACCGCCAGACGGGCCAGCTCCGGTTGCAGCTGCGCCTCGGCCGCGGCGTCGCCCGCGCGCACGGCCGTGCGCGCGTTGGCGAGGGTCGCCTGCACGGCGAGCGGGGCCTGCGCCGCCACGCGGTCGGCGATGGCGAGGGCACGTTTGAACTGCTGCCCGTCGGGCACGATCTCCTGTACCAGCCCGATCCGCAGGGCCTCCGTGGCGTCGAACATGTCGCCGGTGAGCAGCCAGCGCATGGCGTTGCCCCAGCCGATCGCGCGCGGCAGCCGAATGGTGGCCCCGCCGAAGGGGAGGATTCCCCGGGACACCTCGATCTGGCCGAACACCGTCGACTCCGCGGCGACCGCGATGTCGCTCGCGAGGATCAGTTCAATGCCCAGGGTGAGGCAGGTGCCCTGAACGGCCATGACCACGGGCTTGCTGACCGAGTGCCCGTCGACCTGCCACGGGTTGACGCCGCCCTCCGGCACCATGTCGAGACCGTCCGCGCCGAGGCGGGGCCCCACATCGGCCAGGTCGAGTCCGGCCGTGAAATGATCGCCGATCGCGTGCACGAGACCCACGCGAAGCTCGGGATCACGGTCAAGCTCACCGTAGGCGAGCGACAGTTGCTGCAACAGGGCGAAGTCCGCGGCGTTTCGCTTCTCCGGGCGGTTGAACCCGATCAACAGCACGGGGCCGCGGCGTTCGATCACGACGCGTTCCTGCTGCGCGGACGGGGTGGGCGGGTTTGTCTCGGTCACGAAGCCTCCATTGGCTGTGTCGGATGCGCCATCTGCGATGGGCGGGGAGGGGGCGGTGTCGGAAGGGACCGGGCCGACGGCAACCGTCAGCGGGTCAGGGCACCGATCACGCGCAGGATGCTGGGGAGGTCGTCGGTCGCTTCGGCCGGTGAGGCGGGTGAGAAGCCGACGAGGCTCGCCCCGACCACCGGGAACGCCGCGCGAACCGCCGTGATGGCGGTCGTCAGCGCCGGAACGGTGAGCCCGAACGGCACCAGATCGGACAGTCCGCGCAGCGCGGAGGGGTCGAGAACGTCGAGACCTACGTGCACGTAGACCGACCCCGCCCCGGTGGCCCGAATCGCGGCGATGAGGGCGTCGGGGGTGCCGAGCTCGTCCACGTCCACGGTCGTGAGGCGTCGTTCGGTGATGAGGTCGGCCTCTGCCGTGTCGACATCGCGGGTTCCCGCCAGCACGATCCGATCGAAGGGAATGCGGGTCGCCTCGTCGAGGGCGATGTCCTGGTGCCCCTCGCCCGCGATGGCGCGAAGCACCATGCCGCAGAATCCGCCGGACGGCGACGTGTCGGGAGTGTGCAGCTCCGGGCGCGCGCCAAACCACACGAGGGCAACGTCGCCCGGATGCTCCCGGCTCGCGTGCTCGACGGAGGCGAGGGACACACCGCAGTCGCCGCCGATGGTGAGCGCCCAGTCCGGTGCGGTGCGCAGCACGGCGCCCTGGCGTTCCCGCACCACCTGCAGGGATGAGAACCGGTGAATGCCGGTGTCCTGGGCGTCGCCGGCCTCGACGGGAACATCGACCTCGAGGGTGGCCGAGGCGGGCAGATCACCCTGAATTGCCGCGGCCCCGTCCACGAGGCGCATCGCGCGTGGGGAAACCGAGCCCTGCCATTGTGGAACTACAACGAAAGTGGGAGCCATACCTCAGTATGGCCCCCCGGTCGTGGCGCGCGAAACGACGCCGGCCGCGAGCCGGCGCCGATGCGGCTACATGTCGCGGTAGCGAATGGCGGAGGCCAACGCGTTGCGCAGGTCGAAGAGGTCCAGGACGCGGCCATGGCCCGGGGTGTCACGCTGGATCCGCCACCCCTCTTCCAGCGGCCCGATGTCGATGCTGTCGAATCCGAAGACATCGACGAGGGACGCTACGACCTCCCGGGAGGCTGGATCGTGCCCGGCCACGATGAGCGCCTTGCGTTCCGGTGACCCGGCCGGACGGCTCGCTGTGGTGAGTTCACCTGCCGGCACATGGTTGAAGGCCTTCACCACACGCGACTCGGGCAGGTGGGATTGCAGCAGTTCGGAGACCGTGGTGGTTTCCGTGTCGAGAGCCTCAATGTGCCCGTCCCGCTCCGGATAATAGTCGTTGGTGTCGATCACGATCTTCCCCGCCAACGCGTCGACGGGAATCGACGCCAGGGCGCTGAGCGGAAGGGACACGACCACCACGTCTCCCGCCGCGGCCGTCTCCACCGGCGTGGCAGCCTTCGCGTTCGAGCCAAGTTCGGCGACGAGATCGGCGATGCTGTCGGGACCGTCCGCGTTGCTCACGACGACCTTGTAGCCGTTGAAGACGGCCAGCCGAGCCAGCTGACTCCCCAGCTGCCCGGCACCGATGAATCCCAGAGTTGTCATGGTGGAATCAAATCATGATTCGGGCCGGGCCACCCGGTCAGCTCGTGATGGCGGTATTCGTTCCGGCCTTCAGCGCCGCGAGCCGGGCGTCGACTTCGGAGAGTTCACCGAGGTCCTCGAGGCTTTCGAACTGCGCATCGAGGCTCGACGCGGCCAGCTCGCTCGCCCCGCGGACGCGGGCCTCCTCGCGGCGAATCTTGTCCTCAAACCGGCTGACCTCGCTCGTCGGATCGAGTAGGTCGATGCTCTTCACCGCATCCATGACCTGCTTCTGGGCCGCAGCCGTCTTCGAGCGGGCGACGAGCTCGTCGCGCTTGGAGGCGAGCTGCTTCAGCTTCTCCTTCATGGCGTTCAGGCCACTCTTGAGCTGCTCCACAACGGCCGTCTGCGACTCGATCTGCGGTTCGGCCTGCTTGGCTTCCTTCTCGGAAGAGAGCTGACGGCCGAGGGCCACCTTGGCCAGGTTGTCGAATTTGTCGGCGCCGACCGGATCCCCGGACGTGCGCAGCTGATCGGCCTTGCGGCTCGCGGCGAGGGCCTTGTTGCCCCACTCGCCGGCGGCCTCCACGTCTTCGCGGTAGTCGTCTTCCAGCAGCCGCAGGTTGCCGATCGTCTCGGCGATGGCGCTTTCGGCGTCTGCGATGCTGCTCGTGAAGTCCCGCACCATCTGGTCGAGCATGAGCTTGGGGTCTTCGGCCGAGTCCAGCAGGGCGTTGATGTTGGCCTTGGCCAGCTGAGAGATGCGGCCAAAGATGGACTGTTTCACCACGTTGTGGTCCTTTCGAAAGCGTTGTGGGTCGGGCGTGACGAGCATCCGTCGAGCAGAGCCTACGACTCGTGTGTGAACCAGTCTAGGAATCGATCCGAACAGGTGCGAGATGGATGTGCACCGCGCGGACGTCAGGTTGCCCTGTGTTACGACCTCGCTCGCGGCGCCCGGGGCCCGCGCACACAATAGAGATCACACGAAACCCAACCGGATGCGGAGGCGACCATGACTGAACAGCTCACGACACAGATGTTCGCCGCACCGCGACTGTTCGTCATTGAGGTCACCGGAGACCGCCCCGATCGCCCCGAGTACCACGCGAAGGTGCAGGTGCTCAACGGACGCGTGGTTGACGACGGCATTTCCGGCGGGTGGCAGGTCACGCGCATCGCGGCGGCGGACACGACCCCGGCCGAGCTGCTGCGGGCCACTCGCGACGCCGACGCGATCGTGATCGTCGGTGGTGAGGACATCACCCCAAGCTTCTACGGCGCACGCCCCGGCTACGAGGGAGAAACCGCGCACTACCGAGCCGCCGATGAGGGCCAGATCGCTCTGGTTCAGCGGGCGCTCGCCGCGAACACCCCGCTGCTCGGCATTTGCCGGGGGTTGCAGATCATTAACGTCGCCCTCGGCGGCAACCTGGTGCAGCACATCGAAGACGGCATTCACAAGAACGCGAACGCGCCGATCGACGAGATCCTCTCGACCCACGGCGTGACGCTCGCGGCGCAGAGCAAACTTGCCCGCGGGCTGGGAAACACCGAGATTCTGGTGCAGAGTGCGCACCACCAGAGCGTGGGAGTGCTCGGTGCCGGCCTCGTGCCCGCCGCCGTAGCCCCCGACGGGCTTGTCGAGGGCCTCGAACACGCGACGGCACCGATCACCGGCGTGCAGTGGCACCCCGAGGCGCCCGATGCTCCGGCCGACCAGCTGCCGCTTCTGCTCGAGGTGCTCCGCAGAAACGTCGTCTCGGCGGCCGACCCCGTTCGCGAGCTCGTCGCCGCCTAGTTCTCGAGGTCGGGCGCGCAACGCCGGACTCCGAAAGCGGATGCCCCGGGCGGCCGGTCAGGACCGGCCGCCCGGGGCATCCGCTTTCGCGCGTTCGCGGGTGCGCTGCGGGCTACTTCTCGACCATCGCGAATTCCCCGCTCACAACCTTGGAGCGGTACACGAAGATTTCCGTCTTGATCACGCGAGCCAGCAGGTACAGGCCGAGCACATTCGGGATCGCCATGGCGAAGATCATCGCGTCGGAGAACGCGATGACGGGGCCGAGTGACAGCGACGCTCCGATGACGGTGAACACGCAGAACACGATCTTGTACCCGAGTTCGGCACGCGCACTGTCCTTGAACAGGTAGCCGGTGGCCTTCATGCCGTAGTACGACCACGAGATCATGGTCGAGAACGCAAAGAGAACCACGGCGACGGCGAGCAGAATCGGGAACCACGGGGCCACGGTGGCAAAAGCCGCCGACGTGGTTTCCACGCCCGGGGCGCTCGAGGTATCGCTCCACGTTCCGGTGATGATGACCGCGAGCGCGGTCATCGTGCAGATCACCACGGTGTCGATGAACGGCTCCAGCAGGGCAACGAAGCCCTCGGTCGCCGGCTGCTCGGTCTTGACCGCGGAGTGTGCGATCGACGCAGAGCCGACGCCGGCCTCGTTCGAGAATGCGGCGCGCTGGAAGCCCTGGATCAGCACCCCGATGATGCCGCCGGCGATGCCCTCCGGATTGAAGGCTCCGGCGAAGATCTGCCCGATGGCGTCCGGGATCGCGGTGAAATTGCCGAAGATGACCGCGAGGCATCCCAGGATGTAGAGGACCGCCATAAGGGGAACGATCTTTTCCGTCACCCGGGCGATGGACTTGATCCCGCCGATGATGACGGCACCCACGGCAAGGGCGAAGACCAGGCCGATGACGAAACGCCACTGGCCGAGGAGACCATCGTCACCGCCGGTGACATTGATGATCTGGCTTGTGGCCTGATTGGCCTGGAACATGTTTCCGCCGCCGATGGAGCCGCCGATGCAGAAGAGGGCAAAGAGCACGGCGAGGACCCGGCCGAGCTTGCGCTTGCCGAGCGAGGCGAGACCGTCACGCAGGTAGTACATCGGTCCGCCGGAGACCGAACCGTCGGCGTGCTCGATGCGATACTTCACGCCGAGGGTACACTCCGCCATTTTGGTGCTCATGCTGAGGAAGCCGACGAGGATCATCCAGAACGTCGCACCCGGGCCGCCGATTGACACGGCGACGGCCACTCCCGCGATGTTACCGAGACCGACCGTGCCGGAAATCGCTGTGGTGAGGGCCTGGAAATGCGAAACCTCACCGGCATCCTCCGGTCTGGAATAACGTCCGCGCACGAGATCGAGTGCGTGCTTGACACCGCGCACATTCTGGAATTTCAGGTAGATCGTGAAGAAGAGGGCCGCGATGACGAGCCACGCCACGATCAGGGGGATTTGCACATACGCGATCGTGTCGGGGTCACCGATTTTGATCGAGTAAAAGATGACGCCGCTGATGAAGTCCGCAATCGGCGTGAACGCGTCGCTGATGACGTCGTCGATACCCGCGCGGATCACGGGACCACCGTCACCGGGGTCTTGGACATCTGAATCAGGCGCACGGGGGTGCTCCCGAAGAGAACCTGCTTGAGCCGGGAGTCGCCGGTGCGGCCCACGATGATCTGCGAGGCGGCCTGGCGCGCTCCGATCGCCACGAGCTGGTCAGCCGGGCTTCCGTGCACAACGATGGAGGTGGGTGTGATCGTAAAAGCATCGGCAATGGCCAGCGCCGGCTTCATGATTTGTTCCTCGGC
>Ga0307487_1000943_pt1 | contig 21663 bp, 18 predicted proteins | sample CBIW12metaG_FD_203665 | JGI IMG/M metagenome (GOLD analysis project Ga0307487, IMG submission 203665) | Sea-ice brine microbial communities from Beaufort Sea near Barrow, Alaska, United States - CBIW 1.2 | ecosystem: Environmental > Aquatic > Marine > Coastal | place: USA: Alaska | collected... | reverse complement strand
ACCAGCTTCTCAGGAAGAAGTGTATGCGTTGATATTGGAGGATTTAAAAGCTGCTGAAGCGGCAGGATTACCTTGGATGGACATTAGCGGCAGAGCTTCCTTGGCAGCAACAAAATCTATGCTTGCAAGAGTGTATTTGACTATGGCAGGTTTTCCGCTAAGCAAAGGAGCTTCTCATTATCAAATGGCGGCAGACAAAGCTAAAGAGGTGATTGATTACGGTCAAAGCAGCCCGTTAACTCTCAATTTATTTCCTACCTATAAAGCAATTCACGACGAGAAAAATGACAATAGACTTGAGCATATTTTCATGCTTCAATACAATGTGATTGTAGCTGGAAATCCGATGAATGACATGTTCCCGAACTTCAAGCCGGTCACATTTTCTGGACCATCAGGAACTGGAAGTACAGTGCCGACAGAGGAATTTTATAATTCTTATGAGCCAGGGGATCTTCGAGCAGTAAATCAGGTAGGATACTTCTACAATACATACTATGAAAATGGAAGTGGCGAAGAATTTGATTTGGGGGCACCTTATATTTTCAAGCATTTCAATCAGCTGGCGCTAGGTTCAAAAGATCAACCGGGAAACAGATCCAATAACCTGAATGTACCTTTGATCAGACTTGCCGAAGTGTTGCTGACCTATGCAGAAGCACAAAATGAAGTGGGTGGACCAAATGCCTTAGCTGTGGAAAGTTTGAAACGAATTCGTGACCGAGCTGGCTTAACTACACCATCTCTAGGCGGATTTACTTCGGAAACGTTTAGGGATGCAGTTTTGAGAGAGAGATGGCATGAGCTCTGCTATGAGCAAATTACCTGGTTTGATATGCTTCGCTTACGCAAAGTTTACAATGAAGCCACTAACGGATTTGATCAGTTTGAAGGTCATATAAATCCCAGTTCAAACCAATCGCTGCAGGCTAAGCATTATTTGATGCCATATCCACTTCCTGAAATGCAGAACAATCCAAATCTTACTCCGCAGAATCCTGGTTATTAAGCGGGATTAGTAGGCTTTATTTACTTTGCCGGCAAAAAAAGCGGGTACAAATTAGACTTGCAACAATTGAAAAAGGGCTCCGAAGTTGGAGCCCTTTTTTATGTTTGAGAAAGCGTCAAAAGATTTGGCAAACTTAGTGATTGAGGCCACTCCTATCTTCCGTCACTGGTCTTCCAGCCAATTAATCAAAGAACCTAAGGCTATTGACAAAGTAGCAGATAATCATTTATGGGATACTTATATCTCCTACTTCTCCCTATACTCCATCCAATCCACTTCCAGTTCAAAAGGAAACCTAGGTTTCTCAAGTGACTTAGGATTGCCCTCTACCGCCCAGTTGTCTGTATGCCAGAAATTCATCCTATACTTAGACGCATGCTGTGGAATGCCAAGTTGTGAACCTTGATAATCCCAAAGTACTACGGTATCTGCAGTCTCAGGATGAAGCATCCACCAGCGGATGCGCTCACTTTCCCAGTCAAATCCATAGGTATAGAAATCGGACGAAGCATCATAACTTGGAATCGCATCAATACTCTCAGGCATATTCTGCGCTCCAGTAAGCGGCTCCGATTTTCCATCATAATTAGTTTTGGTAATGGTCTCCAGAATCTTGCCCTCAGCTAAATTGATGATCCGTCCCACTCTTCTCAGGTTGCCGGGCTGACCCGTCCAAGTGCCCACATAGATAATCCTTGGATCTGCAACCAACCACTCAAAGTCGACCTCACTCAGCCCCAACTCGTCCTCTTCATGATAGGTGAAATAACCCACGACTGCACCTACATTCGGTTGCTTCTCACGTACATCCGGCACCTTAAGCCGAGTAGAATAACTTCCAAAATGGGTGAATTTCTTCGAAATAATCTCCGGTCCTCTTCCAGCACCTGCTTTGTCTCTGGGACTAATGTTGAAAGAAAGAACCTTCAAACCTAATTCTGACTGAGATTCTGCTCCCAGCGTATGTTTGAACTCCTCATGACCTCCCGTCGAACCGTATTTGAAAAACTTCGAATGGTTTTTTAAGAAATCTTCCCTAAAAGAATTATGCTTGGAGTGGTCTGGAGTAGAAGGCATAAATCCGGTGATAATCAGAAGAAGTAATGCAAACACTTGTTTCATGGCAGAAAGATAAGAGGAATTGTGATGTAGTCGTAAGAGCGATGACTGAACACAGGACTGCCTGATTTTGGAAAGAGGTCAAACTCTCCAGTTGCATTTTCCCGGCCAAAAAATAGACGTTGACAGAATCTCAATAGCTACCATGGCTATTTCCGATGGGACACAAAAATCTCTCATCCGTAATCGTTACGTCACCGCGCCTACCCATGGCTATCAGTATCGAGAAACAAACCTTTTACGCTAAATATCCGATTGCGAGCAGAAAATAAGAAAGCCCAAAACCTTCGAGGAGATCCCGAAGTCAGCGACGTTCGGAAGGATACCTCAAATGTTAATACCTCTGCATCATTCCCAACTTTCTATTGATCTCAGAGATGCCAATTCCAATCTGCTGTAGTGTCAGGGTTTCCTGCGGAAATTCATCACTCATGTAATACTCAAACTTCCAGATCTCCTGCACTTCCTGAGCATCTACTTGATACGGCGAGAAAATCGGATTTAGGGAGCGGAGCAAAAATGCCCGCTGCTCTGGAAGAAAACTCAGCATCTTAAAACTAATTCCCTCACTTGTCGTCACCACAACGCACGGAGTCTCTTTGGTCAGTCTCCATTCAGACAAGTACGAACCTATCACAAATGCTCCATCCGCTATCGGCAGCATGCTGTCTCCCTCGGTTTGGAACATGCGATATTTCTTGTCTTTTGGCAAATTGGGAAGATTAAAAACTGGTAGCGTGCTTAGATATTCAGGATCTCCAAATCCTCCCAGATAACCTGCTTTTGCTTTTATAGGTACCATTTCTATGTTTTCCTCATTGTCTGAGCTTACAGTAGTTGCCAGCACACGCACCTTTGACCCACTTAGAAACACATCATTTCCAGCTTCCAGATCCCGAATTTTCAATTCACTGAAGGTTGACAGATCTATCCTAAGCAACGTGTCCACGCTCATCCTGAAATAATCAGCACATCGCAGGAGATCCTCTATCACCGGAGATTTGCTGTGACCATTTTCATGTGCATTAAGTTTTGCTCTGGTCATGCCAAGAATATCTGCCAGCATATCCTGACTCAATTTGCGTCGCTTTCTAAGAAATTTCAGATTACTCGCCCAGAAAAAGCTTTGACTTCCCATTTTTATTTGATACAATTAGTGATAATAAAATGATATTAATAGTATCAAATATAAGGAGTAATTCGGAAAATGGAAAGGCATATTGTGCATTTGGATCTAGACACCTTTTTTGTGTCTGTGGAGCGGTTAAAAAATACCTCCTTGTTGGGAAAGCCTGTGATTATTGGGGGAAGTTCGGATCGTGGGGTGGTGGCTTCATGCAGCTACGAAGCCCGCACGTTTGGCGTGCATTCCGCCATGCCGATGAAGTTGGCAAAGCGGCTTTGTCCTTCGGCAATGTATGTCAAAGGCGATTATGACAGCTACAGTAAGAGTTCTCGGCTAGTCACCGAGGTGATTCAGGAGCAAGTACCGCTGATGGAAAAGGCTTCGATAGATGAGTTTTACATCGATATGACGGGAATGGACCGCTTTTTCGGCTGCGAAAAATTCACAAAGGAACTGCGGGAAAAGATCGTTCGAGAGTCAGGATTACCAATTTCCTGTGCTTTGGCAGTAAATAAATTGATCTCTAAAGTAGCCACTCATGATGCCAAACCAAACGGGCAGACGACCATTCCTTTTGGCATGGAAAAACCCTATCTCGCCCCACTCCCGATCAGAAGAATGCCGGGAATCGGAGAGAAAACCTCCACGCTTTTAGAGCGAATGGGAGTGGAAAACATCCGCTTACTCAGTGAAATTCCCCCTCGAATGATGCAGAATCTGCTGGGGAAGTGGGGCATAGATCTTTCCCGCAAAGCAAACGGAATAGATGAATCTCCGGTCATTCCCTACACGGAACGAAAAAGCATAGGCACCGAAAATACTTTTGAATCAGACACCATCGACATGGCTTTTCTCAATAGCCAACTCGTGCGGATGACAGAGAAAGTCGGCTTTGATCTTCGCCAGAAACAAAAACTCTGTGGCTGCATTACCGTAAAGCTCCGCTACGCAAATTTTGACACCGTCAGCAGACAAAGTATCATCTCCTACACGAGTTCGGATGAAGTGCTGCTCAAGCGGGCCAAAGAACTCTTTGCGAAGCTGTATGAAAAGAGAATGCTCGTGCGTCTGGTGGGTGTCAAAGTCAGTCATCTCGTACAGGGAAATCAGCAAATTGATCTCTTTCAAGACACCGAAGAGGGAGTCAGCCTGTATCAAGCCATCGACTGGATCAAAAATCGATACGGCGAAAAAAGTCTGACCCGAGCCATCACTTTAATCCGCGCCTGAGATGTTTATCAATTGTAAAACATGGTTTAGCTACCGATACGGAACCTACAGCACCGAGGCGCTCGTGGATGCTGCGGCAGAGCGTGGACTGAGATCCCTTGGCCTCACCAATATCAACAGCACGGCGGATATGTGGGATTTTGTGGATTTCTGCATGGAAAATAAAATCAAACCTCTGGTAGGAGCTGAGATTCGAAACGACGATATTTTCTGCTACACTTTATTGGCAAAAAGTGATTCCGGATTACTTGAGGTGAACCGTTTTCTTTCTGGACATTTACAGGAAGAACAGGCTTTTCCTGAGCGACCTGCCTTTTCGCAGCAAGTAATTATCATTTATCCTTTCGGGAAAATTGCGCCAGCAGATCTTGGAGAAAATGAACGGATTGGAGTGCTTTCCTCCCAACTCAATCGGGTCAAAAAGCAAGAGGTAGAAGCTTTCCCCAAGAAATGGATTATCCGTCATCCCGTGACTTTTCAGGACAAGATCCATTTCAACGTCCATCGCCTGCTTCGTGCCATCGGTAAGAATACACTGATCAGCAAACTGGAAGAAAAAGACGTTGCTTCTCCCGAAGAAATGTTTGTGTCGGAAACCACGCTGATGACGGCATTTCGTAATTTTCCCGGCATGATCACCAATACGCTGCAGCTGATCGATGCCTGCGAAATCAAAACCGAACTCCATACCGACAAAAACAAAAAGCATTACAGTGCCAGTAAAGAAGACGATAGAATCCTGCTGGAAAAATTGGCGATGGAAGGACTTGCCTATCGCTATGGCAACAATCCAATTGCCAAAGCCCGGGTGTTCAAAGAACTCAAAATCATTGATCAGCTGAATTTCAACGCTTACTTTCTGATCGTTTGGGATGTGATCAGATATGCGCAAAATCGGGGTTTTTTCTATGTAGGCCGGGGTAGTGGTGCCAACTCCATCGTGGCATATTGCCTCAAGATCACGGATGTGGATCCGATCAAACTCGATTTGTACTTCGAGCGATTTCTTAATCCACACCGAACTTCCCCACCGGATTTTGACATGGATTTCTCCTGGAAAGATCGGGATGAAGTGATCGATTACATTTTCAAACGCTATGGGAAAGACCACGTCTCCTTGCTGGGAATGTACAGCACCTTTCAGCGAAGAGCGGTAATTCGGGAATTAGGGAAAGTCTTTGGCCTGCCAAAAGAAGAAATTGACCAACTGGTACGTGGCAAAGATCAGCCGATGAACGAGGACAAAATCCAGCGCACCATTCTCAAGTACGGGAAATTGCTGGAGAATTTTCCCAATCATCATTCTATCCACCCCGGCGGAATGCTGATTTCCGAAAAACCAATCTATCAATACACTGTAAATGAAATGCCTCCCAAGGGATTTTGCACCGCCCAAATTGATATGTTTTTGGCAGAGAAGATTGGACTGTTCAAACTGGACATTCTCAGCCAGCGGGGTTTGGGCCATATCAAAGAAGCGATCCGACTAGTGAAGCAAAACCGGGGGATTGATATAGATATTCACCGGGTCGAGGAATTTATGAGCGATCCGATAGTAGCTTCCCAGATTCGCAAGGCAGATACGATTGGCTGCTTTTACATCGAGAGCCCGGCCATGCGTCAGTTACTCACCAAACTCAAATGCGACGACTATCTCCGGCTGGTGGCGGCAAGCTCCATCATTCGTCCGGGGGTGTCGCAGTCCGGCATGATGAAGCAGTACATCGAGCGATTTCACGATCCGGAGAAAATCGTCTATCTCCATCCCAAAATGAAGGAGCTTCTAGAAGAAACTTATGGGGTGATGGTCTATCAGGAAGATGTGATCAAGGTAGCGCATCACTTTGCCGGATTAGATATGGGCGAGGCCGATATTCTACGTAGGGCAATGTCGGGCAAATACCGCTCGCACAATAAATTCAACCTGATCAAAGAGAAGTTTTTTGCCAACTGCAAAGAGCTCGGGCACGAAGAAAGCACTACGACAGAAGTTTGGCGACAGATCGAGTCTTTTGGAGGCTACTCTTTTTCTAAAGCACACTCAGCTTCTTTTGCTGTGGAGAGCTATCAGAGTCTGTATCTGAAAACTTATTTTCCGATGGAATTCATGGTGGCAGTGATCAATAATTTCGGTGGGTTTTATAGCACAGAATTTTATTTCCACGAACTCAAGCGCACGGGTGCCAAAGTAAATCCGCCTTGTGTGAATCACAGCGATTATCTCACCAATATCAAAGGCGATGAAGTCTATGTTGGGTTAATACACATTCAGCAACTTGAAGCTAAGCTTTGTACGCTAATATTGGAAGAGCGCGTGGCAAACGGACTGTATTTAGGCTTGGAGGATTTCATTGAGCGTACCCATTCCGGGCCTGAGCAGTTGAATATTCTGATCAGCGTGGGAGCATTTGGATTTACGGGGTTGGGAAAGAAAAAACTCCTTTGGAAAGCAAATTTTGCTCAAAAGAGACTGACTGCAATTCCGGATTCTCCAGTGCTTTTCAAAGAAGCCACCATGGATTTTACGCTGCCGGAATTCCCGGATTATCCACTGGAAGATGCCATTGACGAGATCAACGTACTTGGTTTTGCGCTTACGGATATGTTTCGGCTTTGTGCCGACGACGGCAAAGGAACAATCTTGGCCGAGCAGCTTCCTGAGCTACTGGGCAAAAACGTAGAAGTACTCGCGCAGCTGGTAGTCACCAAAGATGTGCGTACAATCAATCGGCAACACATGGCTTTTGGAACTTTCCTGGATCCAAAAGGTGACTGGCTAGACACGGTACATTTTCCCAATTCCCTGAAGCGTTATCCATTTCAGGGCAAAGGTTTCTATAAGCTCCGTGGCAAAGTGGTGGTGGAGTTTGGAGCCTTTGCCGTAGAGGTAAATGCCATGTGGAAAGTGGGGTTGAAAGGGAAGAAGGAGGTGGTGGCTAGTGCTGTGAGTTCGCTTGTGACTGTGTAAAACAACTAATTTACATTAACCCAAAAATGGTGAAGGATTACCTGTGAACCTCCCTTTCTTGAGTGTTTTGATTTCAGTCTAGCAATCTTATCAAAAGATACTATCTCAAGCTTTTCATCCTCTGGCCAAGATGCATCTGAGACCCATCGATTAATAATGGAATACCAGTGATTGAAGTCATGGTTTTTAACGTAGGCAATCATGCCACTTTCAGGCAATAAATTATTCTTATTATCAACTCCATGATCTTCTTCCCTAAACCGCTCAATCCCGCCGCCTTTACCAAAGACATATTCATATTCTTTCCTCTTTGCGGATAATGGAGTAGGAAGAACCTTTGCTTCTAGTGTGAAAAGTAAATTTGCTCCTTTATAAACACCAACATCCACCGTACTGTTGCTCTTTTGAGCATTTTCTCTCTGAAAGCAAAATCTAGAAGCACATTTATTGGTCATATACACGCAGAACGCTGTTGAATGCTGATTTTCATTTTTCTTCACCGCGAGAATTTCAACAAATTCATCTGAAGAAATGAAATTTGGTAACTCAGTTTCTAAGTATTGAATTAGCTCATTTATTAACTGGGAAGGCTGAAGGTTTTTAAATGAAGAGATACCTGACATAATCAATAATCCTCAGCTTTAAAATCTAAAAATGTTTCGTCCGCATCTCTCAAGGCGATGGACTTTAGCCAATAGCGAAGCGCATTCGGTTTGATGAAGTACACACAATCAAATCCACCTACATGGTTATATAATCGAACGATTCGCTTGTAGGCTGCTCCACGGTTGGTAGCGTCATTATTGATTAGGATCTCAATTGAACCATCTAATTCATTGGCAACAAACTCTTGCTTCAGCTTACCGTCGACTCCAAATCCAATCTGATAAACTGTATAGGAAGGCATTCTATAGATCTTTCCGGATTGCCAACTATTACCATTCTTGGCATAGATATCATTCAACTCTGAGCAGAGTACTTCGCCATATTCTTCGATTTGTTTTTCTTTTACTGGATGATGGAGAGTTGATCCAGCAGATGCTTTCATGATTTGCTTGCCAAGATTAATGTAATAATCTAGAACATCCTTTTGTATTATTGCCTCAGAATCCGACAACTGTATAGCTTCAAAATCATCCTGAAACGGCACATCAAGTATTTCACCCTTATTTACATCCGTCTCTGTCAATACCATGGCGCTACTACTTATCGCCAAAACATAAAGCTGATAATTCAATTGTAATTTATTTCTAACTTTAAATAAATTATAAATCTGAACTAATTCTCTTTCACTAGATACCGGCACACTTATTCCTATAAAATCTCTATTGTAATATAAATGCGATTTCTTTGTGTAATCAGATGCTGAAGGAATCATTAAAACTGGAATATTTTTAGATCCAAATACCTGATCTATGAGCATAAAAGGAGGCTCATACATGAAAGTGTCTTTAAGATTTGCGGTTCGAAAAGCAGTATCATAAATTATTTCTGGATATCCATTGCCTCCTATTGAAAGAATTTTGTCACACTTTTCAACCAATAACTTATCACCACCTTCAAATCCTCTAATCTCCTTCCATCCTTCAATTTTTTTACTCTCTAAAAAACTCTTCAATGTTGGCAGAATGGTTAACCGATAAATCAAATGAAATAGTCTCCCTCCTCCTAGAAGATTTGTCTTCCATACAAATTGCTTATCCGGATCAACAGCCCAATCCCATTTTACCAGATGTCTGTCATAATCATCAATTTCAAAACGTACTCTCTGCTCTACAGAAAGGGTACGTTTTACCACCGTATGGTTTATTGGTTGGAATTCTGATGGTTCGTTATTCGCTATAAGTGTAACGACTGGAGTATCAGCACTTGTGAAGAGTCCCCTTCTTAGATGTGTAAAATCAAAGATGTCAGAGATAGTGTAATCCGTAAATAGTTCCCTCCTGTATTTTTTAGCTGACTTGTCATACAAAAGCGCATTAGAAGGAATGATCATACAAACCCGATCAGTCAGTAACATAGAAGCCTCAAAAAAATGTAGCGCAAAGTTATTTCTCGGGATATTTGAATGCTTCAAGTCCAAAGAATTGAGAACATCTTTGTCTAACACCTTTTGCTTAGAACTATTTTTCTCAGGATTGAACGGTGGATTACCAATGACTAAAGAAAAATGCCTCCCTTCATTTTTAGCATCCAATGCCCATTGAAAAAATCCTGTGGGCGGCTTGGCTTCTACGATATTTTTTGTGCTTAGGTCTTGAAATTTTAATTTCCCCCAGACTTGCTTGGGAGTGAGGTAATCCAACAAGGCTGTGGTAAGGCCAAATATTGTCACCCGAACTGCAGTCTTTTTTACATCAACTCCGAAGATATTATCTTCCAGTATTTTCTGTGCGGTTAATACGTCTGGATATTGAATTTCCCCAGTCTCTTCACTCTTAGCAATTGCCCACCACTGTAGCAACCTCTTATATGCTGCTACTAGAAAAACCCCTGATCCGCAAGTAGGATCCAGAATCTTATAAATCCCGCTTTCTGTAAAAGAAAGAGGCGGATTTTCAAGTGGCATTACTTCATCTACCATGAAATTGACCAAATGAATGGGGGTGTAAACCACACCTTTTTCACGGCCATTCCCATCTCTTTCCGCTTCCTCTTGAATAAAGTTTTCGTAAATAGCACTGATAACTTCTGCAGGAAGATGTTGAAAACTATATTGTTTCCATAAAAAAAGCTGTTTGGTATCAAGGTCATTCTCCGACCGTAAAAACTGAGCCAATAATCTTAAATCAGCTTTTTCAATCTGTTCCTTTTCATCGGGAGAAAATTGATCAAAAACGCGTCCATTGAATTCCGTGGAGAGTGCTTCAAGGACAGCCAAAAAATTCCCGCTTTCTACTGCTTCAACAAAGCTATGTACTTGATATTTGGAAAATATCTCATCAAGCGTTGACTCATTAGTAAAAGAGTCTCTTTTCTCTTCTAAAAACTTTACTAAGATGCTTAGAACGAGTATTTTGTCTATAATTTCCGGTTCAAGATTTTCACTACTTATCTGATTAAAGTTTTTTCTGACTTTCATCAGATAATCAATAAGGTGAACGTATGGGCTCTTATCTATATTTATTTGGTTTCTATATTTGTCTTGTTCCCAAAAAGTCCCTGTCCCAAATAGGCGCGCTGCGCTACTTTCCTTGTCAAGAGCTTCAACTACTTCAGAGGTAAATCTCAAATTCTCTACTGAAATCTCATTTTCTCTGACTCTTTCAGCAGGCTTTCTAACATTGTAAATATCTAATCTCGTTTTTCCAGATATGATATAAATATCAATTTTCCCCTCACTCCATAGAGCTGCATGAATCTCTTTGTGCTTTGGACTATTTACATGAACATCTTCTTCCTTGAAAATGCAAACTACAGGTTCAGATCTATAGGCTTTTGTGTCATCCTTCCTTTTAAAAAACCTCCTGAAAAAGACGGCGTAAACGCCAAGTTTAATTACCTCTGCTACATACAGACGCTCATAGCTGTTTTGGGCAGCCGAAACTTTGCCGCACAGAACAAGTCCATTTTCTTCTGTAAAATCGAGGGTTTGAGTTTCCATAATTAAAAATCTCTAATTTATTCATTCCAATTACGAAGCCTAATTTCTTGTCTGGAAAAGCTCAATGACTTAGAGTAAAATTCATGAAAGAAATTCAAATTTATACTAACTAACTCTGAATTGCTACTTCTAACCAATCTATACAGGCATAAGCTATCAATTTTTGACTTAAATAGCAGAATGTCACTTCACCTGCTCCTTAATTCAATTCAATACCATTTCCATGGCCATTGAGAGAAAGTCTGCTCTATCTCAGCATACTCGCTTGGGGCGCCAGTATGAGCTTCTTGAAATAAGTGATTCATTCTTGGTAATTCCATGATGGTCACAATTTTTATTTCCAACCTCACTCAATCCCCTAACGCAAACGCCACATAAGCATCACCGCTTTTAGTTCCTTTGCCGCCTCCACAGGCAATTACCAGAAACTGCTTTCCTCCAATTTCATAGATAGCCGGGGTCGCATGTCCTGCGGCTGGAAGCCTGGCTTCCCAGAGAATTTCTCCCGACTCCTTATCAAAAGCGCGGATTTTTTCGTCTTTGGTCGCTGCAATAAACAGCACTCCACCAGCCGTGACCACTGGACCTCCATAGTTTTCTGTGCCCGTCGGAGCAAAACCCTGAGCAGTCAGCGAATCAATTTCTCCCAGAGTGACCTGCCATTTCTTTTTACCAGTATTCATATCAATGGCAGTCAAAAGTCCCCAAGGTGGGTTAGATCCATAAAGCCCCTCTTTGGTCACCAACTTCTTATAGCCATCCATGTAGTAGCGGGGGAAAAGCTGAGAAGTAACGCTTTCCATTTCTTTCTTGTCACCTTCATCTGGAGCTTTATCAAGAACGTATTCTAAAATTATTTTTCTGTTTTCATCTGAAATATGTGCAAAAGAAGGCATTGCTCCTCTGCCTTTGCGAAGCAGGTTGTCCAATGAATCATAGGAATATTTCTCCTTCACACCCAACAAACTAGGGATTGCCGGAGGGTTTCCCTTTCGATCCAACCCATGGCAATTGCCACAGTAATTCGTATAGATGGACTTACCCACATTCTCAAAATCTGCATTTGGAGTCATCCCGATTATCCAGGGAATTTGATTTGCATTCACATACAATGTCTGAGTGGTAGGATCAAAAGAAGCTCCGCCCCACTCCGCTCCTCCATCCATCCCCGGAAAAAGCACGAGCGGTTTTTCTGGATGCGGAGGAGCCCACGTGTCTCCATAGGAAACATGTTCAAGCTGCGCTTTAATATCTTTATGCCATTCAGGCTTCAAATTCAAAATATCTTTTTCCTCAAATGTCATTTTCATAAATGGCTCCGGCAAAGAAGGGATTGGCTGCGTTGGAGAAGTATATTCGCCAGGCATCTGAGATTGGGTCACTGGAGTTTCCACGATCGGCCAAACAGGCACGCCAGTCTCCCGATCAAACACGTAAGTCATCCCCTGTTTTGATATTTGTGCTACGGCATCAATCCATTTACCCTCTTTTTTGATTCGTATCAAATTAGGATTAGCCGGGAAATCCCTGTCCCAAACATCGTGATGCACCCCTTGAAAATGCCATATTCGCTCACCTGTTTTTGCATTCAGCGCTAAGAGCGAATTTGCAAACAGGTTATCTCCTTTGCGATAGCCACCCCAAAAATCATAGGTGGCAGAACCTGTAGGCACAAAGACAATTCCTCTCTCCTGATCTACGGTCATTCCGGCCCAGTTATTTGCGCCACCGATTTGAGAGACGCTGGTAGAATCCCAAGTTTCATAGCCAAATTCTCCTTCCTGTGGTATGGTGTGAAAAATCCACTCTCGCTTCCCAGTTCGCACATTATAAGCTCGAATATGCCCAGGTGCAGCATCCAACCCTTCGGATAATCGCATTCCAATAATCAGCAAATCTCCATAAACTACACCAGGAGCATTTGCCACAATCAGAAAATCGTCACGCTCAGTATCCAGGCCTTTTCTCAAGTCAACCTTGCCCTGATCTCCGAAACTTGGAATGGGGTCACCAGTCTCAGCATCTAAAGCCATCAGCCAGTTTCCAGCCCCGAAAAGAATCCTCTTATCGTCACCCTCTTCCCAGTAGCTCACGCCCCGATTTGTACCAGCCCAGGAATTTTCGCCCCCCAAAACCTCAAAAGGATCGAATCTCCAAACTTCCACTCCTGTCGCGGCATTCAACGCAAACACATTCAACCCAGGTGTAGAACCATAAAGCAATCCATTGACAACGATCGGCTGACATTGGATTTGGCTTCTTTCGGTAGCATCACCCGTATTATATGTCCAAGCCACTGCTAGTTGGGATACATTCTCTTTTGTGATTTGTGCCAAAGAAGAATAACGTGAGCCGTCAGTCGGCCCGCCATAATTGGACCAATCGGAGTAATCTATTTCGGGGCCTTTTGATTGACAGGCAGAGAAAAATAAAACTGATGCAAAGACAACATTGAGGAAACCTTTCATGAAATGGATGAAATAGGAAGAGTTGGAAATTAAGGCAAAATTTGATGAAATAAATCTGAAATACCGCATATGCCATTCTTGGGCAGGATGTAATTTACCACAAAATCTTTGGTCTAAATACTCAAAGACTAATGATTAAAAAACCGAAGTGGCACTCTCTCAACCTTTGCGAAAAACTATGCGATCTCAGCGGTTGGATGAAATAATATTCCAGCCTATGGTGAAGAATAGTCTGGCAGTTAGCTAGTTTTTTGAGAAAACTTTATGTATCCCAAAAATCACAAAACCAGCAGCAGTCCAAAGCGCCATATCTTTGATCTCTGCCATCTGAGTCGCACTCAAAAGCCAGAGTGTGGCGGCCATTCCAGCGATTGCCAAAGGAATACCGAAACGGAGCTTATAATAATCCTGATCTGGCTTCTTTTTGCGCAAGCGAATCAACGCTCCACATACCAGTAGATAAATCAATAATCTGGCGATCACTGAGATGGCTAATGAGCCCATAAAATCCCAGACTATAGCCACGATCACCGTCAGAAAAGCAAAGAAAATTACAGAAATAGCAGGAGTACGAAACTTAGGATGGATGGACGAAAAGATCGCGGGGAATTGCTTTGATTGACTCAGGGCAAAGGGCAATCTCGAGCCACTCAAAATCTGTACGTTCAATGTTCCCAAGATCGAGACTATGGCTCCAATCGTAATAAATAATCCGCCACCATACCCAGTCACCATGGTTGCAGCATCTGCTAGAGGCTTATCAGACGTTCCCAATCCCGGCAATGTTCCGATGGCCACGATTTGTATTAACACATAAAATACTGCGATGATACTTGCAGCTGTGATTAATGCGAAAGGCAGATTTCTACGAGGATTTTTTACCTCTCCGGAAATGACCAACCCAGCCTCAAAACCTCCAAAAGCAAAAATTAAAAATAAGGCAGTGTTGGCAAAATCGGGCATCGGAGGAGGAGTACTAAAGTCAAAAGCTGTTGGATTTAAGAAAAATAGACCTACTCCTATAAACAGAGTCAATGGAACCAACTTCGCAATGGTCAATATATTGGTCGTACGTGTAGAATCTTTGATCCCCAGCAAATTAATCACTGTCAAAAATAAGGTGATCACCACAATCAATGTAATTCGCATCCAGTTCTCCTGAAAAATAGGCGAGAAGAATCCTAAATAAATCACTAATAAATTTATTAGCGTAGCATAACTGAAAAGTCTGGTCAACATCAAAATCCAACCTATTGCAAATGCAGGGATATTACCAAATGCTTCCTTCACATATAGATAGGGACCTCCTGTCTTCTTGAATCTTGAACTCACTTCCATGAAAACCAAAATCAGTACCAGCATCACCACGGCACAAACACCAAAAGCAAGCAAAGAATAAGGACCAGAAAGTGCAAAAGCTTTGGCTGGCAAACCGAAAATTCCTGCACCTATGACTGAATTGATAATTAGGAAAACCAGATCCCATTTCCCGATTCCTCTTTTAAGCATAAGTATTGGTGGAGTGAATAAAGGTTTAAAGTAGGAAGAATAATCAGTTCTCAGTTGACAAATTCAATTTTTAGGTCTAAAACCTGATCATTTGGGTGATGAAGATCATTTTGATGGGAAAAAGATTTTCAGCCCATCCTCATGGATTTCAACTGAATAAATTTTCAAATCCCCACATGACCCCAGTTTTATTTTTCCAGTCTTGAAATCAAATCTATAGCGATGTAGAAGACAAATAACCTCATGTTCATCCGCAAGTGATCCGTGAAATAATGAGGCTCCTCGATGTGGACAGGTAGCCTGAAAAGCATAAAAAGACTTCTCTCTTCTGGCAAGGGCAACGATATGTTCATCGAGATGAATTTTATGGATCCACTTCTCGGAAATCATTTCCAGGGCATTTTCTTTAGAGGTTCCCAGTCTGAATATTTTCATGTTGTGCCTAAACTTATTTCGTCAGGAAAATAAACCTTCCAAGGGATAAAGGATTTGTTTTCTGATGAATGTTGCTCAAATTAATAACTACTAACAGTTCAAGTAATTATGAAAACTACTCTACTACTTTTCCTTTCGCTGTTCATCTTCGATTGGGCAGGTGCACAAAGCCTAAATGGTTCTTGGAAACTTACTCATCAAGATGGGAAAAAAGTCGCAGACAAGGAGTTTATCAAAATCTATCAGGATGGTTATTTCGCTTTTGGTGCCAAAGAACTTGATGGCAATCATTTCATCAGTGCTGGTGGTGGAGCATTTCAGATAGAAGGAAACAACTATTCAGAAACCTTGGATTTTCTTACGATTGACTCCAATCAGGTGGGAACTACCAATAAATACAGTTTGGACTGGGTAAACAAAAAAATGGTTATCTCGACAGAGATCAACGGAAGAATGCTGGTGGAAATCTGGGAAAAAGTTTCTGATAAGAATGATGCGCTGACGAACACATGGGTATTCACCGGGCGAAAAACTGAAGGCGAACTCGTACGGTCAATACCAGGAGCTCGTCGAACTGTTAAAATCCTCAGCGGAGGAAGATTTCAATGGATAGCTTTCAATTCGGAGACCAAAGAATTTATGGGTTCTGGCGGGGGCTCTTACACTGCGAAAAATGGTAAATATGTAGAGCAAATCACTTTTTTCTCAAAAGATGACAGTCGTGTGGGAGCTAAGCTTGAATTTGATTTTGAGGTAAAAGATGGAGAATGGCATCACAGCGGACTCAGTTCCAAGGGAGAGCCGATCTATGAGATTTGGACACCTTACGCGATTGGATATAAAGGGAAGTAATTGTCCAAAATAATACCCTCCAACTTAATTCCCTTGCTTTAGCGGATGGAAACGGATGTCCGGAGCAGATTCAAAACTAGTATTTAACAGACATTAATTTGTTTTAGACATTTCGCCGACAGAAACGCGGATATACATACTACAAAAAGTGTTAGTGCACTTAATTGTTTAATTGCTACCTTTTTTAAGTCTTAAATCTATTTTTTTAATGCTAAAATTTATCAGGGAAAAGTCACCTTACCTAGCAGATGTACTTCAGTTTTTCAAAAAACCTGGGCGATATCTTCCTGCAAAGAAAGCTTCCTTTAAGGACTTCGCTATTCTAATGATAGCTAAACTTATTTTTTATACTTGCTGTATTGCTATTTCTAGATTACTTTTCTGGTGAATCGTTTGATTCGATGGTAGTTGATAACCTTAAGGACAAACAATTCCTATTGTTCTTAAATGGTAATGTTTATCGCTCCTCTGCTTGAGGATCTATATTTTCGATATCATCAAAATCGTAAATATTTATCCATCCTACTGACTTTTATTGTAACAGCATTTACGATTGTCGGAATAAATTATTTATTTATCGCTTACGCAATCTATTTGATTGTGCTATTGGGATTAAAATTGGCTAAAAAGGAAATCCCAATTCCATTGATGGTTTATTTTGTATCGGGATTTTTCGCTTTCGTCCACCTTACCAATTATTTGGGAATAAATTGGTGGGCAAATTTCTATTGAACCCCCTTGTTGGTGTTTTCGCAGTTCATTGGAGGGATAGTACTGAGTTTTATCCGCTTACATGAAGGACTTTTTAAAGCTATTTTATTCCACGCGATGTGGAATGGATTACTCTCTATCTCACTATTTTTCACCGATTAAACATAATCCAATAAAAAAGGAGCCTTTTGAGCTCCCTTCTATATTTCCTATGCTTCTACAGCGTAAAGATCCTTCAACTTTCCTACTGTATAATCGACTTCTTCTATAGTATTGAATCTACTAAAGGAGAACCTAACAGCATCTCGCTCTGGCGTATGATTTATCGCTCTGAGTACATGAGAACCTACTGTCGCGCCCGAGCTGCAAGCTGATCCTCCGGAAGCTGAAACTCCTTCCAAATCCAAATTAAAAAGTAACATTCCGCTATTTGCCTCCGATGGAGGTAAGCTAACGCTCAGAACTGTGTAAAGACTATTCTCCATATCTGCGGAAAGTCCATTGAATTCAACTCCAGGAATCTCTTGGCCCAACCTTTGGATAAAATGTTTTTTAATAGCTTCCACATGAGACTGATGCTCCGGCATATCTTCGTAGGCAATTTCCAGTGCTTTTGCAATGCCTATAATTCCAATAACATTTTCAGTTCCTCCCCTCATATTTCTCTCCTGTGCTCCTCCATGGATAAAAGGATGGATCTTCTTATCCTTTTTCACAAAAAGAAATCCAGACCCTTTGGGACCGTGGAATTTATGCCCGCCAGCTACGATTGAATCCACCGGCAATGCTTTCAAATCATGAGTATAGTGCCCCATCGTCTGCACGGTATCTGAATGAAAAAATGCTCCATACGCTCTAGTCAATGCTCCGATGCGAGTAAGATCGTTAATGTTGCCTATCTCATTATTGCCATGCATCAATGACACTAGGCTATTCGGATTTGCTTTTAGCAAGTCCTCTAATTGGGTAAAATCTAGTTCACCTTTCGTATTAACATCCAAAATACTGAGCTTGATATGCCCTTTTTTCTCGCACACTTCCAACGTATGAAGAACCGCATGATGCTCAAGGGGAGAGGTGATCGCATGGGTTATTCCATGACTTTCAATCCCGCAAATGATTGCAGTGTTGTCAGCTTCGGTCCCACCAGAAGTAAAAAATATTTCGCCTGGAGTCACATTTAGCAATTCTGCTACTTTCTTCCTGGATCTCTCTATAGCAGTCCTCACTTCTCTTCCAAAACTATGGACGGAAGATGGGTTGCCATAATGATCTCTCATAAACGGAATCATGGCATCGATCACGCGATCGTCCATTGCGGTGGTAGCAGCGTTGTCTAAATAAACTTTCATAAAATTGTTTATTGGGGTTTATACTCTTTTTGCCGAGGTCTAAATCATCGAAGCATTCACGACTTCTTTGATGTCCTGCATCAGCTTTTTGGCCAGATGCTCGGCGGTAGCTTGAGACTCTGATTCAGAATAAATCCGGATGATCGGCTCGGTATTTGACTTTCTCAAATGTACCCATTCCTTTTCAAACTCTATTTTGACTCCGTCTATATCATTGATTGGATGGTTTTTATACTTGTTTTTGATCTCAAGCAAAATTTTATCCACGTCAATATTAGGAGTGAGCTCTATTTTATTTTTTGAAATATGATAGTTGGGATACGTGGCTCTTAGTCTAGAGATGCTCTTACCAAACTTTGCCAAGTGGGTCAAAAATAATCCGATTCCCACCAAGGCGTCGCGACCATAATGCGAGGCTGGATAGATGATTCCACCGTTACCTTCGCCACCGATCACTGCATCAACAGCCTTCATCTGGTTTACTACATTTACTTCACCCACTGCTGCGGCTGTGTATTTCCCACCTCTTCTCTCGGTGACATCTCTAAGAGCTCGAGTGGAACTAAGATTTGAGACAGTATTTCCAGAAGTATGAGACAACACATAATCCGCTACTGCTACCAGCGTGTATTCTTCTCCGAAAGTAGAGCCATCCTCGTTGACAAATGCAAGTCTATCTACATCTGGATCTACTACAATTCCTAAATCGTAGCTTCCACGTTCAAGCTTTTGAGAGATATCTCTCAAATTCTCTGGAAGTGGCTCTGGGTTGTGCGGAAAATGTCCATCAGGAGTACAATACATTTCTTCAATCTCAGTGACACCTAACGCTCTAAGGAGCATTGGAACTGCTATTCCTCCGGTGGAATTAACTCCATCCACTACAATCTTAAAGTTTCTTGCTTTGATGGCTTCCACATCCACCAACTCCAAATCCAGCACATGCTGAATATGCCGGGATATGTAATCATCTATCTGAATGTAAGAACCAAGTTTTTTGACTTCAGCAAAGGTAAAGTCTTCTTTTTCTGCCTTGTCCAAGATTGATTTCCCCTCCTCATCGGAGATAAATTCTCCTTTAGAATTCAATAATTTTAAAGCATTCCATTGGATAGGATTGTGACTGGCAGTAAGGATAATTCCTCCACCGGCTTTTTCCAAAGGAACTGCCAGCTCTACTGTAGGCGTAGTACTTAAACCCAAATCAATGACGTTGATTCCCAACCCCTGAAGTGTGGCAGAAACAAGTCCTGAAACCATCTTTCCAGAAATACGGGCGTCTCTGCCGATGATCACTTTTGGGTTGTTGGTTTGCTCCAAAACCCACGCCCCATAAGCTGAGGCAAATTTGACGATGTCAATTGGAGTTAAACCTTCGCCAGCTCTACCGCCGATGGTACCTCTGATACCAGAGATTGATTTTATTAGAGACACTTTATAGTAGTATAATTAGATGAAAAATTAAAGACTCCCAATGAGTTGGAAGAGTTGATATTATTTGAAGTTGCCCATTACTTTGTCCACCTCATTGTCAGGATTACCACAGGCGCTGTCAGCGTCTACAGTTTTTCCACAGAAGCCACAAGTTGCTCCTTCTTTGTTTAGAAAAGGACTTTGAGAAGCACAGGTGCCTTTAAACTCTCCATTTTTGAGGAAAATGAGTCTCACAGACATCAATACAAAGAAAAGGGCTACAAAACCTAATGTAAATAATACGGTTACCATAACGAATAAATTTGCGCAAATTTAATGCTTATCTTTCGAAAACGACGACAATCCCAGCTTAGTTTCCTTTGCCATGATATATTTGAGTACGAGAGCCGAAAAATTGGCAGCATTTGACCGATTGTTGACTATCATGGACGAGCTCCGTGATCAATGTCCTTGGGACAAAAAGCAGACCACTGAGAGCTTAAGGCATTTAACAATCGAAGAAACTTTTGAACTTTCGGATGCAATTATAGAAGGTGATGCAGAAGAAGTCAAAAAAGAATTGGGAGATATTTTGCTACATATCGTCTTTTACGCCAAAATAGGCAGTGAAGAAGGCAATTTCGATATTAAGACCACGATTGATTCTCTTTGTGAAAAACTGATTAGACGTCACCCACATATTTACGGAGACGTAGTAGCTGAGGATGAGGAAGCGGTAAAGCAAAACTGGGAAAAAATTAAATTAACCGAAAAAGGAAACAAATCGGTCTTGGGAGGAGTACCCAATTCACTACCAGCTTTAATAAAAGCGATGAGGATCCAAGAAAAAGCCCGAGGAGTTGGTTTTGACTGGGAAGAGAAAACTCAGGTTTGGGAGAAGGTAGAAGAAGAAATGGAAGAGTTTAAAGCTGAATTCAATGTAGCCCAAAATTCCCCAATCAATCAGGAGAAAGCTAGAGATGAATTTGGAGATCTCCTTTTTTCACTGATAAATTATGCGCGATTTATCGACATTAACCCTGAAGAAGCACTGGAGCGTACAAATAAGAAGTTTATTAAACGCTTTCAGTATTTAGAATCAGCAGCCAAGGATTCCGGCAAAGTATTAAGTGATATGACACTTGCAGAGATGGACATTTATTGGAATGAAGCAAAAAAGACTTAGAAAGTCGCCGTCAATAGATAATAGTAATTAGAAAAATAGATCCTGAATAATTAAAAATCATGTCAAATAAAATCATATTTACCAAAGAAGCTCCTGCTCCGATAGGACCATATTCTCAGGCCGTACTTGCAGGCAACACGCTATTTGTTTCGGGTCAAATTGCTTTGGATCCAGACACTGGAAATTTAATCAATGAAAATATTACCGAAGAAACTCATGCGGTGATGAAAAACATGGAAGCGGTGTTGCGAGCGGCGGAATATTCGTTTTCAGATGTGGTAAAATGTACCATCTTCATCAAAAACATGGATGAGTTTGGAACCATCAATGAAGCTTATGGTCAATATTTCACTTCCTATCCTCCTGCAAGAGAAACGGTGGAAGTGAGTAAGCTACCAAAAAATGTAAATGTGGAAATCTCCTGCATTGCCGTCCGATAAGCCCACGTGAATCTCTGGCCATCCCATACAGAAACACTTGTCAGCGCCCTTTCTAAAGAAGAGGTGCTGTCTTATCTTACCAAAGTAACCCGAGAGACGAATTTTCTGGATCAGCGCACACAGCATAAGAAACCTATACTTTTTAATGGTATTATAGGTAAAAATGGATTTAGAGTTTCAAAAGTAGTAGACAAGGCGGATAGTTTTCTTCCTGTAATTTTAGGTAAAATAGAGATGACTC
>Ga0307487_1000942_pt1 | contig 21688 bp, 13 predicted proteins | sample CBIW12metaG_FD_203665 | JGI IMG/M metagenome (GOLD analysis project Ga0307487, IMG submission 203665) | Sea-ice brine microbial communities from Beaufort Sea near Barrow, Alaska, United States - CBIW 1.2 | ecosystem: Environmental > Aquatic > Marine > Coastal | place: USA: Alaska | collected... | reverse complement strand
GAAGTAATTTCCGGGGAGTTTCCGTTCCGCAACCGGCACCGTAAAAATGAATTTTATCCACTTTATTTTTAACTTCCTGGAGATCCGGGTTTTCTTCAATCCTTTGCTCCAGCATATGTTCAGGAAACACGGCCGGGTTCAGGCCTTTTGTCCTTGTTTTAAATACCTCTTCTCCTTTTTTATCGAGCAGGATCCAGTCGCATTTGGTGGAACCGCCATCAGCAATTAATATCATTATAATTTCTTTAAGTAGTAAAAAAGGCTGTTTTAATTGCAAATATTAAATGCTTTTAAAACAGCCTCCAGATTCAGTTTTTCAAAAACTATAGCTTATTTTACACTCGCAACATAGGTCGCAAGATCAATCAGTTTGGAAGAATAACCATATTCGTTATCGTACCAAGCGACTAATTTAAAGAAATTGTCGTTCAAAGCAATCCCTGCCTGCGCATCAAAATTACAAGTAGATGCATTTGACACGAAATCCTGGGAAACCACCATTTCTTCGGTATATGAAATAACACCTTTGTAGTCTCCTTCTGAAGCTTTTTTAAAGGCTGCTTTTATTTGATCCATAGTGGCCGATTTTTCGGTCCTTACAGTTAGATCCACAACAGAAACATCTGCAGTAGGAACCCTAAATGACATTCCTGTCAGTTTTCCGTTTAATTCAGGAATAACTTTTCCAACAGCAACGGCTGCTCCTGTAGATGAAGGTATAATATTCACTAAAGCACTTCTACCGCCCCTCCAGTCCTTTTTTGAAGGACCATCAACAGTTAATTGCGTTGCAGTTGTTGCGTGTATTGTTGTCATCAATCCTTCAATAATTCCAAAATTATCATTAATAACTTTTGCTAAAGGAGCCAAACAGTTGGTTGTACAGGATGCATTGGATACGATCGTATCTTCCGCCTTAACATCTTTATGGTTCACGCCCATTACAAACATTGGGATATCTTTTGAAGGTGCGGAGACCACAACCTTTTTAGCTCCAGCTGTAATATGTTTTTGTGCACCAGGCATATTCGTAAAGATCCCGGTACAATCCAAAACAATCTCGGCATTCACTGCATCCCATTTAAGATCTTCAGGATTACGTTCTGCAGTTACCCTTATAGTTTTACCATTTACAAAAAGGTTTCCATCTTTCACTTCAACGGTTCCATTGAATTTTCCATGAACCGAATCATATTTTAAAAGGTATGCAAGGTGTTCTACTTCCAAAAGGTCATTTACTCCAACAACTTCTACATCCTTATTTTCCATAGCAACTCTAAATGCTATTCTTCCGATACGGCCAAAGCCGTTAATTCCAATTTTTGTGCTCATTTTATTTGTATTTATCATTCTTAAATAGAAGTGATGTCTGCCACCCTCCTTAAATTTCTGTCAAATTTATCTCCGCCTTTTATCGCAACTTCTAAAGGTACCGAAACTACCTGTTGATGACTTATTCCTACCATCATTGTTCGTTCCCCGGCAAGTATGGCATCTACCGCGCCAACTCCCAGTTTACTGGCCAAAACCCGATCTGAACAACTTGGTGAGCCTCCTCTTTGAATATGGCCCAATACTGAAACCCTGATATCATAATCGGTTAGGTTTTTTTCGATGACTTCGGCCAGTTCAAAAATATTCTTTCCGCTTTTAACACCTTCGGACACCACTATAATACTTGATGTTTTACCTGATTCCCTACTTCTTTGGAGTGATTCCAGCAATCTTTCGATTCCGTGATCTTCTTCAGGGATCAAAATTTCTTCGGCTCCGGCTCCAATTCCAGCATTTAAGGCGATAGCTCCAGTATCGCGCCCCATGACTTCCACAAGGAATAACCTGTTATGCGAACTTGCGGTATCACGTATTTTATCAATGGCTTCCACTACCGTATTCAAAGCGGTATCATAACCAATAGTGTAATCGGTCCCACTTATATCATTATCTATAGTAGCAGGAATTCCAATGACAGGAAAATTAAATTCATTGTCCAATAAGAGTCCACCGGTAAAAGTACCATCTCCCCCAATCACCACAAGAGCGTCTATCCCAGCGTTTATAAGGTTTGTATGTGCTTTTTCCCGTCCTTCTTTGGTCCTGAATTCATTGGACCTGGCAGTTTTTAGGAAAGTCCCCCCTCTGCTGATAATATTTTTGACAGATCTGGCATTTAAATCTTCAATATCATTTTCTATTAGCCCTTGATATCCCCTGTAAATCCCTGCGCATTCCAGGTTGTGATATGCACAACCCCTAACTACAGCGCGGATTGCGGCGTTCATTCCGGGAGCATCTCCACCAGAGGTCAATACTCCTATTTTCTTTATTTTTGTTTGCATTACTGTAAAAATATTTGTTTTTTGGGGTAAAACCTAATTTGTAGGCATACTCAAACGTTTTCGGTTGATAACTCATATAAAAAGCCCCAATTATGGGGCTCAATTGTAATTATTAAGAAAAAAAATATCATTTTATCATTCAATCTTAAAAAATGCTGAAAGTTGTTTATATTCTCTTTATTTCTTCTCCAACAATACAAACACAAATTCAGAATCTATTAGAACCTGCCCATCTATAACTTCTGCTGAACTGCCGGAATAGGAATCATGAAGCTTTTCTCCGTTCTTAAAAGATTTTGAAACATCAATAGATTTTTCTCCTTTAGGAACATTGATGCCTATTACCACTGAATCATTATAATCGCCTTTACTGAAACTTCTGGAAAAATAATAAGGCTGCTCAGAAATCATTTGATGAATCCCAGCTCCAACAGCCGGGTGATTGGCCCTGAACTGACCCAGTTTTTGCCAATGGGTCAAAATCGTTTGGGTGTTTTCATTCGATGTTATATCCTCCCAATTCATAAATGACCTTAAGGTAGCATCTCCTTCTGTTCCTTCAATTATTAAAGAACGTGCAGATTCATCTCCATAATACACCTGTGATGTTCCAGGACTCAACAAGAGTTTATTTGCGGTTTCATAGAGCTTTTCACGCTTTGCATCAAAGGGTTGGCCGTCATCATGTGAGGTTAAATAGTTTAAGGTGCCATAATCTTTAAGATCTGTACTCAATAATTTATAGTAACTGCTAAACAAGGTTTCATAATCCTGATCTTTGGCATTCCATTTAAATTCAAAATTGATAAGACTCTGGAAAGCATTATCAAAATAATTGACTTTTTTATTTCCAAAATCAAAATATTGGCCATTGCTGATCCCATAATTATAAACTTCGCCAACAAGATAGAAATCATTGTCGTCCAAGACTTTTTCCGGGTTGTTCTTTTTGAATTCGGCAAAGGAATAATCGGCTACTTCCTTAAATTCCTTCCAAACATAGGCTTCTGTATGTTTTACGGTGTCAACCCTATACCCATCAATACCGAATTCTGTAATATAATCTGTCAACCATTTCATAATGTAAAACCGGGGTGCACGTGGATGGCCGGTGCGTTCAAAAAATTCATCCAATTCCGCGATTTCCTGTTCATACCTTCCTTCAGCTTTCCATTTTTCCACAAGTTGCGGTGGCAATTTTACAGCATCATTACTTTCGGTCCTGATATCGGGTAAATTTTTTACCAGCGTACAAGTAACCGTGCTTTTAAAATCCTGAAAAGTACACGGCGTATCATTACGCACCCAATCTGCAGGCCAAACCGGGTCCTTATCAGTCACGGGACCTGTATGGTTGATAACGGCATCCAACAAGATCCGGATGCCTTTTTTATGAGCAGCTTCTACCAATTCTTTTAAATCGTCCTTCGTACCGTAATTTGGATCGATCGCCGTCCAATCTTTTGTCCAATATCCGTGATATCCATAGGTATTTCCTGTGCCTTCATTGGTAGCACCGTGAATTTGCTCTACAATCGGAGTCATCCAAATGGCATTAATTCCCAGATCGGTAAAATAGCCCTCATTGATTTTTTGAGTGATACCTTTTAAGTCACCGCCTTCAAAGCCCCGTAATTTAGCGGTTTCAAGGGTTCTGTCAAAATTGACATCGTTGGAAGGATCTGCATTATTAAACCTGTCCGTGAGCAAAAAATAAATATTGGAAGCTTCCCAAACGAATGGTGCATTGCTTTGAGATCCTGCGATATCATCAGTTTTGTCCTCTTGGTTTTCGTTCTTTTTTCCTTGGGTATTGCAACTTATTGCCATCGATAGAATGGTTAACATTAATAACTTATTCATACTTGCTTAGTTTATCTTTAAAATGAATGATCCTAATGGATCCAGTTTTATTTGAATACTTCCTTTTTGATCTTTAACCTTTAATTCTGAACTGAAATTACCGTAAAGTTGATCTAATAAAGGATAAGAACCATCTTCCAAATTCCAGGATCTGATGATCTCTTCCTGGATTTTCAGTTCAAATTCATAGGATTTTTCAGCCTCAAAATTTGAAACGATCACCAGTTTCTCATCATCGCTCCAACGTGCAAAGGATAATACTTTATCTGTATAATTTTCGGTATTTGCCCGGTTGAAAGTATGCAGATCCTGATAATTTGAAGCCAGGGCAGTACTGTTTATGGTGAAATTCAATAATCGTTTGTAAAAGTCGCGTAAATCTTTTTCTTCCTGTGTAGATTGTCCGCCATCAAACTGTTTGTTATTCACCCAACGCTGATAGGTCGGCACGCCAATATAATCGAATATTGAGGTTCTTGATGGTGTTCCAAAACCGGCATTTTCCGCTCCCGGCTCGCCCAATTCCTGTCCAAAATAAACCAAAGTTGGCGCAGTACTTATGGTTGCAGATACCACCATTGCGGGTTTTCCTTTAGCCGCGCTTCCGGCAAATTCCGGACTTGCGATGCGTTGTTCATCGTGATTTTCCAAAAAGTGGATCATATGGTGTTCAATGTCCATTAAATCTTCCTGAATTGGCGGAATATTGTCGGTTTTCCCGTGGCCTTGCATAATGTTTTTAAGGGTATCATATAACTGGACCTTATCATACAGGTAATCCATTTTCCCTTTTTTGATATAATCCCTGTATAAATCCGGTTGATACACTTCTGCCAACAAAAATGCATCCGGATTTTTCATTTTTATGGCCGAATTCATATAACTCCAGAACTCAACAGGCACCATTTCTGCCATATCAAAACGGAAACCGTCTATACCTTTGTCTATCCAGTACAAAGCGATATCCTTAAATTTTACCCAGGAATTGGGAACCGTTTTGTATTTCCAAAACTCAAAATGTGCTTTGTAATCTTCCTTTATAAAACTATCCGGCAATTCGTCAAAATCCTGTTTCCCGTCAGGATCTACTCCGTAATTAATTTTTACGGTTTCGTACCAGTCATTCATGTCCGGTTGGGATAAACGGGAACCATTTCCTGTCCACTTTGCCGGATTTTCATCAAATTTCCCGTCAGCCAATGGGTGTTTTTCTCCGCCTAAAGGCCGGTAACCATCGTTCCATTCAGGAACCTTAAAAGCCTTTCCCGGATTGTAATAAAAATTATTGTTAACGTGATAAGTGAGGGTTTTATCGTCTTCTGCACCAAAATCCGTAACGCCTTCAGGATTGGTCAATCCTTCATAATTTCGTGCCACATGGTTAGGTACAATATCAATAAGTACTTTAAGACCTGCCTTATGAGTACGGGCGATCAAGGCTTCAAATTCCTGCAACCGGTTGGCAGGGTTTTCAGCCAGGTCCGGATTGACGTTATAATAATCCTTTACGGCATAAGGTGAACCTGCCCGGCCTTTAACTATATCCGGATCGTCATTTGAAATACCAAATTCAGTATAATCTGTTATCACGTTATGATGCGGCACTCCCGTGTACCAAATATAAGTGATACCCAGATCCTTAATTTCCGTTAATGCTTTATCTGTAAAATCATTGAATTTCCCAACCCCGTTTTCTTCCAAAGTGCCCCAGGGTTTATTGGTGGCATTGGTGTTACCGAATAAACGTGTGAACACCTGATAAACAACTTCTTTCTTCTTTAATTCCGATTTGGTCATGGTTTGTTCTGCTACAGGTTTTGGTTGGTCTTTACAAGCTAAAAAAATTGAACCAACCAAAAAAAAGATACTTAATTTTATTCTGATCATAAAGACTATTAAATTTTATTCAAAATTCTTATTGGTATTCTAATTTATCCGAACTTTTTCAAATGCAGCAATGGTTTTGCTCTTGAATATTTTTTACAGCAGTTTCTCCTGTTTCATTATTTCAAACCCTGAGCAGAATAGGCGCATAATTATTCAATTGGGCTTTTTCTTATAAGTTGATTTCAGATTTAATTGAATTCAATTTTTATTGTGGTTATATTTTGATCAAACCTTACCGGGATATTTAGTTTTTCCTGATGCAAAAAGTTTTTATTGGTATATTTTATTCCGTTTACCCAAACATATCCCATAGGTTTTTTAAGATTTTCAACAATAATTTTGACAACTCTTATTGCAGTTGTCGAATTTTCCCCCTCTTCTTTCTCTATCTTTAGATCTAAGGAATCCCCGGATAAACTGCTTTCGAATTTAATTATCTCGTACTGTCCATTCTCAAATGAATGGGGGGTTTTCCCATCATCGTGATATAAATAGGAACTGCTTTCCTTAATTTCTTCATCAAAATAATAATGAACTTCAAGGATCTCACCTGAATAATCTGCAGTTGTTTGCATTGGTTTTGCCATAGGAATAAAAGCTCCGCCCCTTACATAAGTTGGAATATGATCCTGGCTTACGGAAATACTATCACGCGTGCCGCCTTTATGTTTTTTGCCTGAATAAAAATCGAACCAGTTGCCGTTTCCGGGGAAATAGACTTCCTTTTTATTTATTGAATCTTGCATTACCGGGGAAACCAAAAAGTCATTTCCCCATAAATAGGTATCTGCAACTTCATATATCTCAAGATTTTCAGGCTCCTCGAAAAATAAGGGTCTCATTAATGGAGCTCCCGTTTGGTTGTTTTCAAAAGCCAAGGTATAATTATAAGGCAAAAGTTTATACCTCAATTCAATCGCTTTTTTGGCCAGTGCTTTGGTTTTTGGTTCCTTAAAAACCGGTTCCGAAGCCACTGCTTCCTGTGCGTGTGGACGATAAATTGGCTGAAAAACACCGTATTGCAACCAGCGAACATAAAGTTGATCATCCTGTACATCCCCGGCAAAACCGCCCAGATCTGAATGCATATAGGCAAGGCCCTGCATTCCCATTTGTAAGGCAATTTCCGGCTGCGATTGTAATCCGCCCCAACTCCTGCTCACATCACCGGACCATGGAATTAACCCATACCCCTGGGAACCTGCGGCACCGGCGCGCATTAAAATAAACGGCCGGGTTTGCGGAAAATCTTTTTTATAACCTTCGAAAAGCAATTTTGCCCAATAATGTCCGTAAATATTGTGTACTTCATCTGCCGAACCATTAACGTGTTGCAAGGCGGAAGGATGCACCTCGGGTTCCCCCAAATCTCCCCACCAGCCGGCAACGCCCATTTTTACAAGGTCTTTATAAATATTCCAGAACCATGTTCGGGCTTCAGGCTTGAAAACATCTACAAGCCCGGTATTTCCAAAGTAAAAATCGTAGGTAAATGGATTTCCTGCTTTAACTGTGGCCAGAACTTTCTGCGCTACAGCTTCATCCCACCTTTTGGAAGTGGATAAAATGAAAGGTTCTGTAACCAGAATTGTCTTTACACCTTGTTCGGCCAAGTTGGATATCATTTTTTCAGGTTCCGGAAAGGAATCCCTTTCAAATTCAAGATTGCCCATAGTCCCTTTCATTTCCTTGCCAAACCAATATAGATCCAGTATTACCGCGTCAACGGGAATAGAATCCTCTTTGAACCTTTGAATGGTTCCCTCCACTTCCTTTTGGGAATGATACCCAAACCTGCTGGAAAAATTTCCAAGCACCCACCGCGGGATCATAGGTTGTTTTCCTGTTAAACCGGTATATTGGTCTATTATATCTTCCCAGGAATCGCCTGCAACCACCTGATAGGTCTTTCTCCCGCTGATGGTTTCATATTTTAAGGAATTGTCTTTTTTGCTGTCCAGATCCAAAAATCCTATTGGAGCATTATCAAAATGAAGCAGGTATTTATTTGATGAAAAAACTATTGGCAAGGTAAAATTGAGCAACTCTGATCTTTCCTCATATCCGTAATGTGCGCGGTTATAAAGCTGAAGCCGGTTTCCGCGCCTGTTCATGCCCAAGGCACGGGCACCACCGCCAAATAATATTTCATCTGCCGTTAAATTAAAATCCAGGATTTCAAATTCTTCGGTTTTAACGTAGCCCTTTCCTTCAGAAATCAATGGTTCATACTTATAAAAATATAAAATCTGAAACGGATCTTTCCTGATCTCTACGCTAATTCCCGAAGTTGCCAATTCGATAAAATCCTCCTTCTCCACCACGCTATATTTCACATTTTCAGGTTCTAAAACTACCGCGTACGAATTTGGATCGTAAACTTCCCCATTAGGAATAAAGGAAGTCTCAATAATTTTGGTTGAATAGGGTTTTATTTGATAATATCCATCATTGGTTTTTATCTCGACAGTTGAATTTTTTTGAGTAATGGAAACATATTTCCTGTCTGCATTTTGGGCATTTAGAAATGAACATCCTGCAATAAGAAAAAATAGGCTTAGCTTGAATAACTTCATCGATTTTATAATTTTGTTGAGAACAGTAAAACGCCTTTTGAATTAATTTGTAAGTTGTTTTCAAAAATAAATGTTTCGCCAGTTATAATATTTTCAACCGGTTTTCCGGCTAAGCCAACTTCTTCAAATCTGCTTAAATTTAAAGAGATCGGTTGTTCATTTTTGTTCAATATTACCATTACCGTTTCATCATTTTTTATTCTGAACAGCACATAAACCCCATTTTCAGGGGCGAAATGAATTGTTTTTCCTGAATGTATGGCCTCACTGTTTTTGCGATAATTCAGCACTTTCTTCAAAAATGATTGCATTTCAGCCTGGTCAGAAGTTAATCCTTCACCCGTGAAACCGTTTACCTTGTCGTCCTTCCAGCCTCCGGGAAAATCGGTTCTTATCAAGCCGTGATCGCCAGGTTTTGCACTGTTTTCAATCAACACTTCGGTTCCGTAATACAGTTGTGGAATTCTTGGTAAGGCAAGCAGATAGCCCAACGCCATTTTTGTATTCACCACATTTTCTTTTAATTGGGTGAAGATCCTGTCCATATCGTGGTTGTCCGGGAATATCATCATTTTTTCCGGATTGGCATAAGAGAAATCGTTTGCCAGGCCTTCATAGATTTTCACCAAACCTTTATCCCAAGTTTCCTCTTTATTCAAGGCTTCAACAATTGAATTTTGCATGGGAAAATCCATGGTAGAAGTTAAATTCGATTCGTAGCCGTCTTTATTATTAGCACCTTGCTGCCAATAACCAACCAATAACGGATTGGTGCTCCATTCTTCTCCAACTATCCTGAAATTTGGGTATTCATTCATAATGGCACCGGCCCAATCAGCCATAGATTGTTTGTCCGGGTACGGGTAAGTATCTTGTCTGATACCACCTAAATCGAGGGTTTCTATCCACCAAATACTATTTTGAATCAGGTAATTTGCCAACAAAGGATTCCGCTGATTTAAATCGGGCATAGTGGAAACAAACCAGCCTTCGCTCATTAAATTTTTATCTTTAACGGAAGCATACGTATCTTGATTTGTGGTCCTTCTGTGATTTGTAATGACAACATTGTTTTTTAAATATTCATCCTGATAATTTACCCAATCATTAGTTGGTAAATCTTTCATCCACCAATGTTCAATGCCAATATGGTTTGCAACCTGGTCAATAATCAGTTTAATTCCTTTATTTTTTGCGCTTTTCGCCAAATCCTTATAGTCTTCCAAAGTTCCAAAACGCGGATCTACCTGGTAAAAATCGGTTATGGCATAACCGTGGTAAGAGCTTTCTTTCATATCATTGGTCAACAATGGCGATGGCCAAATTGCCGTAAATCCCATTTCGTCTATATAATCCAAATGGTTTGTGATTCCTTTGATATCACCTCCGTGTCTGCCATAACCATCCTTTCTGTCCATGGTTTTTTCGTTCATGGTTTTTACAATGTCATTTGACACATCTGCATTTGCAAAACGATCTGGAGTAATCAAATAAATAACATCCGAACTGTTAAAACCTTCCCGCAATTTTGAATCCTGGGTGCGTTCTTTTAATTCATAAGTAAAGGAATAATCGGTATGCTTTCCTTTTTTGGAAAAGTTGATGTTGAATTTACCCGAAGTTGCTTTGGACAGATCTAAATCCAGAAATAAATAATTGCTGTTTTCAGTTTTCTTCACCTCTATTATCTGAATATTTTTATTGTCGACAGAGGCTGTAAACTGAGCAATATCTTTTCCGTAAATCAATAATTCCAACTGATCATGATTCATATCAACCCACCAGTATGGAGGTTCCACTTTTTCAATTTGAGCCTGAAAACTAAGGCTCCAAAGAAATAATACCAAAAAAACTATTTTATTCATATTAATTATTTGGGTTCTGTTTTATAAAATTGAAATCATTTGATATTTGTATAAAAGGAATGACCAAAAGGCTATATCATTCAATATCCGCTAAATAAACCCTGTGATATCAAGCATAAATTCCTCTCCCCCGCAGTGGGGATTTAGGAGAGAGAGTCCTTTATACTGTAACCAGTTCATTTGGTTTTAATTCTGTGTCTATTCCATGAACCAAAATAATTATAGGCTCGATCCCTTCCAAAAGGAAGCTTGTTTTATTTGAAGCTACTTCAATTTTAAGGATTTGGTTCCTGAAATTCACCTTAAACGAATAAGCCTTCCATTGTTCAGGGATTCTGGGGTGAAAGGAAAGTTGATCGTTCACGATCCTCATTCCGCCAAAACCTTCAACAATACTCATCCAGGTCCCGGCCATACTTGTAATATGGCAACCTTCCTTCACTTCGTTGTTATAATCGTCCAGATCCAGTCTTGAAGTTCGCAAATAAAACTGGTATGCCTGATCGGTCCTGCCAAGTTTCGCCGCCTGAATACTGTGAACACAGGGAGAAAGTGAAGATTCATGAACGGTTAAAGGTTCATAAAAATCGAAATGTTTTTCCAATGTTTTATGGTTGAAATTTTCTTCGAAAAGGTAAAAACCTTGCAAAACATCGGCTTGTTTAATATAACAGGATCTTAAAATCCTGTCCCAACTCCATTTTTGATTGATGGGCCGGTTAATTTTGTCCAATTTGGCAACAGGGATGATCTCTTTGTCCAAAAATCCGTCCTGTTGTAGGAAAACATCATGCTCTTCTGAATAAGGAAAATACATATTGTCAGAAACTTCTTTCCAGGATAAAAGTTCAGTTTCAGTAAGATTTGTATGACCAATAATTCTGTCGAAATCTTCCCGGTGCCCGTCCTTAACTTTATCTATCATCTCCATACAATACTCTATACACCATTTTGCGAGATAATTTGTGTACCAGTTATTGTTTACATTATTTTCATATTCGTTTGGACCTGTAACTCCAAGAATAACAAACTTGTTTTTTGGGATGCTGAAGTTTGCTCTTTGATGCCAGAAACGAGCAACAGCGATCATTACTTCCAGTCCTTTTTCAGGGATATATTCAAAATCCCCGGTGTAGCGCACATAGTTGAAAATGGCAAAAACCATCGCCCCGTTGCGGTGAATTTCTTCAAATGTGATCTCCCATTCGTTATGGCTTTCTTCCCCGTTCATGGTTACCATGGGGTAAAGAGCTGCTCCATTTGAAAATCCGAGTTTCTCGGCATTTTCGATGGCTTTTTCCAGATGATTATAACGGTAAGTCAATAAATTCCTGGCGACCTGTTGGTCTTTGGTCGCCATATAAAAAGGAATACAATAAGCTTCTGTGTCCCAATAAGTGCTTCCCCCGTATTTTTCACCGGTAAAGCCTTTAGGGCCAATATTAAGCCTTTCATCTTTGCCCAAATAGGTTTGATTGAGCTGAAAAATATTGAACCGGATTCCTTGTTGGGCTTTCACATCCCCTTCAATGGAAATATCGGCCATTTCCCAGATTTTGGACCAGTCTTCTTTTTGCTTCTGGAGCAATGCTGTAAAACCAAAAGCCATTCCTTTTGAAAGCACTGTTTTTGCTACAGAAAGCAGCGTATCCCTTTTGTGGTTCATATCGGTTACATAACCCCCGAATTTTTGAAGGACCAGCTTATCCCCTTTTTCTACATCAACTGAATAAGAAAACACCACTTTATTTTCCTGAATTTCATTTTCAAAATTTCCGGAAATTTTTTTATCATTCAGAAATACTTCCGTTTGCATAAAGGTACAGGCGTGAAATTCGGTTTTTAGGGTTTTTGAAATAATAAAACCCTGCTGCTCCTCGGTTTTAAGATCAAGGGTTTCCCAAAATCGTTCTTCCCAGTTGGCATCGGTATTTGTAATTCCGCTGTCCAGATAAGGAGAAAAGGTGATTTTTGCGGCAGAATTTAAAACTTCGACCTGGTAATTTATCGCGCCCAATTCATCTAAATCCAGGGACAAAAAACGGGTAGCAACTACCTTTATTTCAATATTGTTGAGAAGTGTTGCCTTAAAACTTCGTTTATACCATCCCTCCTGCATATTCAATTCCCTGCGGAAACCTTCAACTTTTTTACAAGTGTTCAAATCCAGCGCCTCATTGTTCACATGAAGGTCAATTCCAATCCAGTTGGGAGCATTGAGTACTTTGGCAAAATGTTCCGGATATCCGTTTTTCCACCAGCCCACTTTGGTTTTATCGGGATAATACACCCCAGCTATATAACTTCCCTGAAATGAAGGCCCGCTATAGTGTTCTTCAAAATTGGCACGTTGGCCCATTACCCCGTTTCCGATGCTAAATAAACTTTCGGAAGACTTTACAAGTCCCTTCTCAAATCCATCTTCAATGATGGACCAGCTATCAGCTATAATATAATCCTGGTTCATATCTGGTTTGTTATTAATTGTTTTATAAAATCTATTTTAATTTCGATAAAATCGGAAAAAATAAAATCGGCTTCATTTAAAATGTCCTTTTCGCCTATTCCAACACTAATCATTTCAGCCTTATTTGCAGCCTGGATTCCTGCTACGGAATCTTCAAAAACAATGCAATTTTCAGGTTCTATTTTTAGTTTTGAGGCCGCTTTTAAAAACACCTCCGGATTTGGCTTGGCTTTCGTAACATCATTTCCATCTACCACCGCGTTAAACTTTTGGATGAGGCCTGTTTTTTCCAAAATGATCCGCGCGTTTTTACTGGCCGATCCCAGGGCAAAAGGAATATTGTTTTCATATAAATAGTCAATCACATCTGACACTCCCGGAAGGAGGTCTTTTTTTGTCATTGAAGAAATATAGGAAAGATAATTATCGTTTTTCAAGGCCATTTGTTCCATAAACTCATCCTTTGAGAGATTTACATTGCCCCATTCCAGGATTATTTCCAGGGATTTCACCCTGCTTATTCCTTTAAGTTGTTCATTTTGGTCTTCTGTAATGTCAAACCCAAATTTGTTGGCGAGCTTGCGCCATGCCAGATAATGGAATTTTGCGGTATCCACAATAACTCCGTCTAAATCGAAAATAAAACCTTTATGCATTTTCAGTTATATGTATTTTACGTTGGGTTTTCACCCTAAGTGTTAAAAGTCCCGCCAAGATCATGGAAAATCCACCAATGATAAGGGCGTAAACGGGTTCGCTATTAAAAAGTTCTTTCACCAGAAATCCTAAAATGGTGGCCGCAACAATTTGCGGAATTACGATAAAGAAATTAAACACTCCCATATAATATCCCATTTTTGCTGAAGGAAGAGATCCGGAAAGCATGGCATAAGGAATGGATAAAATACTGGCCCAGGCGATTCCCACACCGATCATGGCCATTAAAAGGCCAACTTTATCTGTTAGAAAATAAATGGATATCAATCCCAATCCACCGGCGACCAAAGCCAGCATATGGGTAAATTTATTGCTGGTCTTTCTTGCCAGGACTGGCAATAAGAATGCCACAGCAGCAGCTACCCCATTGTAAACCGTGAACATCACTGTTACCCAATCGGCAGCGTCATTATAGAGTTCTGAAGTTGGGTCGGTTGTGCCAAAAACATGTCCCGTAACCGCTTGTGTGGTGTAGATCCACATAGAGAAAAGCGCGAACCAGGAAAAGAACTGCACCCAGGCAAGTTGTTTCATGGTCTCGGGCATATTGAGTATATCGGTAATAATTATGGTAAAACCATTCCTAATATCCCTGGACCGAAGCCGTGAAACTATCATAAATAAAAGCCCTGCAATAAATAATCCCACAAATAAAATATACAACTCTTTGGTGAGATCACTAAAATAAATGATTGTTGAGATTGTAACACCCACAATTGTCATCACCAAACCTGTCAAAAATTGAATACGGAGATCTCGTTCTCTGTCAACTTCTAAAACTTTTTCGGGATTTAACTCGAGATCGGCTTTTTCAAAAGCTGCAAGTTCCGCCGGAGTATATTCCTTGGATTTTATGATCGTCCAGAGAACGGCTAGGAAAAATACAATTCCTCCTACATAAAAAGACCATTTAACCGAATCGGGAATAATTCCCTCAGCGGCTGTATTGCTCACACCAAACCAGTTGGTAAACATATAGGGAAGCAATGAACCAACCACGGCTCCAATCCCAATGAAGAAGCTTTGCATTGAAAATCCCAGGGTACGCTGACGCTCCGGCAGATTATCGCCAACAAATGCGCGGAATGGCTCCATGGAAATATTGATGGACGCATCCATGATCCAAAGGGTTCCCGCCGCAACCCACAAAGTGGGGGAGTTTGGCATGATAAACAGGGCCAGGGAAGATAAAATTGCGCCAATTAAAAAATATGGCCGCCTTCTTCCAAAACGGGTCCAGGTCCTGTCGCTGTAATAACCTATTATAGGTTGAATCACCAATCCCGTAACCGGAGCGGCGATCCATAAAATTGGAATATCCTCGACATTTGCCCCTAAGGTTTCAAAAATTCTGGAGGTGTTCGCATTTTGAAGTGCGAACCCAAATTGGATACCAAGGAAACCGAAACTCATGTTCCATATTTCCCAAAAACTAAGGTTGCGTTTTTGCATATCGTAAGTTTAATTTACTGCTACGACAAGCACAAAGTCTTGTCAAAACATATTTACGGAAGTGAAAATATAAGTTTTGACTGGTATGTAAGGTCGGTAAAGGTATATATATTTTTAAAAGTTCAGAAAAAAAATCAGGATTTTGTCGAATTTCGTTCCACAAGGCCCGTTTCAATGATTATTGTTTGGAAGGCTTCATCATGATCCTGGTTACTTTCCAGTTTTTTTATCAAAAGGCTGGCTGCCTGTGCTCCCATTTCAGCACCGTGCTGACTAACAGTAGTTAAGCCCGGGTTAGAAAGTTTGGACAATTCCCCATTTGTGAACCCGATCACAGAAACATCTTCAGGGATTTTCAACCCTCGTTCAGTAAAAGCTTTCATTGCATAAATGGCAAAATGTTCATTTACCGCAAATAATCCGTCTATCTCTTTATTTGCCAGAAAAACCTTTATTTCCTCTTCACTCTTCTCAAAATCTTCGACTTTAAGTATAAGGTTTTGATCGATCTCTATGTCATTTTCATTTAAAGTCTGAATATAACCCTGAGTTCTGAGTTTTCCCACACTTATATAATCGACCGTAGTGATAATGGCAATTTTTTTACAGCCAAGATCTATCAGGCGCTGCACCGCTTTTTTTGCGCCAATCACATCGTCTATAATTACCTTATCGCAGTTAATTTCTTCTATCACCCTGTCAAACATCACCAAGGGCATGCCCTGGTTTATGACTTCGGTAAGGTGGTGATAATCCTTTTTTTGTTGGGTTTCCTTGGCAACCGATATTATAAACCCGTCAATGCTGCCATTGGCCAACAATTCCATATTGATCACTTCTTTATCAAAAGAATTATTGGACATACAAATAATCACATTGTAACCCTGTTCATTTGCAACCTGCTCAATCCCGCTGATCACTGTGGTAAAAAAATGATGGATTATCTCGGGAATAATAACCCCGATGGTTTTACTCTTTCTGTTCTTTAAGCTTAACGCGATATTGTTGGGTTTATAATTGTAAAGTTTTGCGAACGCCTTGATCTTTTGACGGGTATCTTCACTTATCTCATGACTATCCCGCAATGCCTTGGAAACAGTAGAAATTGAAACATCTAATTCCCTTGCAATTTGTTTTAATGTCAGTTTCCTTCTCATATTATTTCCAATTTGGGCTGAATTAATTCATTGTTCAACAAAAATATTACAAATAAAATGGTTTAAGGTTAAAATAAGAAAGTTTTCAACACGAAAACGTTGTAGTAGCAGTGATGGTAAGACTTCCCACGAAATTAACATAAATTTTATATACTTTTAACAACTGGAAGTGAGAATATAAGTTGATTTTTTAATTAAACTAATTTAAAAATTTATGAAACAATTATTTAAAGGCCTGTTGTTATCGTTTTTAATGATACCGATGAGCTTTTTTGCCCAACAAACCCTAAGCGGGACCATCAGCGAAAGTGCTACCGGGCTCCCGGTTCCCGGTGTTAATGTTTTTATTAAAGGAACTACCACCGGAACTACCACCGATTTTGACGGAAATTACAGCCTTTCCGGTATCAGTAACGAAAACGTTATTGTGTTTTCCTTTGTGGGATTTACCACTCAGGAAATAGTTTACCAGGGACAAAAAACACTGAATGTCCAATTGGAAGAAAATGCGGCTGCACTGCAGGAAATAGTACTTATCGGTTACGGTTCTACCACTAAACAGGACGCAACCGGAGCTGTAGAGAAAATTAGCGCGGAAAAATTCAATCAAGGCGCGGTGATCTCTCCGGAACAACTTATTTCCGGAAAATCTGCCGGAGTTAGAATTACACCGGGCAGTGGCCCCGGAGGCGGATCGGAAATCAGGATTCGCGGTGGATCTTCACTTTCAGGAAACAATTCCCCTCTTATAGTAGTAGATGGAATTCCATTGGACCAACGCGGAGTACAGGGAGTTCGAAATCAATTGAATGCCATCAATCCAAACGAAGTTGAGGATTTTGTGATATTAAAAGATGCCGCCGCAACCTCTATCTATGGTTCACGGGCTTCTAACGGGGTAATTCTTATTACCACTAAAAAAGGAAGATTGAGTTCTGATTTCACAATGGAATATGATCTGAAAGTTTCTGCAGGAGAAATAACTGATAAAGTGGATGTCTTAAATGCCTCACAATTCAGAACAATTGTGGAAAATGCACCTGGAACGGACCTTTCTCTACTGGGAAATGCAAATACCGACTGGCAGGACCAAATTTATCAAACAGCAGTGGGAGCAATTCACAACATTACCGCAGCGCAGGGATTTGAAAACTTCACCTATCGTGTGAATTTTAACCATACAGATCAGGAGGGGGTTTTAAAGACCGATGTTTATGAAAGAAATGCCTTGAACATCACCCTTACCCAAAATTTATTTGACAATAATTTGAAGTTAACCCTGAACTCTAAAAATATTATTGATAAAAACCAATACGCCGATCAAGGGGCTATAGGATCAGCTGTCGGGTTTGACCCCACTCAATCGGTATTTGATCCTTCCAGCCAATTTGGCGGATATTTTGAATTCAGACGTGCCAATACCACCGCCGATCCTTTTGATGATGAATTAGGACAAGCCACCAGAAATCCATTGGCTTTATTGGAACAACGCGACAACAATGCCAAGAACCAACGAAATATAACCAATTTGAATATTGATTATCGTTTTCCATTTTTGCCTGAATTAAGGTTTAATTTAAATGCAGGTATAGATTATTCAGAACTGGAAGGACTTGAAACAAGGCCGTTAACTTCAGCTGCTGTTGGTGACAACATTGCTTTTAGCAATTTATATGAAGGTTTGAACAGAAACTCATTATTGGATTTCTATCTCAACTACAATACCGCCCTTTCTGCGATCAATACCAAAATGGATCTTACCGGGGGACATTCCTATCAGGAATTTTATATTCAAGACCAACAAAATATAACTGAGAGCAATAAACATGTGTTCAGGTTTAACATCAACAGGAATTCATTGGAATCCTATTTTGCAAGGGCAAGTTTTGATATTGCCGACAAATACCTGATCTCTGCCAGTTACCGTCGCGATGGATCTTCAAGATTTTCTGAAGATAACCGATGGAGTAATTTCCCTTCCGTTTCTGTTGGTTGGAAAATAATGAACGAAGATTTTATGTACAACAGTACTGTTTTCTCAAACTTAAAACTGCGTGCAGGTTACGGGATCACAGGAAACCAGGAAATTGAAAATAATTATGGATACCTTGGAATCTATACCCCAAGCCGCAACGGTGCAAATGTACAATTTGGAAATAATTTTATAGGTACTTTAAGACCTGAAGAATTTGATGAGAACCTTAAATGGGAAGAGTTAAAAACTTACAATGCCGGATTGGATTTTGGATTCTTTAACAACCGATTTTCCGGAAGTGTGGATGCCTATTACAGGGAAACCAAAGATTTATTGGCAACGGTACCGGTACCTGCGGGAGCAAACCTTTCAGATCTTATAACTACCAATGTTGGTCAAACAGTGAGCCGCGGGATAGAAGTAGGATTAGACGGGGTCCTTGTTCAAAAGGAAGATTTCAACTGGAGCGTCAATTATAACATCACCTTCCAAGACCTTGAAATTACAAGACTGTCTTTAGGTAACGACCCAAATTTCTTTATCCCTCAGGGAGGAATTTCAGGAGGAGTTGGAAACAATATTCAAATTTGGAAAAAAGGATTCGACCCTTCTACCTTTTTTGTGTTCCGCCAGGTGTATGATCAACAAGGGCAACCTATAGAGGGTGCTTATGTGGATGTAAACGGAGATAACCAGATTACCGAAGCAGACAAGCAAGCTTATAAAAAAGGAACCCCCGATTATTATATGGGATTCACCAATACCTTGAATTATAAGAATTTTGATTTCAGCTTTACCTTCAGGGGCAACTTTGGACAATACGTGTACAACAATACGCAATCCGAGAAAGGCTTTGTAGGTGCAGGAACTGTTACTCCTCAGGATTACTATTCAAATATGAACAGTAATGTACTGGAAACCAATTTCCAAAATAATCAGTTCTTTTCAGATTATTATGTGCAAAATGCTGATTTTGTTCGTTTAGACAACGTTACCATAGGATATTTGATCCCGGGAGATAAAATTGATTTCCGTGCGAGTTTAACAGGAACCAATTTGTTCACCATTACCGATTATGAAGGTCTGGATCCTGAAATAGATAATGGAATCGATAACAATTTCTATCCAAGAACCAGGAACCTGGTATTAGGACTTAACTTCTCATTTTAGATAAATGAAATCAATAAAAAATAGTATTATGTATAAAAAATTCAGACCTCTAATAATCGTCTTTATTAGCATGCTTTTATTAGCATCCTGTCAGGACGATTTGGATCTAAGACCCGAAGATACCCGGGAAACATCCGCTTCTGTTTTTGAGACCCCGGAAGCTTACCAACTTTTTATGGCTAAACTATATGCCGGTTTATCCTTGAGCGGGCAACAAGGACCTGCCGGACAACCCGATCTTGCCGGATTGGATGAAGGTTTCTCCAACTATATGCGTTTGTATTTCATGATGCAGGAGCTTCCTACGGATGAGGCAGTAATTGGATGGAACGATGGTACAATTGCCGACCTGCACGCCCAAAACTGGACTTCAGGAAACGAGTTTATCAGGACAATGTACAGTAGGATCATGTACCAAGTAGCCTTAACCAATGAATTCCTAAGACAAACCAAGGATGCGGCTTTGGATAGTCGCGGAGTAGACGGGGAATTGAGAGCGGATATTCAGCAATATCGTGCCGAAGCCCGTTTCTTGAGAGCCTTGAGTTATTATCACGCGATGGATCTCTTTGGAAACCCTCCATTTGTTACTGAAGAAAGCCCGATAGGAGCTTTCCTTCCGGAACAAATTCAAAGGACAGATCTGTTTACATATATTGAAACAGAGTTATTGGCCATTGAAAATGATATCATAGCGCCAAGAGAAAATGAATACGGACGTGCAGATCGCGCCGCTGTTTGGATGCTCCTTGCTAAAATGTATTTGAATGAAGGAGTTTATACAAAAACTCCAACTCCCAGCTATGATAAGGTAATCACCTACACCACCAAAATAATTGAAGCAGGATATAGCATTCCGGCAGATATGCCTTATCAAAATTTATTTTTGGCCGACAATGACACCAATGGAGCCCAAAATGAAGTTATTTTCCCTATTACCTTTGATGGGTTGAACACCCAGTCTTACGGTGGAACGACTTTTATTATTCGCGCCTCAATAGGTGGGACAATGAAACCGGTAGATTTTGGTGTTGACGATGGTTGGGGTGGGTTAAGAACCACACCTCAATTGGTAGATAAATTTCCTGATGGAGCTGAATCTGCCGATAGTCGTGCAATTTTCCATGCCGATGGTCAAAATAAAGAAATCAACAGTATTTCTGCATTTACCGATGGCTATGCTGTTGCCAAATATAAAAATGTAGATGTAAATGGAAACCCGGGAAGTGATTCTTCCGGAGAAATTGTCGACACCGATTTCCCTATGTTCAGGCTTGGAGACACCTATTTAATGTATGCTGAAGCCGTTTTACAAGGTGGAGGAGGTACAAAAGGACAAGCCGTAATTTATATAAATCAATTAAGGGAACGCGCTTACGGAAATTCAAGTAACAATATTACCGAAGCAGATCTTACCATGGATTTCATCCTAAACGAAAGAGCGAGGGAATTGTATTGGGAAGGGCACAGAAGAACCGATCTTATAAGATTCAATCAATTTACCGAAAACGGGATCTGGGCCTTTAAAGGTGGAGTTCCACAGGGATCCACTACCCCGGCTTTTAGAAATATTTTCCCCATCCCTGCATCAGATTTAGGGGTAAACACCAATTTAACTCAAAATCAAGGATACTAACATTAAAAAAATCAAAATGAAAAAACTATCAATCTTATTAATGGCATTTGTAGCCTTTGTTGGCTTAAATTCCTGTAGCACCGATGACGATGTTGTATTTATCGCACAACCTGACGTAGAAGGGATCAACTTCACAAACAGTTTTAACGAAAGCTATATATTAACCCCTGCAACCTCAGGGAATATCGCCGAGAGATTTGTGTGGAACACCGTAGATTTTGATGTTCCTACAAATATCACCTATCAGTTACAAGCTTCTACCTCTGAAGATTTTAGCAGTTTTGACATAATCGGTGCAACCGGAGAGAACAATCTGGGTGTAAAAGTTAGTCAGTTGAAATCTCTTGCAGATGATGCAGGGCTCGATAACGATGCCAATACCGAAGCTCCTAATACGGGACTTGTGTATTTCAGGATTCGTGCCTTTGCAGGAACCGATGGTGGAAACGGCCTTAGTGAAATGTCTGAAGTGAAATCTATAACTTTGATATTGCCTGAAGGTGAATCTGCAGTAGTTTTGAAAAACTTCTTTATGGTAGGAGATGCTACCGCAGCGGTATGGGATAATAATAACAATAACACGC
>Ga0307487_1000940_pt1 | contig 21703 bp, 21 predicted proteins | sample CBIW12metaG_FD_203665 | JGI IMG/M metagenome (GOLD analysis project Ga0307487, IMG submission 203665) | Sea-ice brine microbial communities from Beaufort Sea near Barrow, Alaska, United States - CBIW 1.2 | ecosystem: Environmental > Aquatic > Marine > Coastal | place: USA: Alaska | collected... | reverse complement strand
TACTGTGACGACAGCGCCGCAGCCTCTGGTGTCATGGCGCTGCCGGTCATGGCGTGTGTTCCGGCGCTCGTGACGATGGCGTCGATGCCGGCGGCGATCAGGCTTTCACGAAGCAGCTGCTCGGCCAGTGGCGACCGGCAGATGTTGCCGGTGCAAACGATGAGGATATGGGGGGCGCGGGCGGCGGGATCGGCGCCACCAGCAGCGGGCATTTCAGGATGGATGTGGTTGGCGCTCATACGTTGGCTCTCGATCGGCGGGAGTAGTTGGGAGCGGCCACCTCGGGTGCTGGGCCGGTGTCGCCGTAGGTCTGTCCATACCCATACTGGCCGTAATGTCCGTAACCGTGTGCATCCGGCCCCTTGGTGGGCAGCATGGTCATGACCACTCCGCTGATCGGAGCGCCGACCTTGTCGAGGGCCGCGATGGCACCGGTGAGCTGGTTCTTCTGGGTGCGGCCGGCCGCGACGATGACAATAGCGCCACCGACGCTCTTGGCGAGGATGGCGGCATCCGTTACCGGAAGCAGCGGCGGGCAGTCGAAGATGACGATGTCGAAGGTGCTGTTGAACTGCTGGATGAGAGAGGCCATTCCCGCTGATCCGAGCATCTCGCTCGGGTTCGGTGGAATATGGCCGGCAGGCAGCACAAACAGCTGACCGCGACCCCACGGTTGAATGACGTCGTCGAGGTGAGCGCGACCCACGAGCACATCGGTGAGGCCGACGCCCCCTTCAATGTTCATGTATTCGGCGACGCGGGGTTTGCGCAGGTCGGCATCGACGAGGAGAACGCGGGCGCCGGCATCCGCCAGCGAGATGGCCAGGTTGGCACAGGTGGTGCTCTTGCCCTCGCTGCCGATCGAAGAGGTAACCACGAAAGAGCGGTCAACGCGCTCGACGTCGAGGTATTGCAGGTTGGTACGCAGCGTGCGGAATGATTCCGCGCGCGGGCTGCGCGGGTCAGCGTGAACGATGAGCGGCCGTTCGGCGGCCTTCGGGTCGAACACGATGCCGCCGATGATGGGCAGATCGGTGACCTGTTCCACCTCGCGCTGGCTGCGAATGCGGGTGTCGAGCGTTTCTCGCAATACCGCCAGGCCCACGCCGAGGGCCAGGCCCACAAGAGCTCCAAGCGCGATGTTGAGGGGAACGTTCGGGCTCACCGGCACGGATGGCACACTCGCCACCTGCACCCGGGTGAGTTTCACGGCAGGTGCCCCTGTCACGTCGTTGGGCTGCTCGATGTCTTGCACCGTGTCGGCCAGGCTCTGCGAGACCGCGTTGGCGATATCGGCCGCGAGCCTCGGGTCGGCGTCGGTCACGGCAACGTCAATGATCGAGGTATCGAGCGGTGCCGACACTGTGATGTTCTCCGCCAGTTCGGCCGCTGTGACCCCAAGCTTGAGGGTGTCAATGACCGGCAGCAGCACGAGAGGCGTGGTGGCGAGCCCCGAGTAGGTCTTGACTCGAGCAACCGTGAAGCTTGCGCCCTGTGCAAGGTCGCTCGTGCTGCCGCTCGATTGCGTCGACACGAAGACCTTGGAGGTGGCGCTGAAGGTCGGTGTCTGCAGCATCGAGAAAACTGATGCCGCGGCGACGGCCACGAGGGTCAGCGCCACGATGAGCATCCAGCTCTTCTGCAGGATGCGGATGTAGTCGCGGAGTTCCACGCTGCGGCCTTTCGTTGCGATACAAAATTGCCAAAGCAGTAGCTTGGCACAGGTGAAGGGGCCGCGTGATGTGGCAAGCGGCCCGCTGTCAGGGGTAGGGCGTCGACCTAAGCCGTGGCAGCGCGGCGACGCACGGTGAAACGTAACGTGACGACGAAACCCAGGCCGAGCAGGAGGGCGCCAGTGGCACTGTAGATGAGGGCAACAGGAGCATCGAATCCAGCGCTGGCGAGGGCTGCCCCGTCGGCGGCGACGACCGTGATCGTGGACGTGCCCACATTTTGGGAGCTGAGCCCGGTGGCGGTGAGCGTGTATGAGCCGGTCGCGTCAGCGGGCAGGGTGATGTTCAGATCGAGGGCGCCGGAACCTGTCGCCGTCTTCTGGGTGTCAATGGTGTTGGCCCGCACCGCGGCCAGGATCACCGAGCCTTCGCCGGAGACGGCGACGGAGACCTGTTCGGCGGGGTCAAAGGCGCCGTCATTGAATGCAACGGTGACGGTGCCGCCAGCCGTGCTGCTGCCCGAGACTGTGATGAGGTCGGCGGCCACATAACCGGCGGCGTGCGCGGCAACCGGGCCGGACAGAACGGCGATGCCGGCGAGCGCGAGCGTGGCGAGAAGTTTTCTAAACAAGGTGAATCCCCCATAGTGCGTTGTGACCGGACCGCTCTGGTTCCCCCGTGGCGAACCCTAACAACGCCAGTCTAGCGATGCCGTATCGTGCAGGGCGATCAACGGGGTGCTGCGCAGCTCAAGTTCGCCGCTGAATGGTTCGGGCCCGAGCCAGTTGAAACGCAGCACGGTGCTTTCGCCGGGTGCCAGTTCGATGCCGATGGTGCTCACCGGGTACCCGGCGTCGGTGGCCGGGTGGTACGGGACTTCGGCGCCATCGCGGGTCAGGCCGAGGTTTTGCAGCTCGGGGGTGCCGTAGGCCGAGACTATCGTCTTGATGTTGCCCAGCGGAACTCCGTAGTAGCCGCCGCCGGTGACATAGGTGGGGAGGATGGTAGCGGCATCCGCTGGGGCCGTATTGGTGAGGGTGACCTCGAGCGCGTATTGCGGGCGCAGGTCGTTGCGACAGGTCTGCTGGCCAAGGGCGGTCGTGACGTCGAGGTAGAGATCCATCTTGGCGCCGGTGCCGTCGTTGAAATACAGCCCGAACCGGTTGGCGTGGTCGTCACTGACCGGACGGGCGCCCACCAGAGTGGTGTCGGCGAGGATGGCCTGCTCGGCCTCATCGGCGTTCCAGACCAGCACGCGATGCTCGGCTCCGGCCCTGGCGAGCGCGGCGATCAGTTTCGCCGGGTCTGCCCGACCGCTTTTGACGGCATCAAACACAGCGCCGGCCGCGGCCGCGAAGAAGGCATCCTGCTGGGCTGACGTCTCATAGCGCGCGTAGACGTCGCTGAGCAAAAGTTGCACGGCATTGTCGCCACTGAGCACGTCGCCGGTGGCGAGGGTGATCGGCCCGGTCGCATCGAGCAGGTAGCTCAGTGCCACCGGGTCGACCGACAGCACCCCGTTGGCTTCGACGCCGAATTCGAGGCGCCACATTTCACGGGCCAGGGCTGCGGTCTGCGCGAAGTCGGGGGTCATCGAGACGTCCTGCATGAATTTGCCGGCGACGTCGCCGTAGATCGAGCGGATGTCGTCACTGAGTGGCAGCACCGGGGTCGCGTATTGCGGAAATGAGCTCGAGCTGGCGTATTGGGTGAGTTCGATGCTGCCGTTATCGGTATGCAACAGCGCGAGTGCGCCGGGATTACCGCCGGAGGCGCGCAGCTCGGCCGGGTTCTGAAACAGCAGAATGTAGTCGCGCGGTTCGGTGGTGCCCAGCATCGCCGGCAACAGGGTGAGCGCGCGGTCCAATGAGTCGAGTGTGACGGCCGTAGTTGCGGTGACGGTCTGCAGCCGTGTAGCCGCGTCGCGCACGACGTCGAGCACATCGTCGGTATTGATGGCCGCTACGTTGGTATTCGCTCGGGCCAGGGCGGTATTAGCGGCGGCGACTTGAGGTTGCGCGTCAACCAGTGGTTGCAGGGCGATCGAGCCGTCGGTGGGCTTGAAATCGTTCAGGTCGAGACCGCTGGCCAGACCGACCAGCGGGGTGACGGTGTTGAGAGCGACATCGTCGACAACGGCGGCGAGTTCGCGCACGGCCTTCAGATTGGGGCCGAGCACCGGGAGCAGCTCGTAGGTGCGCCAAATCGGGTCGCTCGTGCGCGACCGGGCGGTGGCGGCGAACCCAGCCAAATCCACGGCGGTCACGGCCGCGTCTGCACCGTTTCCGGCAATTATCTGATCTTGGATGTCCGTCGCGAGCGGTACCGCCGCTTCGAGAGCGTCTTTGGCCTGTAGGCCGCGAATAGCCACCCATGCGGTAGCCGCCACCACGACGACAAGCAGGCCGAGTGCGACGAGCCCCACGACCGTGCGGGTACGGCGGCGCCGCGGTGATGCGGCATGGGCCGAGCGGGATGAAGGCATTGCCCTATTCAAGCAGAGCGCGGGGGCAGGTCAGGCCTTTGCGCGCTTGCTGCGGGCGCGGGCCGGCGCGGAAGCCGCTGCAGGAGCCAGCGCGGGCTCAGCTGCGGTGTCGCCGTAGGAATAGCCATACCCGTAGTGCCCGTAGCCGTAGGCGTCGGGTCCGCTCGTGGGCAGCATCGTGAGCACAAGACCGGAAATGGGGGCGCCCACATTGGTGAGGGCGGCGATGGCACCGGTGAGCTGGTTTTTGTGGGTGTGACCGGCGGCCACGACGATGAGCGCGCCACCCACATTCTTGGCGAGAATGGCGGCGTCTGTCACTGGCAGTAGCGGCGGTGAGTCGAAGATGACCACGTCGAAGGCCCGGTTGAATTCGGTGATGAGCTGGGTCATGCGGGTAGAACCGAGCAGTTCGCTCGGGTTGGGCGGCACGTGGCCGGCCGGCAACACGAACAATTCGGCCTTGCCCCACGGCTGAATAACGTCGACCAGATCGGCGCGGCCAATGAGAACGTCGGTCAACCCGACGGCGCCCTCGACGTTCATGTAGTCGGCGACCTTGGGACGGCGCAGGTCAGCGTCGACGAGTAGAACGCGCGAGCCTGCGTCAGCCAGGGCTATGGCCAGGTTGGCACCGGTCGTGCTCTTGCCCTCGCTCTCAATCGACGAGGTGACGACGAAGGAACGGTCAGTGCGCCCGACGTCGAGGTACTGCAGGTTGGTGCGCAGTGTGCGAAACGACTCGGCGCGCGGGCTGCGCGGATCGACGTGCACGATGAGCGGTCGGTCTTTGGCCTTAGGGTCGAAAACGATGCCACCGAGAATGGGCAGGTCGGTGACCTGCTCGACGTCGCGGGTATTGCGGATGCGAGTCTCGAGGGTTTCGCGCAGCACGGCGATGCCGATGCCGAGGGCGAGCCCGACGAGTGCACCGAGGGCAATATTGAGCGGCACGTTCGGGCTGACCGGAGCTGTCGGAACAGTCGCTTCCTGCGCGCGAGTGAGCTTGACCGGCGAGGTCGCATCGGTCGTGACCGGAGTTTCAATGTCTTCGACGATGAGAGCGAGACTGGCCGAAATCGCATTGGCGGTGTCGGCAGCCCGCACCGGGTCGGTGTCGGTGACCGTTACGTCGATAATCGAGGTATCCAGCGGAGCGGAGGCGGCGACCTTCTCGGCCAGCTCATCGGCCGTGATGCCGAGGTCGAGCGCCGCGATAACGGGCAGCAACACGATGGGCGTGCTCACCAGCGCGGAATAGGTTTTAACCCGCGCCACCGAGAAGTTGTTGCCCTGGGCCAGGTCAGCGGTAGAACCGCTCGACTGGGTCGAGACGAATACTTTGGACGTGGCGCCGTACTGCGGAGTCTGCAGAATGGAGTATGCGGATGCCGCCCCCACCGCCACGAGTGTGCACAGCACGATGAGAACCCAGCTCTTGCGCAGTATTCGAATGTAGTCGCGAAGTTCCATTCGGCGGCGTTCCCCTCAAGTGTTCGACGGGGACTACAGCTCACGCATGGCACGATCGTGCGGCACGATCGTGCGGCTCCCCTCATCCGAGGGTATCGAACTTTCGTCGTCGCTCGCACCGCGCACGCGTGCCAGATCTTTGGGTAGTTTGGCGGTATGGGTATTACTACGGCTTCGACCGAACCGGCGCGAGTTCGACCGCACGAATTCGGATCCGCCCCAGCCGCAATCGGCATCACCGTTGCGATGGTGCTCATCGTCGTCGTAGGGTCGACCGAGTTCGCCGACGGCCACGTGGCCCTGCTGCTCAGCTACCTGTGCGTGTGGGTGCCGCTGCTCGGCGCCGTCGTGGCTGCCGGAAGGCATCGGGGCAGGGGATTCTGGGCGCGCGACCTGCGGCTCTCGATGCGTCCGATAGACCTGATCTGGGGGCTCGCTATCGGGCTTCTGGCCCGCACTGCAACGAGCCTCATCGAAATTTGGGGCTACGGCAGCGTCGGTTCGGCCGGTGTTCGTTTCGGCGAGCCCGTCTATGACGGCTGGTGGCTCTTTGGAGCACTATTGGCGCCCGTTCTACTGGCGCCGTTCGTGGAAGAGGTCTTCTTTCGTGGGCTGCTGCTCCGGGCGGTGCACAGCCGGGCGAGCGCGCTTGGTGCACAGTCGGGCGCGGTCCCCCTTGCCATTGGCGTGAGCGGGCTGACCTTCGCGCTTTTGCACCTCATGCCCCTCGATCTGAGCAGCCCGGCAACCGTGGCGGTGGTGGCGAGCTCGACTCTGATCTTCGGCCTGGCCGCGGCAGGGGTGTCGCTGGCCACCGGACGAGTCGGCGCGGCGATCGTCGCGCACATGACGTTCAATGCACTCGTCATCGTGCCTGCTCTCCTCTAGCCCGGTGTGCCCACACCAACCACCCCCTAATTTGGGGCTGTGCAACAGCTAGCCAGGCGACGTTTTTCTTCGCTCGGTTCACTAGTATCAGCAACGTCAGCATTTATTTGCTCGCTGACGGACGAACAGTACCCAAGTTATTCGGCGCCACGGCCCGCTCGCTCGCCCGCTGGAGCGCCTTCGATCGATGAGGCGAAAACATGGGCAAACTTACGTACGATTCCTCCCTGACGGTCGACTTCGATGACCGTGTGCTGGCACATCTTCAGCTCGTCATCGGCGCGAAGCTGCGGCGAGGCGAGTCCTTTTACTTCTCCTGGCGTGATGACCCGCTCACCGGTGGCGGACGCAGCACGGTCTGGGTGCACCCGGGGATCTCCCTGATCTACAAGTATTTCGGCAGTAAAGTGCCGACACTCAACCGGGAATGGGTCGAAGCGTTGTCGATCTCAGCGAACTCCGCCAGCGGGCTCCAGGTCATAGCCGAGCCGCGTTCCACCGCTCCGTGAGCGTGCAGGCCCTGCGCTGGTATCCGTCGTTCATGGTGTGCGCCAGGCACCGGGCATACACGAACGCCCCGACACCAGAAGGTAGTCGGGGCGTTGCGCAGAAGCAGCCAGAGGCTGCTTCTGGGAGCTAGTTACGCGGCAGCGTGCTGACGGCGAACCGAGATGCGCACCATGACGAGGGCGACACCGAGAATGAGAACGCCAGCGGCACCCCAGATGACGAGTACCGGAACGTCGTAGCCGGTGGTCGCGAGACCGTTGGCGGCCTCGGTGTCAGTGGCGGTGGTGGCGGCATCCGCTGCGATGATCGCCAGGGTTGCGGTGTAGGAAGCCGTCGCCGACGTTGCGGAGACCGTGTAGTCGCCGGTTGCGCCGCTGGGAATCGCAACGTTGACCGACGAAGCACCGGTTGCAGAAGCCTGCTTGGTGAGCGACGTGGTGACAGCGGCCTTGACGACGGAGAGCGTGGCTGCCGCAGAGCCGGTGACGGAGAACGTCACGTCCTCGTTTGCGGCGAAGGCGTTGTCGGCAAAGGCGACGATCGCGGTTTCGCCGGCGACAGGAGCAGCGGTAACGCTCACCTTGGCGTCGGATACGTAATCAACAGCGCTGGCGGCCGGCGCAAACGCGAAGACGGCAATAACGGCGAGTGCTGCCGTGGCTAGGCTTTTCTTGAACATGGTGAAGGTCCCCCTGGTATTAGATGGTTGCTACGTCGAGCCCGACGCTTCCCGGCAGATCATCTTGAAATACCTAGGCGACTCTCAGGCTAGCGGTTTGACGGGGGAAATACACGGTCTCAGTGCCTAAACGTTGGATTAACGCGGGGCAAACCGGATATCGTGCCCTGTACTGGGGCCAAAATGTGCTGCTGATAGTCGCGGCGGCCGGTATGCATGATCAACCGCTTCAGGGATCGAGGCTGCCGCGAGCACCGCCGCAAGCGATACGGCTGGCTTGCCCGGGTACCTGCGCGGGGTACTCAGCGGGGCCCGGGACGGCTGCGATTGTTGAGCACGCCGTGGCTCTCGTCGAGGTAGCAGCTGCCACACAACGACTCGTAGGTGACCTCTTCGCCGTCGATGGCCACCTGGTCGCCGTCAAAAACATAGACACCGTCGATCTTGCGTCCGTTGAAGACGGCCTTGCGCCCGCAACGGCAGATGGTCTTGAGCTCTTCGAGGCTGTGGGCGATCTCGAGCAGACGGCGACTTCCGGGAAAGGCGACGGTCTGAAAATCTGTGCGAATGCCGTAGGCCAGCACGGGCACATCTTCGAGAATGGCGATGCGCAGCAGGTCGTCGACCTGCGTTTCAGTCAGAAACTGCGCCTCGTCGAGGAGCAGCGCGCTCACGTCCCGACCGAACTGAATCTGCACCTGGGTGCGGTGCTGGAGGAATAGGGCGAAGGCATCCGTTTCGGGGGTGAGCAGAAAATCGACGGCTCGGGTGACACCGAGACGGGAGAGGATGCCACGGTCGCCCTTGGTGTCGACGGAGGGTTTGGCCAGCAACACGTGGTGCCCGCGTTCCTCATAGTTGTAGGCCGCTTGCAACATGGACGTACTCTTGCCGCTGTTCATGGCGCCGTATCGAAAGTACAGTTTCGCCATTATGTGCCTTTGGTTCTGGGGGTTGGGGACTGGCCACGTTCAGCGTCAAATTCTAGCGTGAGCAGCCGATGCCGACTGGTCACCCGCACCCGGGTGAACACGGCGCGCAGCACGCTGAGGTACGGACGCAGGGCGCGGCGCCGCTGAAACGGCGGCAGGGAAATTCCGGCCTGGATGGTGATGGTGTCAATGGTGTGAGGCACGACCCGAGGGTCGGTCGGGGGACGGTACGTTCGTGGCTTGGTAGCGGCGTTCACCTGCGCCTGCGCCCGGGCCACGGCTCGCGCCTGGTCGGCGGCCTGCCTCTCGGCGGCGCTGACGATGGCAATAGTCGTGGTGTCGGTGGCCGGCATGGGGCGGGCTCCGCGGTGACCGAAGGCCTGGGTGACTTGGTCACTGTCGCTGGGGGCGTCGCCGGACCCGTCGATCTGCACGACGAGACTGGTGGGTTCGAACCCCTGAAGGGTGCAGAGCGCCACGATCAGGGCGCCGACGGCGGCCCGCTGGTCGGAGTCGAAGCCGGTCGCGCGGCGCTCGGGATCGGCGATGACGCAGAGCGCGGTGAGGCCGCGCTCCGTCAGGGCGCTGCGTTCGCGGTCAATGAGGTCGTCGAGCCAGGTGTGGTCGACCTCAGCGACGAGAACCCGGCGCACCTGAAAGGCGAGGGAACGGGCACGCTTGACGTCGGCGGCGGTCAGGGATCCCCGATCGAGAACGTCGGCCAGGAAGGGAAGAACATCCGCACCGAGGTTGGCCAGGCGATGGTCCACCACGGATTGCGCGAGCAGGCCGCGACTTTCTTCGGTGCGCACTCGAATCGAGCGGCGAGCATCCGTTTGCCACCGGTGAATGGAATTGACGACCTGGCGCGAGTACGCGGCGGCGGCCAGGGTGGGCGCGAGCACCTGGGTCATGGCGACGATGGCAAACAATGCCGGTGGGGTCTGAATCCCCAGGAACGGCGATTGCGCGAAGGCGGTGATGCCAACGACGAAGGCGGCTGAGAACCCGAGTACCAGGATTTCTTTCCACGGCCGAAAGGGCGCCAAGGAGAGCATCAGCAGGCCGAGGCCGATCGTGGCAAAGTCGTCCTGAATCATGCCGTTCAACTGCCAGGTGCTCGCGGCGGCGAGCAGGTGGGCCACGACGCCGAGCGCCACGATCACGACGGCGCGGGTGCGGGAAAACGGGGCCAGATCGGGCCGAGCCGACCAGACGAGCACGGCGGCCGCGATCAGCAGCGCGGCGACGGCGGCCGCGGCCAGCTCGCTGACCTGGATCTCGTGCGGGCGTGAGACCGTCGCGACGACGGCATAGGTCACGACGATAATCGCGACGACCGGAGCGAGCGGCCAGGCAGAGAGGCCTCCGATCGGGTCCAGTCGCTGCTGCGAAGCGGATGCCGGCGCCCGCGGTCGTCGCGGGGTCGGGGTGGCGCGGGTCATCGGGGCTTCCGGGGTTTCGAGGGGGCCGGGCGGGGGTCGATCGGCGGGAGTGATTGCGTTGGCACGGTGAGTCGCACGTTTGTACCGGCGTCCGGGCGGCTCCAGATGACGACGGACCCGCCGAGTTGTTCGATGCGGCGCCGCACCGACTGCCGTAGCCCCAACCGGTCGGAGGCCGATTCGGATTCGGTGAAGCCCCGGCCGGCATCCGTCACAAGAATCGACACGGTGTCGGTGTCGGATTCGATGGAGACTTCGGCCGAGGCGACTCCAGCGTGCAGGATGACGTTGACGAGGCACTGTTGCACGGCGAGGCCGACGTCGCGGTCGCTACCGGCGTCGAGTCGGGTGAGCGCCTCGCGGTCACCCGTGACGTCGACGACGAGACCGCGGTCGCGACACCGCTCGATGGCGGTATAGACGGCGCTGGACAGCCAGGCATGCCCCGGCAGGGCCGTTGTCTCTGTCGGAGCGTCGTTCAGGCCGTCGAGGGCGGCAGCGGTGACAGTGTCTCTGGCATCGATATCGGTGAGCCAATTGGTGTCGTGCAGGGTGGTCAGGGTGTGAGTCAGGCTGGCGCGCAGCCCGGGCGACAAGGCGCCGGGTTCGGCGAGGGACAGCGCGACGAGTTGCGTGACTGTCGTGTCGTTGAGCAGCGCTATGGCCCGAGTGTCGAGCGCGTCGCGCAGTTGCCGATTGGCACCGTCCTGCACGGCTCGGTGCACAGCGGGCTGGGCGGCGCTGCTCGCGCGGCGGTCGATGCCGGCCAGCACCATGACGACCACGAGCACGAGGTAGGTCGACAGGGTGAACAGGTCGGCACGGTAGGGCACTGTTGTTCCCAGTATCGCGAGGAGGGCTGCACCTTCGGCCAGAAGAAAGGCCCCGGTGCTCCACAGCACGCCGGCGATGGCGGTGGATCCGGCCCCGCCCACCATGACGAGGGCCATTTTCGGCAGCGCGACGAGAAACATATTCGAGGCGGGGAATGCGTCGGGAACGCCGAGCACGTTCGCCGTAAAAACATAGACGCCGAAGGTTCCAACGATCAGGTAACCGATCGCAAAACCGATGCGGCGATGGCGGGTGAAGAGAATGAGCAGGCTGGCCATGGCGACGACGACCACCACGGTGATCCAGAGTTCGGGGCTGCGGGTCAGGCTGAGGATGCTCACCGACACGGCGGCAGCCGTCAGACAGGTCAGCGCAAACCAGTGCGCGGCCCGCGCGAGGGCGCGCGCCAGCGTCAGCTGCACCAGGTGACCGGGTAGACCTAGAGACATAATTCCCCCTGGCTAAAGTATGACACCGGGGTGCGGCGGCTCGCGGGAAGGGTGATCGCGCGTGTCAGCCACTCGGGACCATAGGGCGGAGTCGACGCGTATGCGCATCCGGTCGCTGGGGTTAGAACAGGGTAGGGGCGAGTTCGGGCGGCAGCTCCGCGGCGATCAGTGATCGGGGCGCTGTGTCGGTGGGGTTTGCGGTGGCGCGGGCTGCTGGGGATGCCGTGAGTCCGTCGGGGTACGACGAGAAGGGCGCAAACCTGGGCTGCTGGCGGGCGCCGGGCATCCGTTCCGGGGAGGCCGGGAGGGCAGTGGACCGCAGACCGCCGGTGGCAGGGTCGGCGATTCCGCGCTCGAGGCCGTGCGCACGCATGAGCGGTTTGATGCGGGCGGCCAGCCAGGTGCGGTATTCCTTGGGCGCGTATTGGCCGCCGGCGTACAGGTCTCGATAGCGGCCGACCAGCTCGGGGTGGTCGCGTTCCAGCCACTGCAGGTACCAGTCCTTCACAGCGGGCTTGAGGTTGAGGCCGGAGTACAACACGCTCGTGGCACCGGCCGCTTTGGCCTGACGCAGGGCCTCGTCGAGGTGCGCTCTGGTGTCGGTGAGGAACGGCAGGATGGGCATGAGAAAGACGCCGCAGTCGAGTCCGCGTTCGCGCACCGCGGTGACCGTGGCCAGGCGCGCCTTCGTGGTGGGGGTGCCCGGCTCGACGGACTGTTGCAGGTCCTCGTCGCTCAGCCCCTCGTTATAGATGGCGATCGACATAGCGAGATCGACCGGAACGTGCGTGCTCGCCTCGACGAGCAGGTCGAGGTCGCGGCGCAGCAGGGTGCCCTTGGTGAGAATGGAGATCGGCGTTTTGCTGTCGGCGAGGGCCGCGATGATGCCGGGCATGAGCCGGTAGCGTCCCTCGGCGCGCTGATACGGGTCGGTGTTGGTGCCCAGGGCAACCGGATGCCTCCCCCACGTGGGCTTGGCGAGTTCTTTTCTGAGCACCTCGGCCACGTTGACCTTCACGATGATCTCGCTGTCGAAATCCTTGCCGGCGTCGAGATCGAGGTACTGATGGGTGGTGCGCGCGAAGCAGTAAGTGCAGGCGTGCGAGCAGCCGCGATAGGGGTTGATCGTGTAGCTGAACGGCGTCGCGCTCTGCCCGGGTACGTGGTTCAGAGCCGACTTGGCAAGGATCTCGTGAAACGTGATTCCGGCAAACTCGGGCGTCTGCACTGTGCGCACGAGGTTGTTGAGGCGGGCGAGACCGGGCAGTGCGCCAACCTGTTCGTTCTGTAGTTCTTGCCCGCTCCACCGCATATCCTAAGTCGAACACAGCTACGACTAAATTACAAGTACCGCCAAATAAACCCGTACACTCGCCCCACCGCGCGCCGCTCGCGCCTCGCGGCACTCGTCTGGGATGACGGCAGGTGTTCTTAGGGGTGACACCCACTCTTACAAGTGCCGCGAGCGAGGCGCGACACTCCGAGGAGGGGCGGCATCCGCTCGTCGGCAATTCGCAGTACTGTTCCGGCATGCGGACAGAGACGGTATCGGCATGATCCGGCTGCGACGCAGCGACCCGAGTCGACCGGGGTACTCCCGGCGACGCTCGGGCACAGGGTTCAGCTACCGCGATCGGGCCGGGCAGCGCGTCACGCAGAAAAGCCTGCGGGAGCGATTCGCGGCCCTCGCGATCCCGCCGGCCTGGACCGACGTCTGGATCTGCCCGCACCCGAACGGGCATATCCAGGCTATCGGCGTCGATGCCGCCGGGCGGCGTCAGTACATCTACCACCCGGCCTGGAGGGAACAGAAGGACCGCCTCAAGTTCGAGCGCGCCTTGCAACTGGCCGCTTCCCTGCCCCGCGTGCGCGGTCAGGTCACTCGCGAACTGCGCGGGGAGGGCCCGCCACGAACCCGGGCGCAAGCCGCTGCGTTTCGCATGCTCGACCTCGCATCGCTGCGTATCGGCAGCGAGCGGTACGCCGACACCTACGGCAGCCACGGACTCTCGACGCTGCTCTGCTCGCACGTCACGGTGCGCGGCGACGTGGTGCGGCTGAATTTTCCGGCCAAAAGCGGGCAGCAATTTCAGGGCGTCATAACGGATACCGACCTCGCGACCTATCTGCGCGACCGGCTGCGTGACCGTCCGTCGTCGTTCCTCCTCTCGTGGATGCAGGACGGCGTTGAGAGAGCACTTTCAGCCACCGACATCAACGAATTCATCAAGGAACGCACCGGCGGCGAGTTCACCGCGAAAGACTTTCGCACCCTTCGAGGCACGGCCGCTGCCGCACAGAGCCTCGCCCACAGCCTCGCGGCAGCCTGTGCCGGGGAGATATCCGCTGCCCACCCGCCCAAAACACCACCGCGCAGCCGCCGTGCCGACAACCGGGCGATTGCCGAAGCCATGCGGCAGGCCGCCGACGTTCTCGGCAACACTCCAGCGATCGCCCGCACGAGCTACGTCGACCCACGAGTTGTCGACCTGTTCCTCGTGGGTGAAACCATCGATCCCGCCGGCCGGGTTTCGGTCGAAACGGCCCTGCGCGAGCTCTTTCTGGGTGATGGTGCGTGAGGTCTGGTCGGGTGGATGGCGACGCGCAATGATTTTCAGTGGAGGTCGGCCGATCGGGGTATAACTTGTATGCCGCCCAGTTGGGGCGCTTTCTACCGCCGTCGAGAAAGGTTTTGCTGTGACCCACGACTCTGACCCCGTTGAACAACCGCCACTCGACGCCCCCGAGACCGGGACCGCGCCCGATTCTCCGACTTCCCCCAGCAACCCTGACCAGCTGGTCGGTCCAGACGGCCCAGACGGCCCGAACGAGGAATACACTGATTCCCCCGCGGAACAGACCGGTACCACGGCTGTTCCGCCAGCCAGCGCGAGCACTGGTCCCGACGGCCCTGACCCGAGCACGAACGCGTCGACGCCAGGCGAGGCCTCCGTCGCCACCCCGGCAGCACCAGACAGCGACGCGGAGGACGACCAAAACAACCGTGACAACGCGGCGAGTCTCGACAATATCGATCCGGCAGACGATCCGTCGAACCCCGATCTCGTCGGCCACGATGTTGACGAAGAAGATCCCCGCGTCTCCGAACCCACCGCCTGACCAAAGGAGCATCCATGAAGGGCAAGCTGCTGTTCCTCGCCGGCATGGCGACGGGGATACTACTCGGCTCCCAAGGCGCACGTCGGGCCTATCAGCGCATGACAGCGAAAGTCATCGAGCTCTGGGGCGACCCGGCAATGCACGACGTCATCGCCCAAGCCGAGACAATCGCTCGGAATGCCGCCTCCGTTGCTCAGACGGATGCCGACGGTCACGAAGCGTAAGACGACCATCCCAGGCGCACCGCCCACCGTTCACCACGGGTGAACCAGGCCCGATGACAAAGCCCGACGGCAAAACCGACTGTAGGGAGGACGGTAAGGGCGGATTGCGGGCACCCCTAACTCACTTGCCTCAGTTCAGTGATTGCGCAGTGCGTCGATGAGCTTGCCCTTGGGGAGTTTGGAATACCCACTGAGCCCCAGCTCTCGAGCCCGCTTCTTGAGGTCGGGTACGGTCCAGTCGGTGTACGACCCGCTCTGACCACCTTTTCGGCCAACAGCCGAGCGACCCCGGCTGGCTGCTGCGTTGGAAATGCGGGCTGCCTTCTCGGCTGAGGCACCGTCGTCGCGCAGTTTTTCAAACAGCTCGGGATCTTTCAATCGAGACTTCTTGTCAGCGGGCATGACCTCCCCTTCAGGGTTGCGAGTTCAGTCGGAGACGCGCGATCCAGCAGCAACGCCCTTCGACACGAGGGTGCGCGTGCTCTGGCACGGTTTGAGAAAGCTCTCTCTGGCTTGGTCGAACGATGTGTAAAACCACCTCGTGCCCAGCACGCCGAGTTTGGTCACCTCGTAGGCATCCCCGCTCTGTTGGATGACTCCGAGCAGGGCGGCCGGGTCGCCGTCGAGAATTTGCGCATCTCGCACCAGCCATTCGGTCGAGGTGAGTTGCAGGATGCCGAGTTGCGCTACACGCAGTTTGTCCGCATCCGAAACGCCTTTGTTCGGGTTCACTTGCCGCCTCCGGGACGTTGTGGACTCTTAAGTACACATCCACTAACTCCCTCATTCAAGGGGTTGACAGCGCCCTCCTACACAACTCTCACCGCGCACCAAGGCGCACAGGTCGACGACTGAAAATCACACTACGTGTCCACGCGCCCGCCCCCGACATTCATCCCGGACACGGGCAAGGTCTTCAATCCCAGCTACGCCGAGACTGAAGACGGCTAGTTGCTGAGGTGCAGAACCTCTGCGGTGGCGGCGAGCGAGGCTGCGGCAGCGGCCGGATCGTCGGACAGCGTGGTGCCGTAGCTCGGGATCATCTGGCGGATGCGCGGCTTCCAACCCTCAATGCGGTCGGGGAAGCAACGAGCCAACAGGTCGACCATGATCGGCGCGGCCGTTGAGGCTCCCGGCGAGGCGCCGAGCAGGCCCGCGATCGATCCGTCAGACGAGGTAATAACCTCGGTGCCGAACTGCAGCACACCGCCGAGCTTGGCGTCTTTCTTCATGACCTGCACACGCTGGCCGGCCGTGATGAGCTCCCAATCGTCTGAGACTGCGGCGGGAATGAATTCGCGAAGGGCCTTGAGTTTGGCGTTGCGCGAGGCAAACACCTCGCCGACCAGATACTTCATGAGGTCGAAGTTGTGACGGGCGACCGCGAGCATCGGGCCGAGGTTGTGCGCGCGAATCGAGAAAGGCAGATCGAACCAGGTGCTGGTCTTCAGGAACTTCGGACTGAAACCGGCGTACGGACCGAATAGAAGCGACAATTCGCCGTCGACGACACGGGTGTCCAGGTGCGGCACCGACATGGGCGGGGCACCCTTGGCCGCTTTGCCGTAGACCTTGGCCTGATGCTGCGCGACGAGCTTGGGGTTGGTGGTGCGCAGGAACTGTCCGCTGATCGGAAAGCCTCCGAATCCCTTGATTTCGGGGATTCCGCTCTGCTGAAGCAGGGCGAGGGCACCGCCGCCGGCGCCGACGAAGACGAAGCGAGCGTTGATGGTGCTGCGGGTCTGTCCGACCTGACGCAGGAGTTTGATGCGCCACGTGGCATCCGCATTCTTCTTGAGGCCGACGACCTGCTCGTTCATATGCATCGTGACCCCGTGCTCTTCGAGGTTCTCGAACAACAAGCGGGTGAGGGCTCCGAAGTCGACGTCGGTGCCGCTCGCGATGCGCGTGGCGGCGATCTTCTGCCCGGCCGGGCGTTTGCGGGTGAGCAGAGGGGTCCAGGTGCCGATCTTGGAGGCATCATCGCTGAACTCCATACCGGCGAACAACGGCTGGGGCGCGAGCACGGCGTGACGCTTGCGCAGATACTCGACGTTGGCCTTGCCGTGCACGAAGGTCATGTGCGGGGTGGAGTTGATGAACTTGTTCGGCTCCGGCAGGGCACCGATCTGCACGAGGTGCGCCCACAGCTGGCGGCTGATCTGGAACTGCTCGTTGATGACAACGGCCTTGTCGGCGGTGACCGAACCGTCGGGTGCCTGCGGCATGTAGTTGAGTTCGCACAGTCCGGCGTGGCCGGTACCGGCGTTGTTCCAGGGGTTCGAACTTTCCTGGGCCAGCTCCCCGAGCCGCTCATACACCTCGATGCGCCAATCCGGCTGCAGCTCCTTCAGAAGCGTGCCGAGAGTGGCGCTCATGATGCCGCCACCAATAAGGACTACGTCAACGGTTCCCTGAGAATTCACACTGTCGAGTGTATCGCTGCGAGCGGATGCACCCGACCGGTCGGCATGTGCACCACTACTGACGTGCGGGCGGCTTGACGCTCTCGTAAGTCGCGAGGTACTGCTCCACCGAAATGCTCGCGACACAGCGGGCAATGATGTCCAGGTCGATATCAGCGAGGTTCCGAAAGCGCAGGCAGCTCTTGCCCATGTTCAGCTTCAATCCGGTTTCGGCCCACTCGGCCCGGAAAGCAGCATCCGCGTGCGGGTTGCCGTACAGCGCCATGAGGTAGAGGGAGTGGTAATTTTTCTGCGCGGCGAGGCTGACATAGGCCAGCGGTTGACCGTTGTAGGTGTTCGGATAGGTCGACAGCGGGATCACCCAACCGGGCATGCCGAAGCTCATTCCGAGCACGTAGCCGGGAGGCATCGCGTCACGCACGACATCGATCACCGGGTAGAGCACTGCTCGAGCGACGGGAGTGAGGTCATCGAAGTAATTCTCTACCGAGACCGGCACGGGCTGCATATGCACGGGACCGACGCTACCGCAGCGCCGGTCATCCGGGGTAAGGGATACTGGAATGCATGCCTTCAGAAAATGCCCAGCGGCGCGTCGCTGTCATCATCGAGGACGACGCCGACATTCGCAACCTGCTGGAGGCCGTTCTCGCTCAGGCCGGGTTTGAAGTGATCGCGACGGGCAACGGCCTCGATGGCATCGCCGCAGTGCGCGCCTACGACCCGATCGTGACGACCCTCGACGTGAGCATGCCCGGCATAGATGGCTTCGAAACGGCCAAGCGCATTCGCGTCTTCAGCCCCACCTACCTCGTCATGCTCACCGCTCGGGACGACGAAATTGACACCTTGCAGGGCCTCGAATCCGGCGCTGACGACTACGTGACCAAACCGTTTCGCCCTCGAGAGCTGCGCGCCCGCATCGAGGCGATGTTGCGGCGCCCCCGCCAGCCCGTCACAGCGGATGCCGCTGCCCCGACTGCCGTGCCCGCCAGCGACGTACCCGCCAGCGACGTACCCACCGGCAATGTGCCCGACGGCGATCCGCCGGCGCGGCAGCCCGTCTCCCCTCCCAGCGAGCCTGCGCCAACCAGCGCCGCACCGTCACGCGCTTTTCGACAGACTCCCGTCGCGTCCGCCCCCGTCTTCGTGCCGGCCGTGGACGCCGCGAGCCCGGTGATCGACGCCGGACCGCAGAACAGCTGGTTCGAACACAACAGCCTGCGATTGAATCCCGCCGAGCGCCTGGTGCAACTCTCCGGTGACCAGCTCGATCTGACCCGAACCGAGTTCGACCTGCTCGCGGCACTGCTCGAATCGCAGCGTCGGGTGCGTAGTCTGAACGATCTCGCCCTGTTACTGCGCGGCGGGGCCCACTCGAGTTCAGACCCGGTAAACGACGCGGATCGTCGCGCGGTGGAAGTTCACCTGGGTGATCTGCGGCGCAAACTCGGTGACAGCAACGCGACCCCGCGCTGGCTGGAAACAGTGCATGGCGGCGGCTACCGCCTCGCCGCCCACGAATAGAACGGCCAGACCAAGCACGGTGGCTATCTGGCGTTATGCCGTGACAACGCCAGGCAGGTGTCGGCGCCGACTGCACTGAGACCGGGCACCTGCTGCCGACAGCCGTGCAGATCCCGGCTCTTCAGGGAAGAGTGCAGCCTACTTGCGGTGCATTCCAGGAGCACGGTTTCGAGCGCCCGGGTGCTCGAACGAATGCTCAGCAGAACGATGTTGGCTTCCTCGATGTCGGCCGAGGCCAGCGCAGCGCGCAGGCGGCGCTCTCGATCGTGCCACAGGGCGAGGAAAGCATTCACGAACCGGTTCCGCGGCCCCTCGTCTCCTCCGAGATCGCCGTGTTGCCGCAGCAATAATGCCGAGTCGACGAGCGGATTTATGCCGGGCATCCGCTCGTAGCGGTGGCGTCAGGCTTCGGGAGGTTCACTCTGGCAAGTTTGATAGAACACCCCCGATCTAGGCGTAATGTGAATCCTCGGCACCTCAAGATCTGATCAAGATTCGACGCGACCGATCGCCGCCAGCTCGACAGCAATGTCGTTGCCGCCGTCGACCTTGACGGCATCAATGGCGGCGCTCACGGCGATGCTGAGCGAAGGCAAGTCGTACCCGTGGTCGAAGGTGTCGGCGATGCCGAAACTTGCGGTCAGCCGAATTTGCGCGCCCTCCTGCAACGGTTCGTCGACGAGAGCGGTCTGAATTCGTTCCGCTAACACGCGGGCTTCGGATGCCGACGCGGCACCGGCGAGCACCAGGAACCGGCCGCTGGCCCGGTGTCCGACGATCGAGAGCACCGGTGCGCTCTCGCGCAATTTGGTCGCGAACCGGGTGATCGCCTCATCGCCGGCGACCCGGCCGAAGACTGTATTGATCTCCGGCAGGTTGTCGATATCGGCGCCGATGAGGGCCAGTCCGAATTCGGTTTTTTTTGCGCGGTCCAGGTGGTCGGCGGCCGCCTGTGCAAACGCGGCGGCCGACAGTACGCCCGCCGCCGAGTGAATGCCGTCGGTCAGGTCGCCGACGGCGCTGCTCGATGACTGCTGGGCGCGGAGTGCCGAGACGGCGATGGTCATGATCACGACGAGGCACAGGCTGAGCACGGCGGCGTTGGCCGTGTTGAAATAGGTGAGAAACACCGCACCGGTCGCACCGTCGACGGTGAAGACAACGGCGCGAGCAGCGGCGGCCAGCGCTGCGATCCACAGGGCGATGGCCAGAATGCGTCCGTTCACGTTGCGGCGTAACCGACCGCGCACCGCTTCGAGAGCGCCGAGCGCCAACAGCACGGCAAGCCCGATCCACAATTCGACGGCTCCGGCCCAGCGGCCCGCTGATTCTCCGTGCAGCAGCGTCGCGGCGAATACGAGAACGCTGATCGCCGCGATCACCCAGAAGCCGTAGCTGCGTTGGCTGTTCAGGCGGAGCCCCGCCCACAGCGACCCGGCGGCGATGATCAACGCCACATTGGCCACGACGATGGCCCACCAGATCATTTGCCCGGCCTCGGACCCGGTGTGCGCGAGGGTGACCATGACTGCGGCGATGAAGCCCAAGCTCCAGACGCGGCCGACCGAATCGTTTCTAGTGAAGGCGGTATTCAGAATGAAGGAAACCCCGCACAATGCGACGACCACACCGTTCAGTACCAGCAGTGTCAGTGTATCCAGCTGCATGCGCTTACCCCTCGATTGATGTTCATAGTGTGCGCGGCAGCGTTGCGATCGCGGTGGTGCCCTTGCCGGGAGCCGATTCGAGCGTCAGGTCTCCCCCGTGCTGGCGGCAGATATCCCGGCTGATGCTCAAGCCGAGGCCGGTGCCGTGGATACTCGACCCGCGCACAGAATCGGCGCGGTAGAACCGATCGAACAGGTTCAGCTGCTCACCGGGCGTCATTCCGCGGCCGGTATCGGCCACGCGCAGCTCGATTTGCGTGACGGAATCGAGCAGGGTCACCTCAATGCGACCGGATGCGGCGTTGTACTTGATCGCGTTCGAAAATAGGTTGTCGATGACCTGGCGCAGGCGGAAGGCATCCGCTTGCAGCCGCACGGTGGGAAGTGCCACCAGCACAAACGTGATGTTGCGCTCGGCCGCGACCGGCCGCAACGACTCGATGGCGTCGGTGACTATCACCGAGAGATCACACGGTGCCAGGGTAATCGCAAGTTCATGCTTGGTAGCGGCGGCCGTGGAGAGCAGATCGGCTACCAGCGCCAGCAGGCGATCGGAGTTCTTCGATGCCACCTCGAGCATGCGCCGGGTCGACTGATCGAGTGCGGCGTCATCGAGGGCCAGCTCCAGATATCCCATGATGGAGGTCAGCGGGGTACGCAATTCATGAGAAACGGATGCAACCAGGTCGTCGCGGGCGCTGACCGCTCGCAGCTCGGCAGTAACCTCCCGCATGACCATGACACCGCCGTCGTAGTTCTCGTTTTCGTCGAAGATGGGCCGGGCAGAGATGAGCACAGCGGCCTGCTGTTTGTTCTGCTCTCCCACCCAGATAGTCATATGGTCGACTGTCTCACCGCGCATCGCCCGCTGGAAGGGGCGATCCTGCTCGGCATACGGGGTCACCTGGTCTTCGTAGTACACGTCCACGGAGGAAAGTTGACCGTCTCTGACCCCGAAGCGGGAGAACATCTCGCGTTGGGCCCGGTTGATGAAGTTCGGCTTGGCCTCGCGGCTGAATCCGACGACTCCGAAGTCGACGGTGTTAAAAATCTCGTCGAGGGTGCGTTCCTCGCGGCGGGTCCGACGCAGAGCCCCCTCAAACAAAACGGACTGTTGGGTGAGCAGAACACGTTGCGCATCGGTGCGCTTCGTGGTCATGTATGTCGTGGCGGCGACGAAGGCCAGCACGATGGGAACAATTGCCAGTCGCGGGATTTCACTGCTCGATGTCGACTCCTCCGGCAACAAGCCGGCTGTCCACAGCAGACCGGAAGCAAGTACGACGCCCCCGATGGCGCCACGGCCGCCGAAGTGAGTCGACAGCCAGATGATGGGAAAAACGAGCAGAAATGTTGTGCCGAGCCGCGGCT
>Ga0307487_1000939_pt1 | contig 21723 bp, 10 predicted proteins | sample CBIW12metaG_FD_203665 | JGI IMG/M metagenome (GOLD analysis project Ga0307487, IMG submission 203665) | Sea-ice brine microbial communities from Beaufort Sea near Barrow, Alaska, United States - CBIW 1.2 | ecosystem: Environmental > Aquatic > Marine > Coastal | place: USA: Alaska | collected... | reverse complement strand
TATCGGTCACGGTTAAAGTAACGGTATTGGAACCTACATTGGCACAAGTGAACGAATTAGGAGAAACGCTCATTGAATTAATTCCACAGTTATCATTCGATCCATTATTGATATCGGAAGCTGCAATTGAAACAGTACCTGAAGCATTCAACTGAACCGTGATGTTTTTTGCATTTGCGATCGGTGCAACATTGTCTTCAACCGTCACAATAGCTGTTTTAGATGAAACATTGCTATTGTTATCGGTCACGGTTAAGGTTACTGTATTAGCACCTACTTCCAAACAATCAAAATCGGTTTGGCTTAAGGCTAAACTTGCAATGCCGCAGGCATCATTCGAGCCATTGTTCACCGCTGCCGCCGTTGTGTAACCGTTTCCTGTTGCATCCAACTGAACCGTGACATCTTGTGCAATCACCACTGGATCTACATTGTCCTCTACCGTTACGGTAGCGTTTGCCGACGATACCTTGCCGTTGTTATCTGTTACTGTTAAGGTTACGGTATTGGCACCTACTTCAGAACAATTAAAAGCGGTTTGATTCAAGGCTAAACTTGCAATGCCGCTGGAGTCATTAGATCCGTTATCAACATCAGCGGCTGTTATGGTTGCATTGCCACTCGCATCAAGTTGAACGGTTATATCTTTAGTAAGAACTGTTGGATCTAGATTATCATTATCATAAGGACCTGAATTAGAGTTTTTTTCTAAAGAATTAAGAGATTTAAATATTAGCTCATCTGAAAAAGGCGATTGAATTTTCTTCTTAAAATTCGATTTTAAATAAAAACGAAGAGAATAAGGATTTAACTTATAGAATATTCGCTTTGAAATATTCAAATAATTTTTATCCTCCAATAATGGAAATGTGCTTTTAATGAAATTTCGAAAAATAGAGGACACCTCATAATTTGAAACTTTAACAGATGAAACATTAGTACCAGTTTCTGGAGGGGTAAGTGAAGATGAAATTGTATTAGCATAAGTAGTAAAATACGAACCTATTATCAATAAACTTAATAGTACGTTTCGAATCTTTGGGATAATTTTTCCCATAGGCCTAAATTATTAATGTAAAGTTAAAATTACATTAATAATTTAGAATTAAGCTAAGTGTTTTTGAGCTAATCGATGAAAAACTCTTTTTTTTTACAACAAATGGCGTATGATAAGTGTTTGTTGATTAAATGTCAGTTATTTACTGTTAATTATTAATAATTATTTTTTTGCTGATTATTTTACCCTCGGCATAAACCTTAAGCAAATACACCCCGGAACTATAATTTCCAACCTTTAGTTTTATTTCTTTATTCTGAGGGATATTTGTATAATTCTCGATTAGATTACCGTTTAAATCGAATAGATATACGCTGGTAATAATGAGCTTATCCGGATTCAGGATCTGAATTTCCCTTAAGTTGTAAGCGTGTTTTATGGATAAAGTTGTGAAATCTGTTTCCGGAACTTCAATTATTGGTCCTTCTTCTCCGGGTTCCCCAACAATTGGCCCTTCAACAACGGGTGGCTCTTCTTTAAAGAATATTATCTCAAACCGGTCGTGAATATATCCTGGTTCTGAATTGGACACATATGGACCTGCTTTGAGGTCGTGAATGCTGTCTTTTAATTTGTCATTTAAATAAACATTCATTTCTGCCGGAGCATTTTCCAGGGTGTCTATCCTTATCATAAACTCCTTGTTCTCTTTAATTTTAACTCCCAGGGGTAAAACCTGGTCTTTGTCAAAATTTGGCACGCCCTGGATCACCAACTGATTATCTCCCTGTATCCAGTACATGTCCTCAACGTTATTGTCAAATAATAAAGCGTCATATCCCATATCAAAGCCATTGGTAGTATATGGAATTGCCCCAACCAAAATTTGCCTGTGATAACCAACCGGAGATTTAATTGAAAGCCTAATCCTTTTTACCTCACCTGTTTTTTCCTTACCGGTTTTAATGACTATTTCAGGTTTTAAGAAAATTGAATTATCTGATAGAATAGCCTCGCGTTTAAATGTTCTTTGACTATTTTTAAATTGAATGCTTCCTCCGCTTCCTCCGCTTGAATTTATCAAAAATGCCTGTCCTACTGGAATATTTTGTTTTGGAGGCTTAGTACTTGAGAGAGTTGGATCGGCATTATTTATTCTATCGTCATTTGAAATGGCGGGTACCCCAACCGGTGAAGTCAAATTTAAAACAGCATAACCTCCAATATATTCTTTTAAAATATGATTTAATTTCTGGAAATGATCCCAGAAATAAAGGGCACCGTCAAAAAGGGCTAAATTATTACGTATAAATTCATGTCCATCAAAAGTCGAAGGATATGGATTTCCTATCAAATAATTTTGATCTGCAGCTATGGGAAGTACAAAATCGCCATTATGAGGTTTTCCTCTAAACGTATAATTTTGTTCGGCATCTATACTGGCTCCACCATCTGTACCTTTCATGGTAAAGCCTTCGCCTGTTTTTAAAGTGCCGTTTTCAAGAATGTGATCCCATTCTGCATAAATATTAGCTGATGCAGGCGAATAGCCCCATAACCAATAGGTGCTTATTGTAATAGGATTTGTTCTTGCGCCATCTGCTGCCCAATAGGCTGGCTTGAAATTTATAGGTTTTGGTGTTGAAAAATCAGTTCCATCCATTAGAACAGATTTCACATTATAAAGAGCGTTATTTGGCTCTCCTTGCTTACTAACCGGTGAAGACCAGTAATTGTACACAAAACTATTGCGTTTTCCCTGTTGGTCACGCTCCAAATATCCGGCACTTGCCTCATCCAAAATACTACCGGGATCTTGTAAAAGCTGGGATTCACCTTCCAGATCTATAATTCCGTCTAATTTTAAATAATGTGTAACACGCAAAAATTGTCCTGAATTATATTCGTTTGCAGTACTTCCGGGATTCATCATATTTAATTTTCCAGTTTCAGAAATAAGTCCCAAAACGGTAATATCTTTTTTTGTAGATTCTATATTATGTCTGGTTCTAACAATATTCCATTCTATGGGAGTTCCGTTAACTCCATTACTATTGGGATCATCCCAAACAGAAGGACGTAACCAAGTGGTATTTCCACCAGTCTCCCAATCTCCAATACTTCCAGAAATATAAGGCATTGGTGCAGTGTTTTCCTGGTTGGTTGTCATATTATTTAATCTTCCGGGAACGGCAGTATTGGCAAGGTCTGGAGTTGATCCATTCGCTGGCAATAGGGCAGCTGCAAAAGTTACCAGATTGGCAGGATCCGGGATTTTGGAAATCAATCTGTAATATCCTGCCAAATCCCCAAAAACCAATCCGCCCGGAACGGGCATTGGGACTTCAACACCTATGTTGGCGGCATTTTGTAAATGCTGGTTCATCATAAAGCGTATTTGATCCTGGGTGATATTTTTATTCCAGATCCTGACTTCCTCGATCCAACCGGAAAAATAATTTTCAGGTTTGCCAGAGGTGGAATTCCATCTTGCTCCAATGAGAATTCTGGATCCGCCTTTTCCAGATCCCGCGCTACCAATTTGAATTCCATCTATATATACTATACCGTTTGAAACGGCAACATGATACCAGCGGGTATTTGGGATTACTGTGGAAGGAAGATCTGCCATCTTTATTTCAAAGTTTGGACCGCTTATAATAGTTCCGGTAGAACTTTTAGGGCGTATCCAGACTTCTATACTATAAGTTCCGGTATATGTTGTGCCAAGATCTACATAATCGTCAACCCCATCAAAATCTAAAGTTGTACAATCTTTTAACTGAACCGGGGTTGGAGTGGATACAGGAAGGCAATTATTGTTTTGAACTATTTTGCCTCTTGAGGCAACATCAAAATAATCATCAGGATAGACCGAGGTAGAATTAAGTTTCCATGTGAATGTAAAATCACCTGAATTTATTGCTTCGAAACTGGCATTCGGGTTGTTTTTAGGACTTAACGTACTATTGCTATCCGAATTAGTTAAAGTATAGGTAGTGGGATTAGCTATAGCACCAGCGTGAGTAATTACCCATTCGCCAGTATAGCCATCTGGTGTTGGATAGCTTACCACATTTCCCCCAAAAGCACCTACAGCATTGGAAGTTAAGTTTACTGTGTAATTTCCACATGTGCCTGCAATTGCTGTAATAGTGGTTGTATAACGATCGAAAATAAAAACTCTGATTGTCTGGGAATTTTCTACAGTGCTGCAATTTTGACCATTTGAATCCAGGATAATGGAAGTTCTCACCTCGAATTTGTTCCATCCAATTAACTTTGGTTCCCATTGTTCTGAATTATTATTTCCAATAAATTCTCCATTAGGAAAATTTACAGGATTACTATAATCTCTCCATTCCAGGCTAATATCCTGTGGACCTTCCGGAACCTTAATATTATCGACCGCCCAAACATCGCCATCTATTTTACCTTGAAAATTAAAGCGAATTCTAAGGTTAGGCGGTCCCAGATAATTTCCGAGATCTATAACCATTTTATTTTTTGGCCTGGATATTGGATTTCCATCTCCAAAGCTGGTGTAGTTGCCACTACTTCCTGTATTTATCGTTCCATCACCAGTAATGGAAAATAATACGTTGGTATAAGTAGAGCCGCCATTTGTAGAAATTTCAACACTAATTTTTGCCCCTGCAGTGAGATTATAGGCTTGATCAAAAGTTAGTATAGCTTCATCTAATCCTGTTAACGCAAATACAGGGGTTTCCATAGTTGAAGTGCGATTTCCAGTCACCATAGCAAAACCTTTATTTCCGGAATTTCCGGATGAAGAGTCCCAGTCTACCATAGTGCCAAGTGAAGTTATAGGATTTGGAATATTAGCGGTAAAAACCTTTGCATTGCCACCATGAGGGCTCATTAATCCCCATTCGGACATCCTCCCATTATTAAGTCCGCCATCAAATTCACCCGAACTAAATTTCCATCCTTGATTTTTTATACCGGCATTATCAAATGCTCCGCCTTCAAATTTACCGTAGTTTTCTCCATAACCAGTGCTGGAACTTAAGGTTACTTTTTCACCTTTACAAACCACAGGCGGCTCTACTTTTACTGGAGCAGGTTTAATATTCGATGGTATTATACTTAAGATTGCGGTTTGAGATAGTGCTTTTTGGGTACAGCCCCCATTGCTAATTTCAACTAGAAAAACCATGGATTCATTAACTCCCAATGCAAAAATTTCAGCTGCGGTCAATGTTGTTACATTACTAGGAGTAATTGTGATCCAGCTGCCAAGAGGTAAAGTTGAGGCTTTTCTGTATTTCCATACGATGCCTGTACCGCTGTGACCTGATAAGGTTATATCAGACAAGCTATTACTTGAAGCTGGACTTACACAAGTTAAATAAATACGTTCATTATTTTTTGTGAACAGCAAATTACCTCCCACGGGAGCGGGGTCAACTTTAATAGTTCCTGTTGCAGTTACCACACTACATCCGCCAGTTAGAGTGATGATATAATTAGATGTAATACCTGCTACAGTAGGTGTGCCACTAATAGTAACAATATTACCTGCCCAATTGCCTGTTATACCAGCTGGTAACCCTGAAAAAGAAGCTCCGGTAGCACCTGTGGTTGCATACTTAATATTCGTTAGCGGTGTATTGATACATAACGTCTGACTGTTTGTTCCTGCAGCTGAGGTAAGGCTAATTGTATTATTTGGGTTAACATTGATAGTTCCTATTACAGTTACCACACTACATCCGCCAGTTAGAGTGAGGGTATAATTAGATGTAATACCTGCTACAGTAGGTGTTCCACTAATGGTAACAATATCGGCTGCCCAACTTCCTGTTACACCAGCTGGTAATCCTGAAAATGAAGCTCCGGTAGCACCAGTGGTTGCATACTTAATATCCGTTAGCGATGTATTGACACATAACGTCTGAGTGTTTGTTCCTGCAGCTGAGGTAAGGCTAATTGTATTAATTGGATTGACATTAATAGTTCCTGTTGCAGTTACCACACTACATCCACCAGTTAGAGTGATAGAATAATTAAATGGACCACCTGCTACAGAAGGTGTTCCATTAATGGTAACAATATCGGCTGCCCAACTACCTGTTACACCAGCTGGTAATCCTGAAAATGTGGCTCCGATAGCACCAGTGGTTGTATACCTAATATCCGTTAGCGGTGTATTGATACATAACGTTTGAGTGTTTGTTCCTGCAGCTGAGGTAAGGTTGACTGTATTATTTGGATTGACAGTAATTGCCCCTGTTGCAGTTACCACACTACATCCGCCAGTTAGAGTGATGGTATAATTAAATGGACCACCTGTTACAGAAGGTGTTCCATTAATGGTAACAATATCGGCTGCCCAACTACCTGTTACACCAGTTGGTAATCCTGAGAAAGAAGCTCCGGTAGCACCAGTGGTTGTATACTTAATATCCGTTAGCGGTGTATTGACACATAACGTCTGCGTATTTGTAGCTGCAGCTGAGGTAAGGCTAATTGTATTATTTGGGTTAACTTTAATAGTTCCTGTTGCAGTTACCACACTACATCCGCCAGTTAGAGAGATGGTATAATTAAATGGACCTGTCATAGTAGGTGTTCCACTAATGGTAACAATATCGGCTGCCCAACTACCTGTTACACCAGTTGGTAATCCTGAAAAAGAAGCTCCGGTAGCACCAGTGGTTGCATACTTAATATCCGTTAGCGGTGTATTGACACATAAAGTCTGACTGTTTGTTCCTGCAGCTGAGGTAAGGTTAACCGTATTATTTGGATCGACTTTAATAGTCCCGCTTAAAGAAACACTTGTACAGCCTCCGGTTGTTGTTACGGTATAGTTAAGAGTTCCAGCTACCGTGGGAGTTCCACTAATAGTGAATTTTCCCGCATTGTAAACTCCAGTTACTCCTGTAGGCAATGCCCCTTCACTAATAGAAGCTCCTGTAGAACCACCTACAGTATAAATTATTGGAGTAATTGCAGTACTGATGCATTTTATTTGATTGTCGGATCCTCCTGCGGAGGTTAAACTCATTGTAGAAATTGGGTTGACTTTTAAAGTTGCAGGATTTGAAATAGTTTGGGAGCATGTACCTCCCGGGCTGCTAATTACTACATCATAACTTCCGGCATTATTAGTAGATGCACCAGTAAAAGTTAAGGTGTTTGTTGTTGCTCCTGAAATAATTCCACCGTTGGAAATTGGAATTCCTCCTTTTCTCCATACATAACTCGAAATATTACCTGTAGCTGTAACTGAGAATGATGAGGTATTGCCTTCACAAACTACTAACCCATCAGGTTGGGTGGTGATATCTATATCCTGGTTTACATTGAGAACCGCAGGTTCAGAAGTGATATTAGCACAAGGTGCTTCTCCTTTAATAACAACGGTGTAGATTCCTGCATCAGATACGGCAGCCTGACTAATATTTAAGGTAGCAGTCGTAATTCCGGTCGTAACACCGTCTTTGAGCCATTCGTAGGTTAGGCCTGTACCAGTAGCAGTTACAGAAAAACTAACCGGGAAGCCGGAACAAATATTTTGAGTTGAGGCAGGTTGAACGTTGATGGTTACTACCTTATTTACGTTCAGCACCGAATTCAGTGAAGTGACTGGTGAACAAGGGGATGTTCCGCTTATAACTACAGTGTAAGTAGCTGCATCCGTAGTGCTTACATTGGGAATTGAATACGTATTTGAGGTTGCCCCCGGAATATTGGTTCCTCCTTTTTTCCACTGATAACTTAAACCTGTTCCTGTTGTAGTAACGCTAAAATTTGCAGTATTTCCTGAACATAATGTTTGAGTGGCCATTGGTTGAACAGTAATAGCCACCGACTCGTTTATATTAAGTACTGCATCCTGCGAAGTGACTGGTGAACAAGGTGATGTTCCACCTACAACCACAGTGTAAGTAGCTGCATCGGTAATGCTTACATTTGAAACGGAATACGTATTTGAGGTTGCACCTGGAATATCTGTTACACCCTTTTTCCACTGATAACTTAGGCCTGTTCCTGTTGCAGTAACACTAAAGTTTGCTGTACTTCCTGAACACAATGTTTGTGTTGCCGTTGGTTCAGTTGTAATAACTACTGCCTGATTTACATTGAGCACTGCATTCAGTGAAGTGACTGGTGAGCAAGGGGATGTACCGCTTATAACCACAGTGTAAGTCCCTGCATCTGCTGTACTCACATTAGGAATTGAATACGTATCGGATGTTGCACCAGAAATATTTGTACCTCCTTTTTTCCACTGATAATTTAGACTCGTTCCTGTAGCGGTAACGCTAAAATTTGCAATACTTCCTGAACACAATGTTTGTGTGTCAGTTGGATGTGCAGTGATAGTAACTACCTGATTTACATTAAGCACAACATTCTGTGAGGTGACCGGTGTACAGGGTGATGTTCCACTTACAACCACTGAGTAAATAGCTGCATCGGCAGTACTCACATTGGAAATTGAATAGGTGCTAGATGTTGCTCCCGGAATATTTGTTCCTCCTTTTTTCCACTGATAACTGAGTCCTGTTCCTGTTGCAGTTACACTAAAATTTGCTGTACTTCCCGAACATAATGTTTGTATGGCAGCTGGCTGTGCAGTTATGGCTATTGCCTGGTTTACAATGAGAACTGAATTCTGTGAGGTGACCGGTGTGCAAGGTGATGCCCCGCTTACAACCACAGTGTAAGTTGCTGCATCGGCAGTACTTACATTAGGAATTGAATAGGTGCTGGATGTTGCACCTGTGATATTAGTTCCTCCTTTTTTCCACTGATAGGTGAGCCCTGTTCCTGTTGCTGTAACACTAAAGTTTGCAGTACTTCCTGAACACAAGGTTTGGGTTGTTATTGGTTCTGAAGCGATGGAAACAGGTTGATTCACGGATACTGCAATAGTTGCTGTACCTGGTACATTGGGACAACCTGTACCCGTTGGGGTGTTGGTTGTTATAGTTAAATTTACGTTTCCACTAGAGATGGAGGGAGTATAAGTGGCACTTACAGTTTTAGGATTAGTTCCTGAGGTAACTATATTTGAAAAAGTACCGCTTGGTGCGGACCAAGTACCTGATGCAGCATTGCCAGTTAGCGTTCCCACTACTGTTATGGAACCACCTGAACAAACTGATTGGGAATTTGGAGAAACAGTTACTCCATTGAAAGTATTTACATTGATTTTATCAGTTTTACTATTATTGTTACCACAAGGATTAAAAGCTTGAACGGTTATATCCTGGTTATTTCCAATTACAGCTCCTGTACTTACAGATACAGTGATGTTATTAGTTCCTGCTCCTGATGTTATGGAAAATCCGATAGGTAAAGTCCAAGTATAATATTCCGTATTGTTAATTGCTGTAACTGAGATATCCATTGGGCCAGGTGGACATATTGATTTAACAATTGTTATTGGGTTTCCTGTCCAGTTGGAAGGAGATCCGCTAAATGCCGTCATTACAATATTGTTACTTGTGGCAGTTGCCGGAGAAGGACAAATTGCATTTGATGTCATCACCACCGAAATTTGAGAACCGTTTGCAAGTGAATTAGCAATATATATGGCACTATTAGTTCCGACATTTGTTCCTCCATTTTTCCATTGGTAAGATGGAGAAGCTCCACCATTCACCGGTGTTGCTGTAAATGTAACAGGGGTTGAACCTCCCGAGGCAGTCGTGCAAATATTAGTTGAGGTTGAAGTAATTGTTACTGAAGGGGTAACAGTGGGGGTAATTGTTACAGTAACAGGTTTTATATCAAAGCAACCAGCTGTAGTTGTTCCTTTAACGTAATAAGTACCTGCGCCAGCTGCTGTTGGTGTGCTAAAGGAGGATGTTGCGCCTGCATTTGTCCAGTAGGTATAGGTTAATCCTGCAGTTGATCCAGCTGTTACTGCGGAGGCTGTTAAATTTACAGTGGACGGTGAACACACTGGAGATGGATTTGTAATTGTAAGTGTTGGTGGTGGATTTACAGTTACAGTAACAGGTTTTATGTCAAAGCAACCTTCTGAAGTTGTTCCTTTAACGTAATAAGTACCTGCGCTAGCTGCAGTTGGCGTGCCATAGGAGGATGTTGCGCCAGCATTTGTCCAGTAGGTATAGGTTAATCCTGCAGTTGATCCAGCTGTTATAGTGGAGGCTGTTAAATTAATAGTAGACGGCGAACACACTGGAGATGGATTTGTAATTGTAAGTGTTGGTGGTAGATTGACTGTTACAGTAACAGGTTTTATATCAAAGCAACCTGTTGCAGTTGTTCCTTTAACGTAATAAATCCCCGCGCCAGCTGCTGTTGGTGTGCCAAAGGAGGATGTTGCGCCTGCATTTGTCCAGTAGGTATAGGTTAATCCTGCAGTTGATCCAGCTGTTACAGCGGAGGCTGTTAAATTTACAGTGGACGGTGAACACACTGGAGATGGATTTGTAATTGTAAGTGTTGGTGGTAGATTGACTGTTACAGTAACAGGTTTTATGTCAAAGCAACCTTCTGAAGTTGTTCCTTTAATATAATAAGTACCTGCGCCAGCTGCAGTTGGCGTGCCATAGGAGGATGTTGCGCCTGCATTTGTCCAGTAGGTATAGGTTAATTCTGCAGTTGATCCAGCTGTTATAGTGGAGGCTGTTAAATTAATAGTAGACGGCGAACACACTGGAGATGGATTTGTAATTGTAAGTGTTGGTGGTAGATTGACTGTTACAGTAACAGGTTTTATATCAAAGCAACCTGTTGCAGTTGTTCCTTTAACGTAATAAATCCCCGCGCCAGCTGCTGTTGGTGTGCCAAAGGAGGATGTTGCGCCTGCATTTGTCCAGTAGGTATAGGTTAATCCTGCAGTTGATCCAGCTGTTACAGCGGAGGCTGTTAAATTTACAGTGGACGGTGAACACACTGGAGATGGATTTGTAATTGTAAGTGTTGGTGGTAGATTGACTGTTACAGTAACAGGTTTTATGTCAAAGCAACCTTCTGAAGTTGTTCCTTTAATATAATAAGTACCTGCGCCAGCTGCTGTTGGTGTGCCATAGGAGGATGTTGCGCCTGCATTTGTCCAGTAGGTGTAGGTTAATCCTGCAGTTGATCCAGCTGTTACAGCGGAGGCTGCTAAATTTACAGTAGACGGTGAACACACAGGTGATGGATTTGTAATTGTAAGTGTTGGAATAGGATTTACCGTTGTAGCTATACTATTAGTGCTGATAACAGGATTCCCTGCACCACAATTTGCAATATCAGAAGTTAAAACAACACTAACAACAGAACCAGTTTGAAGAGTAGATGTGGAATACGTATTAACCGAACTATTTACTCCAACATTTAATGCATTTACTCTCCATTGGTATAAAGGATTGCTACCGCCATCTGTGGGAGTTGCCGTAAAAGTTACCAAATCGCCTGCGCAGATAACATTGTCAGCATCACTGGAAGAAATTGAAAGACTGGCACTACACTGCCCAAACCCACTAAAAGGATTCAGAAAAAATAAGGAAAGCGCAAATAATACAGAAAGTAAATTTTTCTCCATAGCCGTGTGGTATTAGAACTTTCAATTAACGTTTGGGGGAGAAAATTGCGAATGATTAAATTCCTTGTAATGCTTTGGGGGAAACTTGTAAGCTTTTGGGGGGGAGCTTGTAATGCTTTTGGGAAAAGCTATTTAATAATCCAAAATTACGGCAATATATTATATGATTAGAAGCTTTTCGGTAAAGGGTGAAGATAATCGATATAAATATTATTTTATCAGAAAAAAATCTAATTAACTGATAATTAACAAGGTATAGACTACAAAAATTTTGATAATATTTAATGGATCAAGGCTAAGGGGTGGAAAGTGAAGGGTAAAACGTGTAGGATGGAGAATGAAAAGTGAAGTTTTAAATTTTGATTGAAACAGCCAAAATAGGATTGAATATTAACCCTGTAAACCAAAAATCGTTAATCCTTGTTCGATAATTAGAACAAGGACCAACGATTTTTGGTTTTAGATATTAAAAAAGGTAAAATTTATAAGAAAAAATTATTCTCCCATAAACGGATACCTGTAATCTGTTGCAGGAACAAAAGTTTCCTTGATAATGCGGGGAGAGGCCCAACGCAATAAGTTGAGCATAGAACCCGCTTTGTCGTTGGTTCCACTCGCCCTGGCACCTCCAAAAGGTTGTTGGCCAACTACGGCTCCGGTACACTTATCGTTGATATAGAAGTTTCCGGCAGCATTTTGCAAGGCTTTTGTGGCTTGTGCGGCGGCATATCTGTCTGTAGAAAGCACAGCTCCTGTCAACCCGTAAATACTGGTTTCATCAATTAATTTCAGGGTTTCTTCCCACTTTTTATCCTCGTAAACATAAATAGTCATTACGGGTCCGAATAATTCGGTTTCCATAGTGGAATATTTAGGGTTTGTAGTTAATATCACGGTTGGCTCTACAAAATAACCTTTGGATTTGTCGTAATTTCCTCCTACAATTATTTCGGCATCCTCATCTTTTTTAGCCTGGTCAATGTAACTTGCCAATTTATCAAAAGAGCCTTGATGAATAACCGCGGTGATAAAATTGGTCATATCTTCCGGAGAACCCATTTTGAAGGAATTCACATCATCCACTAAAAATTTCTTAACATCTGCCCAAAGGCTTTTTGGGATATATGCCCGGGATGCGGCACTGCATTTTTGGCCTTGAAATTCAAAAGCTCCCCTTGCGATCGCGGTTGCAACTTGTTTTGCAACTGCGCTGGGGTGGGCCAGGATAAAATCTTTTCCGCCAGTCTCACCTACAATTCTGGGGTAAGTTTTGTAAATATTGATGTTGTTCCCTATTTTTCCCCAAATCCCCTTAAAAACAGGAGTACTTCCTGTAAAGTGGATCCCGGCAAAATCCGGACTTGCAAGGACGGTATCGGTGATCATTACGGGGTCTCCCATCACCATATTGATCACCCCATCCGGAACTCCGGCTTCTTTAAAAACTTCCATGATCACCTGTGCAGAATAAACCTGATGGTCACTGGGTTTCCAAATAACGGTATTTCCCATTAAGGCAGCGCTGGCGGGTAAGTTTCCTGCAATAGCAGTAAAATTAAAAGGGGTGATCGCATATACAAATCCCTCTAAAGGACGGTATTCCATTCTGTTCCAAACTCCAGTGGAAGATTCCGGCTGATCTTCGTAGATCCGGGCCATATATTCCACATTAAAAGTTAGAAAATCAATCAATTCACAAGCAGAATCAATTTCAGCCTGAAAGATGGTTTTTGACTGCGCGATCATGGTAGCGGCATTTATCCTGGCTCTGTATGGGCCAGCAATTAAATCGGCAGCTTTTAGAAAAACGGCAGCGCGTTGTTCCCATTCCATATCTGCCCACTGTTTTCTTGCCTCCAGCGCGGCGGCAATGGCTTGTTCTATATGTTTCTTTTTTGCTTTGTGGTATATTCCTAAATTGTGTTTGTGGTCATGTGGAGGATGCATGGTGGCGGTGTCACCGGTCTTTATTTCTTCTGAACCTATATATAAAGGCACCTCCATTTTCGTGTTGAACATATCTTTGTAAGTGAGCAACACTTCTTCCCGTTCTGGTGTTCCCGGAGCATATGATTTTATTGGTTCATTTACTGCTGTTGGAACTTGAAAAAATCCTTTTCCCATAATTATTTATTTTGTTTTTATGATTTCAATATACGATCGCAATATAAAAAAATTTAACCGACTTTCCCTGACCCTGTTACCTGGAATTCCCGATAGGATTTATTTTTGTAAGTTGCAATCACTGCAATAGACTTAGTGAATATGTGTACAGTTACTTTAATTCCAACAGCAACATTTGAGAAAGGTTTTGTTTTAACTTCCAACCGCGATGAAGCTGCGGGAAGGGAAGCTATCGCTCCACAATTTTATACTGAAAATTCTGTAAAAATGCTTTATCCCAAAGATAAAGAAGCCGGTGGAACCTGGATAGGAATTAGCGAGCGGAAAAGACTGATCTGCCTTCTTAACGGTGAATTTGAAAACCACATCAAAAATAAGGCGTACCGGTTAAGCAGGGGAGTGGTGGTAAAAGATTTATTGGCTGCCGAAAAAATAGATAAGGCTATTTCAGATTATGATCTGGATCAAATTGAACCCTTCACCATCATTTTAGTAGATTGGAAGGAACAGCTTCGGTTTGTGGAACTGGTTTGGGACGGAAAGCAAAAGCATATTAAAGAGTTGGAACTAAAAAGTCACCTTTGGTCTTCTTCGTCATTATATACACAGGAGATGAAAAAGAAACGGGCACAATGGTTCTTGGATTTTCAGAATAATAATCAACTCTTCCCGGAAAATTTACTTGAGTTTCACCAATCGGCCGGAGTCGGAGATAAAAATATCGATTTGGTAATGGACAGAGGCTTTGTCAAAACCCAAAGTATTACCCAAATTGTAAATTCTTCAGATGCAACCGGGATGACCTATAAAGATCTTCAGAACAATAGATTTTCAGAAATAAATTTTAAAATGAAATAAAAAATTCAGCTTTAATTTAAAGCAAAGGTCGCGCTTAATTTGAAGGAAGGAATAGCGACCTTAAATTTCCTGGTAGAAGTAAAGTTTACCATATTGTAATAACCGCTCATTGCCCCAAAGGGAGATGTAAGCAAGCAACCACTGTTGTATGTATAAGATTCCCCAGGTTTTAATACCGGTTTTTTGCCAACAACACCTTCTCCCTGAACAATTTCGGTTTTGTTCAACGCGTCCTTAATCTTCCAGAAACGCGAGCTAAGCTGCACAGAATCTTTGCTTTGATTCTCAATAGTGATTCTGTAGCCAAAGGCGAAGTGTATTTTATAGTTCTTATAAAATGTACCTTCGAAGTTGGTTTCAACCGAAATTTTAATACCGCTGGTGACCTGTTGTGTCATAATTAATATATTGCAAAGGAGGCTATGAGAGATATAATAGATGCAATTACAGCTAAAATAAGAAATATTCCATTTAAAATCACGAATTTAACAAGAGTTTTAAATCTGCCTTGTCCGTAGAAATTTTTTAAAGCCCTATAAAGGTAAAAAAGGAATAGCAGGATAAGTAGTCCAAAAACAGAATCCCAGTTAAAAAGATTACTTAAAATTAAGGAAATCCCCATGAGTACAAAGAATATAGTTTGCACATGGAACGTGAAAACGAGATGTTCCATATAATTAAAAGGTCTTCTCCAATATAGCAACCATATAAAAAGAGCGAAAACAGGAAGATAAAAGAATATTATTAATGGTAATTTATTTATAAAATATCCTACAAATATTTCAGGATTTCTTAGAATTGTATTCCAGTCGACTATTTTTTTGTATACCCACCGATTGTAAGAGGAATTGTGATGTTCTAAACTGTCTAAGGCTATTGTAGGATTAGAAATAGCGGTTTCTTTATGGAAATGGTCATAAAGATTCAATTGCTTTTGAACTGAGGTTGAAAAAGGAAGGCTGTCCAGTTTTTCCTGTGAAAAATAAATATTTTTATAAGTTTTTTTCGAATTTCCCTCCTCTTTCAATAGAAGGTTATCTACACTTAAAGCTGAGTTTCCAATTGAAGGGACGTTTTTTAAATCGGTTCTTAATTTTTCAAGTTCTTCCGGGCTCAAATCTTGTACATCTTTAGTGATATCATCGCCAATATATCCAAAATCTTCCATGTTATTGGAAAAACTCCAGATGATAAAGAAAATAATTGAGACACTTAAATAAAACCGAAATGGGTTGGCATAACGCTCACGTTTTCCCTGGATATAATCTTTTGAGATTCTCCCCGGATGGAACAACATAGTACTTAAAGTTCTTCTGAAGCGGGAATCGTACGCAAAAAAGTTTGCGAAAAATTCATTAAAAAAATCCGTAAAAGAAAGTTTTTTAATGCTGTTTAATTGTCCGCAGTTTGGGCAATATTTATCACTAATATCCAGTGGATGCTCACAATTTAAACAACTTGTTCCACGATACCTGGTCAAAGATCGAATACTTTTCATAACCTGGAAAAAATTAATTTAAAACAATTAATTAGTGATATTTATGGAATTGGCGCTGCCAAGTCCTATAATTTTATCAAAGCGTGAACCTAAATCCCTGAAGTAAACCAACACCTGGTAATCATTTTCGGTTTTATCAAAATTTCCGCTGAAGAAACCTTGATCAATCGAACCATCTTTTCTTAAGAGCACATATTTGTAGTTGTAGAATCCTTGTTTAAATAATTGTGCGTTTTCATACAATCCGGATAATTTATTGTAGGTCATCAAGGTAGAAGCGTCCAATTCAAAATTATTGAAAGCTCCGTAAATATGAATTTCATCACCATCCAATGGATCAAAATTTTGAAGACTAAAATGAGTCCAGATATAGTCGGCTTCTATACTGGAATTAATTCCCTGTAAAGTTCGGATAACAAACTGTCCATTAATATCAGGGTTATAGGTGTAAGGTTCGGTATCCCTGGATCTGTTCGTAAATAAGTAATGGTGGTAAAGATCCAGCAGTTCAACCCTGTTGATACTTATAGTGGAAGAACGAACATCTTTACTGTCAAAATTCAAATACTCGTTTCCTGCCCAAAAAGCGGTTTGTTGATCATACTTATAAATGAGCTGATTACCAATATTGTATTGTGGTTTTGTATCCTTTATAGCAGTTTTTAAATTGTGGTTTTGAAGAATGACGATTTTTACCGTTTGTTCCGGATTGCGCAGCAACATTTCCGGAGAATCCACGCTGAAATTGACCACCTGTTTGGTATTGATAAAGTTGAGGTTTCTGGATCTTTTTACTGTGACAGCTACCTGGGTAAGAGGTTGATAAATCATAAATTTTCGGGAAAACACCAGTTCTTTGTTGCTGTTGAAAACCTTCAGCATATAGTTACCGCTAACTTTAAGGCCCTGGGTATCGGTATTTGGAATTGTTAATTTATAGTGGGTGTAGGGCTGAAGAGTGTTGAAGGAATTGGTGTAATTAGAGATGCGCGTGTCATCAAATCCTTCCATGTATTCAGATTTCACTAAATCAGAGGGGCTCCAGTTATAATTATAATGATTTACAGTATAATAATAATCCGCTTCATCCCCAATGATGTCGTCAAATTCCAGGGTTAAATTTTCTCCTAATTGAACAATGGGATTTCCCGTAATATTAGAATTGCCTGTAAATCCAATGCTTTTGATGTAGTTTGGGGCAAGAGTTTCATCCTGAATCTGACCAAAAATGAAGCCTGTCCAAAATATAAGCATCAAAAGGGAAATGTTTCTCATTAATTTTCAATATTTTTAATCGTCCAATACAAATTTTATTCTCTTAAGTTTAAGCTACTTACCTGTCCTAATAAAAAGTTAAAAATTATATAGGTTCTTTGGGAGTTATAGGGTTAAAATTAGTAAATTTGTTGACTTAAAAAAAATAATTCTAAATATACTCCATCCTATGTCAAAAGACATTCGAATTAAAAGAGGACTCTCTCTAAAATTAAAAGGGGAGGCGGAAAAACAAATTGTTGATGCCCCAAGGTCCAAGACCTACGCCATCAAACCCACAGATTTTCACACAATTATTCCAAAAATGGTTATTAAAGAAGGAGAAAAACTTCTTGTCGGGGATGTACTGTTCTTTTCAAAATATTGCGAGGAACTTAAATTCACTTCTCCCGTAAGCGGAACTCTTTTGGAAATAAAACGTGCTGAAAAACGTAAAATCATTGAGGTGATCATTGAGTCTGATCCAACCGATTCCTACAAAAACTTCGGAAAAATGAACGCGGCAACAGCCGATCCTGATTCTGTTAAAAGCAAAATTCTGGAAAGTGGCTGTGGTGCATTTATCAGGCAAAGACCCTACGATATTGTGGCAGATCCTACGGATATTCCCAAGGCTATTTTTATTTCAGCGGTTAGCACTGCACCTCTGGCAGCCGATCTTGGTTTTGTTTTGAAGGATAAAGTAGCCGCTTTTCAGGAGGGGATCTACGCGCTTCAAAAATTAACTCCCGGGAAAGTTCATCTTTCAGTAGATAAAAGTTCTGCAGAATTTTTAAAAAATATCAAAGGAGCTGAAATTCACAATGTTTCAGGACCGCATCCTGCAGGAAATGTAGGGGTTCAGATCCACAAAATTAACCCTGTCAATCAAGGGGAAAGAGTTTGGACTGTTGGAGCAGAGGATGTCACAATAATTGGTAACCTGTTCTTAACGGGTGAGTTTCATGCAGATCGAACTATTGCAGTTACGGGAAGTGAAGCAAAGGATCAAAAATATTACCGTGTAAAAATTGGAGAAAACTCAGCCGATTTAGTAGGTCAGGTGCCGGATGATGTAAGGTTGATTTCCGGAGATGTACTTACCGGGGATAAACTTTCCAGTAATCAATTCATCGGATTTTATCATACTTCCTTAACCTTAATTCCGGAAGGAAATAAATATAGGATTTTAGGCTGGATGCCCTTTTTATATAATAATATTCATTCCAATTCAAAAACATCTTTATCCTGGTTGTTTCCCAATAAAAAATACGAGCTCAATACAAACCTAAACGGGGAGGAAAGAGCACTTGTTGTTACAGGAGAAATGGAAGAAGTGTTGCCAATGGATATTTATCCTATGCAACTCTTGAAAGCTTGTATCGCCGGAAATATCGAGAAAATGGAAAACCTCGGGATTTACGAGGTAGCGCCAGAAGATTTCGCACTCATAGATTATGTAAACACTTCTAAATTAGAAGCTCAGGACCTTATACGTACAGGCTTGGATTTAATGATTACCGAAGTAGGTTAAAAAGTTTAAATATGGAATGGATTAGACAAAAATTAGATAAATTCAAAGAGCCCTTCGGGAAAGGTAAGAAGTTAGAAAAGTATGCGCCGGCCTGGAATGCCATTGATACTTTTTTATTCACCCCGAATCACACAACCCAAAAGGGTGCCCATGTAAGGGATGCTGTAGATTTAAAACGGGTAATGATCACTGTGGTGATCGCCTTAATTCCCGTACTTATATTTGGGATGTGGAACGGAGGTTATCAATACTTATCTCAAATTCAGACGGAAGTTGGTTTTTGGGAAGCATTAGGCCATGGGGCCAGCAAAGTTATTCCAATGATCGTTGTTTCTTACGGTGTTGGTTTAGGAATTGAATTTGCCTTTGCTATTTTTAGGGGGCATGATATAAATGAAGGATATTTGGTTACGGGACTTTTAATTCCTATGATCATGCCAATTGATATCCCTTTATGGATGGTGGCACTTTCTGTAGTATTTGCGGTAATAATAGGAAAAGAAGCTTTTGGAGGAACGGGAATGAATATCTTAAATCCGGCTTTAACAGCCAGGGCTTTTGCATTCTTTGCTTATCCAACTTATATGTCCGGAAACCAGGTTTGGGTGAGCGAAGCGGGCAATAATATAGATGCCGTTTCCGGGGAAACAATTTTAGGTTCACTGGCAGCAGGACATCCTATAGAATACAGTTTCATGGATATGTTCACGGGCACCATTCCCGGATCAATAGCAGAAACTTCCACCATTTTGATTTTGTTGGGAGCCTTGCTCCTGGTTTTCACAAAGGTTGGAAGCTGGAGAATCATTCTCAGTGGGTTTATAGGGGCAGCGGTTATGGCATTTGTTTTTAATTTACTTCCAGCCATGGGATTGGAAGGGAATAGTATGACAAACTTCCCCTGGTACGAGCACCTTATTATTGGTGGGTTGGCCTTTGGGATCGTATTTATGGCTACCGATCCTGTTTCTGGGGCACAAACCATCAAAGGAAAATGGATTTACGGGTTCTTGATAGGATTTCTGGCGGTGATGATCCGGGTGTTCAATCCGGCTTATCCCGAAGGAGTTATGTTGGCAATTTTACTAATGAACGTGTTTGCTCCGGTTATAGATCATTATGTGATTGAAGGAAACGTGAAGCGAAGAAAGAAAAGATTGTCTGATGTTCCTGTTCAAATTAAAACAGCAGTATAATTATGGAAGAGAAAAAAGTCAATAGAACCAATAGCAATTCATATACGTTCATATTTGCTATTATCTTAGTTATAGTGGTAGGAAGTGTCCTGGCATTCGCCGCGACTACACTTCAGCCACTGCAAAATGAAAATGTGCGCAAGGAAAAAATGCAAAACATTTTGGCAACCGTGGGTGTTGAAACATCCCGGGAAAAATCAGAAGCATTATACAACCAGTACGTCAAAGAGGCTTTAGCCTTAAATGAAAATGGTGAGGTAATTGAAACTGTGGATGCTTTTAAAGTAGATCTAAAAAAGGAATTGAGAAAACCGGCGAAGGAGCAATCTTACCCGCTTTACCTTGCAGAGATTGAAGGTGAAAAATTCTTCATTATCCCGCTTTATGGAAAAGGTCTTTGGGATGATATTTGGGGCTACATTGCTTTAAAAGATGATAGAAATACTATTCAGGGAGCCGTTTTTGATCATAAAGGTGAAACTCCCGGACTTGGTGCCGAAATCACTCAAGACTGGTTTAGAGATCGTTTTACCAATGAGAAGATCTTTGATTCAAACGATAACCTGATTGGTGTATCAGTAGTTAAAGGAAGTCCGGACCCGTCAGATAAAAGCGATAATAAGGTTGATGCCATCTCAGGTGCAACCATTACAGGAGTTGGGGTTTCAGATATGATCTCAGAAAGGTTACAACACTACCTTCCTTATTTTAAAAAACAACAGGAAAATAAAGTTGCAATTCAGTAATTATGACTAAAGATAAAAACATAGTTTCCGAAGAAAAGGAAGCAAAGAAAAAAGAAATGATCTTGTTCTTGTCAGATTCAAAGGAAAAAGAACATTTTCTGTCGAAGAAGAACCGCAAGTTATTATCAGATCCATTAAACGATGATAACCCGATCACTGTTCAGGTATTGGGAATTTGCTCGGCCCTGGCGATAACCGTCCAGTTGGAACCAGCAATTGTAATGGCTCTTGCTGTTACAGCCGTATTGGCGTTTTCAAATATGATAATTTCACTTATAAGGAATTTGATTCCCAATCGAATCAGGATCATTGTTCAATTGGTAATTGTCGCCTCGCTGGTAGTTTTGGTAGATCAGGTTTTGAAAGCTTATGCCTATGATGTAAGTAAGCAGCTTTCTGTATTTGTTGGTCTTATTATTACCAATTGTATTATAATGGGACGTCTGGAAGCCTTCGCTTTAGCTAACGGGGTGTACAAATCCTTTCTTGATGGAATAGGAAATGCTGCTGGATATGGTCTTATTTTAGTTATTGTGGCTTTTTTCCGGGAACTTCTGGGATCAGGTAAACTATTCGGATTTGAAGTATTGGGTCACAGGGCAGCATCTGTTGCTGAATCTACTGGTCTTTATTCCTTCGGATATGAAAACAACGGATTAATGCTCCTCTCTCCAATGGCACTTATTGTAATTGGGATTATCATTTGGGTGCAACGTTCCGGAAACCGCAAACTAATTGAACAAAACTAATAGCTCAACAGCAAAAACAAGATAACAATGGAATATGTAAATTTATTTGTTAGAAGTATTTTCATAGAAAATATGATTTTTGCCTACTTCCTGGGAATGTGTTCCTATCTGGCGGTGTCAAAAACAGTTAAAACAGCAGTAGGTTTAGGTGCGGCGGTAATATTTGTACTTACTATTACTGTGCCTATCAACTTTTTGTTGGACCAGTACTTGCTTATGCCCGGGGCCTT